>Ga0137389_10000209_pt1 | contig 31109 bp, 29 predicted proteins | sample 15con2h14BmetaG_FD_104645 | JGI IMG/M metagenome (GOLD analysis project Ga0137389, IMG submission 104645) | Vadose zone soil microbial communities from Angelo Coast Range Reserve, California, USA - 15con2h1.4B metaG | ecosystem: Environmental > Terrestrial > Soil > Vadose zone > Saprolite...
GCGGCTTCCGCGACGATGCGGGCCTTGACCGCCTCGGCATTGTGCAGGGTGATGACGTTTTCGAGCGCCGCAGGGATTAGGATGTCGTACTTCATGGTTAGCAGATCGTCGTTGGAGATGCGCGACGCGCCGGGCATGCCGACCACTGTGCCGGAACGCTCCTTGTAGCGGATGGCTTTGATAGGGTCGATGCCGCGGGAATTGGTGACGCCGCCGCGGGTGTCGCTAAGGGCGACAATTTTTGCTTTCTTTTCGGCGAACAGGCGAGCAGCGGTGGCGCCGGCGTTGCCGAATCCCTGAATCGCGACGGTGGCGCCGCGTAGAGAAATCTTCTTCATCTTGCAGGCTTCTTCGACGACGTAGAGAAGTCCTCTGGCGGTGGCTTCGCCGCGTCCTTCGGAGCCGCCGATGGAGATGGGCTTGCCGGTGACGACACCATGCGCGGAATGGCCGATGGTCATGGCGTAGGTGTCCATGATCCAGGCCATGGTCTGCGCGTCGGTGTAAACGTCTGGGGCGGGAATGTCCATGGACGGCCCGATGATCGGCAGAATTTCGCTGGCGTAACGGCGCGTCATGCGCTCAAGTTCGCTCTTGGACATGCGCTTGGGGTCGCAGATGACCCCGCCCTTGGCTCCGCCAAAGGGAACGTTGACGGTGGCGGTCTTCCAGGTCATCCAAGCGGCGAGCGCTTTCACTTCATCGAGCGTCACATTGGGGTGATAGCGGATGCCGCCCTTGCCTGGCCCGCGCGAGACGTTGTGCTGTACGCGGTAGCCGGTGAACACTTTCACCTGGCCGTTGTCCATCTTCGTGGGCAAGGAAACTTCCAGAACGCGCTTGGGAGTGCGCAAAATCTGCCGCAGGCCGAGGTCGAGCTTCAGGAATTCGGCCGCCATGTCAAACTGAATCTGGGCGATGCGAAAAGGATTCAGGTCCTCGCGGGGAGCGATGCGGGGCACCATGGGAGGCGCGCCTATCTGTCTAGTGGGGGCTGTGGGCTTTGCGACCGTGGCCATCGGCGTCGGTCCTTTCGTCTACTCGATTTGTCTAAGCAGCTCTGCTTGTACTTGGCCCAAGTTCAAAAATCGTTTTGGAGAAATCCGCTTTATCCGTTCGCTGCAAACTTCCTGACGTTGACGGCGTAAGCATCGCGGCAGGCCGGGGAGCAGAAGTGAAGAAGCTCGCCTGCATCCCGAAATGGAATCGAAAGCGTCTCATCCACGTGCATGCCGCAAACGGGATCGCGCACCAACCGACGCGCTGAAACTGGAGTAGCAACCCCGGCAGATGCATCGGCAGCTTGCTGTCCGGGAGCCTTGCTACTCTGAAGCATGCCGCCGACAATGCGGCGCAAGAGCCGCAAGCTCCAGGAAACCACGAGCAGCCAAAACAGAAATCTCACCATGCGGGCAAGGAAGTTCATCTTAGTGATTGTGTGCCAAACGGCCACTTTTACCTAATCACCCTCGATTGGGCCGTGAGGGGAGTGTATGCAAGGCGAAAAGGGCCCGTCAAACGAAAAGGTGTGATTTCAAGGGTTTGCGAGGCGAAATGTGTCCTGCTTTCATTGCGTAAAATGGGTTCAAATTCTTGTTAAGTCATGTATTAACAGTTAGTTACGCTATTTTCAGGGAGCTTAGAGCACGAAAGCGCAATTTGGGTAATCCGGGCGTCAGGGGCACTCAACTCGGGGTTGGTATCCGGTCGATGCCCATGTATGGGCGCAGGACTTCCGGAATCAGAATCGAACCATCGTGCTGCTGAAAATTCTCGACGACGGCAATCCACGTGCGACCGACGGCTAGCCCGGAACCGTTCAAGGTATGCACGAAGTCGCTCTTACCGCCGCCCTTGGGCTTGAAGCGAATACCGGCGCGGCGGGATTGGAACGCTTCGCAATTCGAACAGGAGGAGATTTCCCGGAATTCGTTGCTCGAGGGCAGCCAAACTTCGAGGTCGTACGTTTTGGAGGAAGCGAAGCCCATGTCACCCGTGCAAAGCAGTACGGTGCGATAGTGGAGGCCGAGTTTTTGGAGAATGGCTTCCGCATTTCTTACTAAAGACTCGTGCTCTTCGTAGCTTTTATCCGGATGCGTGAACTTGAAGAGCTCGACTTTCTGAAATTGATGCTGACGGAGAATGCCGCGGGTGTCTTTTCCAGCGGCGCCGGCTTCGGAGCGGAAGCAGGCGGTCCACGCCGTGACGTGGATGGGAAGTTTTTCTTCGGGAATGTTTTCGTCACGATAGAGATTGTGCAGTTCTACTTCGGAAGTGGGCGTGAGCCAGAAATCGGTGTTTTCGATCTTGAAAAGGTCAGCGCCGAATTTTGGCAATTGGCCGGCGCCGGTGAGAGAGGCGGTGTTCACAAGGAAGGGCGGCAGGATTTCGGTGTAGCCGTGCTCACGGGTGTGCACGTCGAGAAAGAAATTCGCGAGGGCGCGCTCGAGGCGAGCTCCCCAGCCTTTATAAACGGCGAAGCGGGCGCCCGTGATTTTCGCGGCGGCGGGGAGGTCGAGAATGCCGGCACGCTCGCCGACTTCCCAGTGTGGCTGGGGAGCGAAATCGAATTTAGGAGGCGCGCCCCAGCGGCGGACTTCTTTATTGTCAGCTGCGCTTGTGCCGACGGGAACGGAAGAGTGCGGAATATTAGGGATGGTAAGGAGGAGTTCGCGTTGCGTGGCGTCCAGCTCAGCGATGAGTTCGTCGGATTGCTTGATGCGTTCGGAGACCTGCTTCATTTCGCCGATGAGCGAATCGGCGTTCTGCTTTTCTTTTTTGAGGCGGGCGATTTCTTCGCTGGCTTTGTTGCGCTGTGCTTTGAGTTGCTCGGTCGCGGTGATAAGTTCGCGGCGCTCCTTGTCGAGCTTGCGAAAAGCGTCCAGGTCGAGCGCGGCGCCGCGCTTCTTCGCCATATCGGCGAAGACAGCCAAATGGTCTCTAAAATAGTTCAGGTCATGCATGGTCTTCGAAGGATACCGTAATCCGCATGACCCTTGTAGGGCAGGGTTGGAACTCCAGGTTGAGAGGGAAATTTGCGGGGGCGTCCTCAGGGCGCGGGGAGATGCTGAATGAAATCGTCGAGCAGCGCGTTGAAGCGGTGCGCGTCGTCGACAAACAAGGCGTGGCCGGCATCCTCGAACAATTCGACGCGTGCGGAAGGAATGGCAGAAACAATTGGATCGGCGGCCATGCTCTTCAACTTCGCCTGGCACATCACGAGCACGGGCCGGTCGACCCTGGCAAGGGCGGGCCGCCAGTTGGAGCGGCTGATGGCGCTGACGCTGGCAGCGACGGCGCTGTCCGATGGCATCTTGAGGGAAGCTGCGACGACGCGCTGGATGTACTCCTCGGGCTGAGGCTTCTTGTACATGCTGCGCACGAATTTCTCGGTGAATTCCCGGCGGTTGGTCTGAACCTGTTTGTACATCCCGATCATCGCTACGATGAATTGTGGGTCCTGTTTGTCCAACGCAAAGCCGTCCACGAGTACATAAGCACGGATGTGGCTGCCCCCAAATTGTTCGGCATAGGTCAGCAGCTCCGGAACGCCGAGCGACCAGCCGACAAGAACAACGTGGTCCAGCTTGAGATGTTCGACGAGTTCTTTGATATCCTGCGCGCGGCGTTCGCAGGAGTTGCCGTCAGTGGGTTTCTCAGAATCGCCCTGCGATCTGGGGTCCAGGGCCACCACAGGGAAGTGTTCCGCAAAGTGCTTGATTTGCGGATCCCAGATCCAAGCAGGCATGCTCCAGCCAGGTTCGAAAAAGATGGGTGGCCCGCTGCCGGCTTCGAGATATTGTAGCTTTACTCCATCACTTGTTTTGAAGAAGCCATTTTTGACATCTACGTCCGCGGCAACAGCGGGTTGCATCAGAATGAGTGGCAGCAAGAAACAAAGTTTACGCAACACGGGGCACCTCGCTCATCAATTGGTGAATGTTCCCTTCGGAATCGCGGAACGCCGCCATCCAAAGATCATACGTGGACATGGGCGCGATGAGACGCGGGGACGCAAAAATTTGGACACCCAATTCAACGAGACGTTGGTAAGCCGCATTCAGATCCGGAACGCGGAAGTAGAGAATGGAACTGGGATGATCGAACTCCGGTGTTTCTGCAGGGCCCAGCATCAGCCGCACTCCCCCACAATCGAAGAAAGCCAGGTTGGGCACGGTGAATAGCAGCGGCAGACCCAGCACATCACGGTAGAATGCGGTGGCGCGCGGCAGGTCGTGAACAATGATGGAGATTTGGGCGATATTGGTGATTCCAAGATTTGGCGATGTACCAGTCATTGATGATTCACCTCCGGGAGCACATTTGTTAGCATAGCTAACTAAATTGTATGACGGATGTCAAGTCCAAAAGTTTCATGGGCTGGGAGCCCGTCGAAATCGCCGACCGGCTGCATTCGGCGGCCATTCATCTGCTCCGCCGGCTGCGGGTGCGCGATCGCGAAAGCGGGGTGGGCCCGGCGCAATTGTCGGCTTTGTCAGTTTTGGTTTTCGGCGGCCCGCGGTCGCTGGGAGAGCTGGCCGATGCCGAACAAGTGCGGCCACCAACGATGAGCCGTATCGTCGCGGGACTGGAGCGGGCCGGTTTGGTGCGGCGTCATGCGACGGAAGACGGGCGGCGGGTTCGCCTCGAAGCGAGCGCCAAGGGCGCCAAAATCCTGCAGGAAGGGCGCAAGCGCCGGGTGGAGTCGCTGGAGAAAGCAGTCGCATCATTTCCGGAGAAAGAGCAGCAGCAATTGGCAGAGCTTACGCAACTCCTCCAGCAGGTCATTCGGAATCTTTAGAGATTTGTGGCTCGTAGGGCCTGAGCTGTATCGCCAACGATTAAAAGGGATGGCGACCGAGATCCATTGTAGGCCGGGAGTACTTCCGTACCAAAACAGCGGCATCGGCGGACGCGGGAAGTACTGGAAAGAATGAACCCAGCGAGCTATCGACGAAGAATCCGGTGGAGAGCAAACTACGCCAGTAGTCGGGAGTTGTTGGGTTTTTCTGGAGTAACACTACGGTTGTGACTTGTTTGCTCCTGTGTGTCGTCCTGCTGCTCGCGAGCGCAGCAGAACGGCCGGAAAAACCGAACTGACTTCGGATTACAGTACCCTCCATCCCCACGCCCGAGCGGCCGGTCCCCCCACCGGCCGCTCATTTTTTGTGCTCGGCCCCCACTCCACGGTTGGCAGTCCTTGGTTGGAACACCGAAAAGCTGAGACCTGCACGAGTTACTCCTGAGGCTTGATCTTCGGTTTCGGATAACGAGGCCGCTTCGGACGCGGAGCCGTGGCTGTCGAGGGCTCTCTCGCGGATCCACGATTGGACGAGCTGCACGAGGCTTGGGTCAGAGAGCGGGAGAGTGGTAAAAATGAAAAAGGGGGCTGGTGCAAGCCCCCTTTTCGTAATTGACGCCCCAAACCGGTAACCGAGTCGAGGATCGGTTCCGGCCACCCCGGGAAGCCAATCTTTTATGTTAAAGAACCGAGAGCAAACCAGTTGCCAGCTAGTACAATTCTATTAGGTGCGGCGGACGCTGCTGAAAGCACAGCGGTTACCTTCAAGAATGCGTTTAAACCTCAATCGCGCAGAGCTGAAGCCTACAAAATCCCACAGAATGTCGGCGGCATTCTACATTCTTTGGGAGTGTTTCTTGTAGTTCATTCGCGAGCAAGACCCCAAAAGCTCGATAATCGAACCGCGACGCGTCTCATGCGAGCCTTGAATCCGAGGGTGCGTTCGCGGCGAAAGTTCAGGAAGGAGTTCACTGCTCAACAATTTCGTGAACGTTAACGGTGAGCAGCTCGCCCCTCTGAAAATCACCACCCGCAGTTCAACTCGCGAGGGAAGAATCCGTACCGTGAACTCGTTGAAAACGCCGCCAGAAGTATCGCGCCGGAAAATAGACCAGCGCCGCCCAGAAAGCGAACAGAGGGCCTCGGCCAGCCAAAAACAGCAGAATGGTGGAGATGCTCTCGAATGCATCGGACATTCCGCTGACCGCTGCGTTACGGAGTTTTGCTCCAATTGTCTCGGCGGGCGATGTGCGTTCTTCCCGCAGGGAGAAGAAAACGTTTGCGAAGGAGACGCGGCTCCCGGAAGCGTATCGCTCCGTTTGCATTCGCTCGATTTCGCCCCGAAGCAGGGCAACCTGGCGTTCTAGCGCCGCGGGATCGTTGGCCTTGTCCCTGCGGTTCTGCAGCAATTGCAGAAGGCGCTGCTCCTCGTTCTGCGCATTCACCAAGCGGCCCTCCAGTTCACTGCGCTGCTGGGTAATTTCGTCGGCGGCCTCTTCCTCGTGTTCCACGAGGCCGACGGCCTTTAACTCCGCGAGAGCAGATCGATATTCTGACGATGGGACGCGCAATGTAGCGGAAAGGACGCTCCCCGACGGCTGGCCCACCATGCGCAGTTTTGCAACGTAGCCACGGTGGCGATCGAGAATGTCTTCCAGGCTGGAGCGTGAATGGGCGAATTCCCGTGTAACAACAGTAAGTTCCGCGGAATAGGCGATTCGCGGCTCACGGAAGGGACTTGCTGAATCAAGCGGCCCCGCCTTGGAGACGTCGGGGAGCATGCGGAGCGGCAACGGGCTGCTCGACTCCGTCGCGGCACTGCCCATGGGGCGAACGCCATCCGGCGGCAAGGGAATAGGCTGATGTGCCTGCGGTACGACACGATTCGACGCGAACAAGAAAAGCAGAAAGACTCCGGCTATCAGAGAACCCACCAACAACAAGCGGCCTCGGGTAGGAAAGATTGCGCGAAAACGAATAAGGGTGGATCGCAGATATTTATCCACGGGAATGCCTCCAGTTACGTCACGCTTAGAACGGGGAGGCCGCGAATTCTTGCAGCACTTGCAGCCAAGAAAACGCATGCGGGGCTGTGCCTGCTTGGAAGGAACCGGCCATTGCAAGCGAAACTTACGCGCCGATTGCGGAGCGGAGGGCTTCGGCGAGGGATTGGCTGAAGCGCTGAACGTCGGCTTCGTGTTCGGCTTCAACCATGACGCGGGCAAGCTGCTCGGTGCCGGAATAGCGCAGGACGACGCGGCCATTGTCGCCGAGGGCGGATTGGGCTTCGGCCAAGGCATGGGAGACTGCGGGAAGAGTCTCGAGCGGCGGTTTCGAACGCACCTTCACGTTGACGATGAGTTGCGGATAATCCTTGAGACCCTCGATAAGCGATTCGATTTTGCCGTGCATCGAAACCAGCGAAGCAATTTTTGCGGCCGTGAGCAGGCCGTCACCTGCAGGGCTGTCGTCGAGAAAAATAATGTGGCCGGACTGTTCGCCGCCAAGAACGTTGCCGCTGCGAAGCATTTCTTCGAGGACGTAGCGATCGCCCACGGCGGCGCGGGCGAGCGCGATATTTTCGCGGGCAAGAACGCGCTCGAGGCCCAAATTGGACATTGAGGTGGCGACGACACGGTCACCTTTGAGCTTATTCTGCGATTTGAGGAAACGTGCGGCGGCAAGAAGCACGCCATCGCCATTCACGATTTTTCCGGTTTCGCAGACGAACAGCGCGCGGTCGGCGTCACCGTCAAAAGCCACACCGAGACGCGCTTTTTCAGCGACGACCCGTTTCTGCAATCCCTCGAGGTCCAGCGAGCCGCAGCCGGCGTTGATGTTGCGGCCGTCGGGCGATACGCCCATGGCCACAACATCGGCGCCGAGGGAACGAAATAACTCCGGGCCGAGCTTGTAGGCTGCGCCATTGGCGCAATCGAGAACGATTCGGAAACCGGTGAGCTTCGCGCCGGGAATAAACCGCTTCCGGAGAAAAGCGAGGTATTCAGCATCGAGAGATTCATCCGGCGCGAGCGACAGCGGATTCCCTGGCGTGCCTTCGCCGCAGTGCTTCAAGATGCCTTTTTCGAGTTCTTCTTCTACGGCGTCTGGGAATTTCATCCCGGCGTGCGAAAACAGCTTCACGCCGTTGTCTTGAAAAGGATTGTGGGAGGCGGAGATGACCACGCCGGCTTGAAAATCGTTCTGGCGAACGAGACAAGCCACGCCGGGAGTAGTAATCACCCCGGCAAACGCAACGGTGGCGCCGGCCTGCGCGAGACCCGCCGCCAGCAAGGAGGCAATGTGCGGGCCGGATTCACGCGTGTCTACGCCGATAAGGACATGCGCTGCGCCATGGTCGCGCTTCAGATACGCGCCGAGCGAGCGTCCCGTGGCGTAGAGGGTGGCATCATCCAGTGGCGGCGTGCCAGGGACACCGCGAATCCCATCGGTTCCAAAAAATTCTTTGCCCATTGGAAGGAACTATTTTCTCCAGAGTGTGGTTCGCGCCTGGTCTCTGCTAACTTCCGTCGGTTATGACCGCCGAAAAGCTTAACACACGTAAAAATAGGCGACTTTACAGCCTAACCCAAGCCATGGCTTTTCATTAAAAAGAAAAGTGGAAAGCTCAGGGCCCAACATGACGTTGGATTTGCGGTATCGAAACAACCGTGCGCGGTTCCGCAAAGAGTTTGCGAGAGTGTGCTAACGTGGTGCCACGGAGCCGCTCTTGTCTTCCACGCCAACGCCACCATCCGTCGTGCGCTTCACCAGTTCCAACTTCAGCATGCGCGTGCTCGCGGCGGCCATCATTCTGCTCTTCTTCTATTACGCCGCGGGTGTGGTCATCACCTTGCTGCTCTCGATTTTGCTGGCCTACTTTCTGGATCCGGCTGTGGAAATTCTGGAAAGAACAGGCCTGCCGCGGACCCTGGGCGCGATGGTTATGGTGCTGATCCTGATCGCCGTACTGCTCGCGGTCGGTTACGGGCTATGGACGCGAACCTCAGATTTCGCCGAGAACTGGCCGAAATACAGCAGTGTACTGCAGCAGGCCGCAGGCGCCGTGGAAGGCAAGATCAAGGGAATCGAAGGGCAGGTTTCGCAGATTGCCCCGGAGCAAGGTACGCCCTCCACAACCACGGTGCGGGCGGAGCCCGGCATCGTTCGTACACTGATCTTCCGCGGTATCGGCTCTCTGTACGCGCTCTTTCTGGAAATTACGTTCATGCCCTTCCTGGTTTTTTTCATGCTTGCGGAGAAGCGCGAGCTTTGGCACGGCACGCTGCAGCTCTTTCCCGCCTCGCGGCGCACGCAAGTGAAGGAAACGCTGGAAGATTTGCGTGACGTCCTGCGTGATTACCTCGCGGGAATGACCATTGTGACGCTGATAGTAATCGCGGCGAGCAGCCTGTTCTTCTGGGTGATTGGACTCGATTACCCGATCCTCACCGGGATTGCCTCCGGTTTGCTGAACATGGTGCCGTACATCGGGGCCGTGATGGCCTGGTTGCCTGCCTTTCTCATTGCGCTTGCGAAATGGAGAACGCTCGGGCAGTTTGCTCTGATTGCCGCGACTCTGACGGCCATCCATGTATTGGCTATCAATCTGGTGGCGCCGCAGCTGGTTGGCCGCCGCGTGCGTTTGAATGCAGTGGCGATCACGGTTGCACTGCTCTTCTGGGGCTGGGTATGGGGAGGCATGGGCTTGGTCCTAGCCATTCCCATCACCGCTGCGCTCCGCGTGATCTGCGATCACACCGAATCGTGGAAACCTATCGGACGCTGGCTCAGCGCTTGAAACCATGGAGCGCGAGGAGAACGTTTTACCACATCAGTGATGACCTGTGCTGCAGCAGGAATCTTTGCTCGAGGCAAAATCGATGAATCATAAAATCGCGTTGCTCATGGCTGCTCTCGCGCTCCTGCTGTTGACCACGCCCTCCGCCAGCGCATGGGGTTGCAAAGGACATCAGACGGTGGCCTTGATTGCGGAAAAGCACCTTACGCCCGAAGCGCGCCAAATGATTCTGAAGCTTCTTAGCGACAATGCGATCGATCCAAAGCTGAAGCGCTGGTGCGGCAATGCCACCACGGACCTGATGGTAGATGCTTCCACTTGGCCGGATGATGTCCGCAACGAGCGCAAGAACGGTCCCTGGCATTACATCGATATTCCCCGGGGGAAGCACAAGGGGGAGCTGGGTGAATACTGCGGTACCGAAGGATGCGTCACACGCGCGATCGAGGAGCAGCGCGTCATTCTGAAAGACAAGTCCGCTGACCCTCTAAAGCGTGCCGAAGCGATCCGCTACCTTATCCACTTTGTCGGTGATATGCATCAGCCGTTGCATGCCATTACCAACGCGGACACCGGTGGAAATTGCGTCCCGGTAAAATATTTTCGCCATGAACCGCTTCTTAGCCCAAACCATCCGGAGCGTGAGGATTATTCACCCAACCTTCACCAGATCTGGGACACGGAGATTGTGGAGCGGGACATGGAAATCTCCAACCCGCTGCGCTACGCCGACGAACTGGACGAAAAGTTTCGTGCGGAAAGCTCCACTTGGGAAGCTGCCGGCATCCATGTAGACAACTGGGCTTGGGAAAGCCACGAGCGGGCGGAGACTGCCGTCTACGATGCCTTCCCGGAAAAAATCGGCATCGAGCCGGACATGAAACCGAAAACCTGTGCCGACGACAATCACATCGGAAAACGCATGTTCGACAAGCATCTTGCCGTCGGCGAGTCTTATCAAAGCAATGCCGCCAAAGCCGTGGAACCAAGTCTGGCGGAAGCGGGCGTGCGTCTGGCGATGATACTGAACGAGGCAGCCAAGGCTGTGAACTAGGATTCTTCCTTAGGGTTTCGGAGCAGGAGATTCCGCCGCGGGAGTAGGTCCCCCAAGCGATTTGAGGAACCGCACTAACTGCCAGCGCTGCGGCTCCGGAAGCTTCGACCAAACCGGCATCTTCTTTCGAACTACTCCGTTGGTCAACAGCCAGAAAAGTGTTCCGGGAGTGGCGGTTTGTACGTCTGGAACCCGGAGTCTCGGAGCTTTGCGCGTGCCTTCGGCGGAGTCGCCGTGACATTCCGCGCAGTGCTGCTCGAAGAGAATAGCGCCCGCAGCGACGGCGTCCGGATCGTTCTGTAGCGGATTTGCACGGTTGCGCGCCTTTTCGGGTGCCTTTTGCAGCTCCGCGTAGATAGCAGGATCGTATTTGGGCGCCGCGGCGACGGGCTGTTTGTCAGAATTCCGTTCTTGTGCCAGCAAAATAGACACCGCGAGTAATGAGGTAGATACCGCGAGCGCCGCCGCGATGGCTTTCATTTGCGGCCTCCAAACAACCGGCTGACCATCGAACCGAACCCGGTTATTTCCCGTGAGACACCCCAGCGCATAAGGAAGCGATGACTGTTGTGGTTCAGACCAAAGCCGGAGGAGATCCGCAACGTCCAGCCGGATGGCAAATTCCAAGCGAGAACGGGTGCCAGGTAGTGCGACGTATCGTGTAGACCAAAATTATGGCGGTCACCCAGGCCACCATACATCTCGACCCCGCCCACAAAGTTTTGTGGACAGAGGGTACAGCGCTTCGCCGAAGCCTTCAAGGCCAGCGGGCGGCTGGCGCCGAGGGCATAGCCGAATTCCCAGGGTGAATTCGAAAGATTCTTGGCAGCGAGCGTGTTTTCCGTAAAGTTCCAGCCGTTGAATGTACTGGAGAGAATCAATTTCAATTCGATTTCGTGGATACGCTCCTTGCGAGCTTCCGCGTTTGAAACCAGGAAGTCCGATTCCACGTCATGGCCTTCTCCTTCTTTAAGTATTCTGTCCGCGCCGTTCTTGTTTTCGTACTCAACATAGAAGACGGGATTGATGAAGTGTTCGCGCTTCAGCGGCCGGAAGCGGTTTTCCCAACGGAACCCCGTGAACACCGTGCTGTCTTGGAAAGTGCTCTGGCCATCCAGATAGAACTCCGCGGTCCACCAGGCGGTTGCTCCATATTCAAACTCACCCCAGAAGGCGTGAAAGTCATTTCCGCTTCGCTGAGTCCCAAAGGTGGAGAAATACTCGATCTCGAGGTTGCCAGGTTCTTCGAGATAGTGGTCATAGGCGACAAAGTAGGGGTTCTCCTGTGCAAAAGTTGGAGGCGGGGAGAAAACCAGGAGCAGGGACAACCAGCAAGAGCCAAGCAAAGCGAGCCGACAGATCGAGGTCACCGAATCTCCTTGCAAGTGATTTGCAACAACTAAATCAGACTAACTTAGTCCGATATAGTTTGCAACCCATTGTCATCTGGACATCGTCCTTCGTTTGTCGGCCAGTGTCCCTTAACCGGCTAGTTCTACTCAGGGGTGTAGGGGAAGGGCCCGGTCTAAAATGTCAGAGGTTCTCCCGGCCGCACAATTCCGAAGGTGTCCTCCGATGATACGATGCCCCGAGGAGGCTACCGTGGATTCCGCAAAGCTCGCGCTCACGCTACTCGACGAAGCCTACGAGAAAAAGACCTGGCATGGACCGAATCTCAAGCAATCCATCAAGGGAATCACCGCGAAGCAGGCCGCCTGCCGTCCCGGACCGGGCCGGCACAACATCTGGGAGGTAATGCTGCATGCCGCGTACTGGAAATATGCCGTGCGGCGAAGAATCGAAGGCGGGAAGCGCGGCTCTTTCGCGCTCAAAGGAAGCAATTTCTTTGCAAGACCCGAGAAAGGCAAGCTGAACGAAACGGCCTGGAGCGCGGATAAGAAGCTGCTTGAGCGGGAGCATCGTGCCTTGCGCGTAGCGGTAGCGAAAGTTTTACACACCGCGCGCGGCGCAAAGGAATTGCGCCAGCTCTACGGAGTGGCGTTTCACGATATCTATCATGCGGGGCAGATCCGCCTTCTCCGCCGGCTGATGGAACGCTGATTAGCGCGTAAGCTTTCGCAGGGACTGCACCAGAGAGGACATGTCCCGCGTGTCTTGGAAGAGACGAATCGCCGCGATCCCCGACGCGCCGGAGGCAAGGCAATCGGAGGCATTCGCCAACGTAATTCCGCCGATGCCGAGCACCGGAATGGAGACCGCTCGGCAGACTTCGGCCAGCCGCTCAAGGCCCTGTGGCACGCCGAATGCCGCCTTCAACGGCGTGGCAAAGACGGGGCCAAAAAAAAGATAATCCGCGCCATTATTCGCGGCGGATCTCGCGGCTTCCAGAGAGTGACAGGAAACGCCGATCAGAAAATCCTGGCTTTGGGCTTGCGAGTTCGCAAGCCGCTCTGCTTCCGGCAGCGGAAGACTGTTCTCGCGCAGATGCACGCCGCCAGCGCGTTCCGAGAGCGCGATGTCCAAGCGATCGTTCACCAGAATGCGTGCCGCAGCAGTTTTGTTTGCTGAAGATTTTGCGGCTCGCCGTAGAATTTCCCGTGTGAGCGAACCGCAATCTTTACCCGAAAGATCTTTCTCCCGAATTTGGATCCAATCGACTCCTGCGGCCGCGGCGGCTCCGATTTTCAGCAAGAGCGCTTCTTTTGCGTCCTGTGATTCGCATGCGGCGAGGTTGTGCCGGTCCGTCACGTAGCAGAGGAGCGGGCCGCCTGAAGAGTTATTGAGGGGGGACACGATCAGGCCCCGGGTGCGAACCGATCCAGCCGATTGCCAGAAGAATATCCAAGACTCCGACGCCGCTCACGGCACCGCGAAAGGACGGATGAAGCACAATTCGCATAAGCGAAGGATAATGGCTGAGAAAAAAATTCTGTTCCCAATAGACGGACCACGGCAGATAGAGGAGAAGTGCTCCCATTTCGAACGCAAGAACGACCAGCAATGCGCGATAAACCCGAGTCATGGATGAGCGGAACTCCGTCCTGTCAGGAAAGGTTCAGGATCAACGGATGGGCTTCTGAAGGGCCGCGATGCGTTCGGCCACGTCACGATAGTCGATGTTCATCGCGTAGACCTGGGAAAAACTCTTCAGCGCCGCAACAGGCTCTCCCGCCGATTCCTGAGCTACGCCCAAATCATACCGCAAGGCGAGCGTGCTTTCCGGATCATTGCCAGGGGTCTGCAGAGCGCGCTCGTACCAGATCGCGGCGATGGCTGGCTGGCCCTTCTCCATGAAGGCCAGGCCCAGAAGCGTACAGCACTGCATGGTGTAGCGGAAGGCGCGTCCGCGATCGTTGGCTTTGGCAACTTTCTGGAACTCGCTGATGGCTTCCTCGAGGAGCCCCATTTCACGAAACGCAATTCCCAGATTGTAGTGCGTTTCGAGGTCTTCGTCCTCGGCGCCCATCTCACCGAGCTCGGCGCGAAACTCGTCGAACACTTCCTTGAGTGGGCCGGACTCGCCAGATTGCGCGGGTACTGCCGCCGGCTTCTTCGCCGCGGAAACAGGCTGGGTATTCGGCATCGTTCCCGAAAATCTCGGTGTCAGCTCGCCAATACCCAGCTGATCAATTTCGTTGGCGAGATCAGCCAGAAATTGATCGGAAGCAAAACCACTTCCCGAGGGAGGCGTTGAGGTAGCATTTTGGGCGGCCGGCGCCGGCGTGGGTGGAGCAACGGGAGTCTCTGGCGGCCTTTGGTCATAAGCCGGGACGAGCGGCTCCGCATCCAGCACGAGCTCATACTCTTGTTCCAGCTCGAATTCAGCTTCGTCTGGCTGAGGAGGTTTCTGCGGAACTTTGGGGGCTGGTGCTTGCTTAGGCTTGGCTGCCGCGGGCTTCTCCCCCACTTTTCCGGTGAGGGGTTCCGGCTCGAGCGGAATTGCCGACGCGTTCCCGGCAAGGTCGAACCCGGCAGCCGCCGGCACAACCGGCGGTTCCTCGCCAATCTGAAACTCTTCCACGGCTCCGGGCTTAGTGTGACGCACCGGTCCGGCTGCGGGCTTACCTGCTATTGGAGCAGGAGCTTCCACAGTCGTTTCGTGGGGACGCGTCTCTTCAAGAAGAGTAGCCCATTCGTCGGACAAATCGACTTCCTGAACCTCTGGCTGCTGGAGAGCGGCGTTCACTTCGGCTGGTTGGGGGCGCGCTTCTTCCACGGGAGCGGCCCGCGCAGGAATCGGAGCGGGCACAGGAGTATCCGAAACGGCTTCGGCGGCAATTTCGGGTATCGATCCTTCCATTGGCTCTGGCTCGGCGGCGGCTGGGCCCGCAGATTTCGCCGGGGGAACTACAATCGCCAATTCCGCGTCCGTCAAACCAGCGGCGCGCTGGAAGCGGCGGCGCAATTCTCCGAATCGATCGGAGCTGCGCTGATCGCCCGTTTCGCGGTGGATTTGTTCCAACTGCCCGGCGAGTTCGGCGGTGCGCCGGTCGTCACCGGCGCCGAGGACAAAGTCGAGCAATTTTTCGAGCGTCGGCGTGTGGCGAGGTGCGCGGCGCAATATGGCTTCGAGCAGCCCGATGGCCTTTTGCGTGAGGCCGTAGCTGGCAAAGAGGTCGACGTCGGTGAGTGACTGGGCGATGAATTTTTGCGTCTCTTCGTCAAGCGCAGGCTCCTTCGGCGTGACTGCCGGCTTGGCTGACGGTTCGGGAGCAGATTCTTCCTCTTCGACTGGCAGCTTGGCAGCGGGAGGTTTTGGAATATCCGCCCGCAAGTCTTCCTCGGGAGGTTCTTCCTCTACTCCGGGGGCCAGGAGTCCCATTTTGCGGAGCACACCGTTCAGTTTGCGCTTTGCTGCATCGCTCTCCGGATCGCGGTCGAGGAGTTGTTCGAGGGTCTTCTTTGCTCGCTCCCACTGGTGATCGGCAGCCAGGGCATCGCCGAGGTGCGCCAGCGCGTCGGGCAAGCGGAAGGAGTCGCTAGTGCGTCCGTATAGCTCCACTAACCATTCCAGCGGCTCGATGGCGCCAGGCATGTTGGCCGCAAGCTCGTTGAGCAGTTTCCCGACAACTTCATGCTCTCCCGCATCAATCATGGGCAGGCGTGACTTCTCCAGGATCTCCCTGGCTTTTTGGCCATTCCCGGATTGCAGCAGCGATTCGACGACCTTTTGCATCGGCCCAAAATTTTTCTCGTCCGCTTCGAATACGCGATGCGCGAGCGCCGAGGCCTGGTCCCAGTCGGAGTTCTTGAGATAAAGATCGAGGAGAAGCTCGGTCTGTTCACCGCCCTTCTCAAGATCGGCCGTTTGTTCCAGGAGCTGGGCTGCCTTGGTGAGATTGCCCTGAGAAGAATGCGACCGCGCTTTGACGATGACCGCGGCGGTATTGCTGGGCTCGAGTTTCAGTGCCTTGTCGGCAAGCTTTTCGCTTTCGCCATGGTCACCGCGGGCTAATGCCCGCTGCGAAGCGGAGACATAAGCCTCGATGGCCTCCCGCGTCTGGCCCATGGCCTGGTACAAATCGGCCAGGCGAATCTGGATGCGGAGATTGTCAGGCTCCGCCTGCAGAAGCTTTTTCAAAAGGCCCACGGCTTCCGGCTGGCGATTGTTCTTCAAGTGAATTTCCGCCAGTTGCAGGAAAAGGGGCCGAGCCTCACTCATCACCCCTTGTTGAACGTAGAGGTCGGCAAGTTTTTCAAGGGGTCGAATCTCTTCCGGAGCCAGCTTGGCAATACGCTTGTACACCGCGATCGCTTTTGTCAGGAATCCGTCGCCGACGAAAATCTGCGCCAGGCGTTCAAAGTAGTCGATGGCCTGAAACGTCTCGCCCTGGCGGATATAGAGCTCGCCGATGGTCATCAGGGTGACCTGATCACGAGGCTCGTACTTCAGAATATTCTGGTATTCGGCTATGGCCTGTGCGACCTTGCCCTGGTTCAGCAGCTTCTGTGCGGTTTCGACGTACTTGCTTTTGTTATAGGCCATGCGCAAACGGGGACAAGGCTCCCCCTGGAGTCTGTCCCACACGTTCTCCTCGATCTGTTGCGGTAGCGAAACGGCTCGTAGCGCTACATGGTTACGCTAGCAGGCCGGAAAAAGACAAGTCAACGAACGCAGAACCTCTTGTGAGCAGGCAGTTATCCCCTTTCCATCCAGGAAATCCGCGGGCGAAAGTAAGGCAAATAATTATTGAACCCCTTATCTTTCTCGCCGCTCGGACTCGGCGCGGGCTCCGCGGAATAAAGGATCAATTGAGGAAGGCAGGCGCGCTGTAATCAACGGCTGGAGAGTCTGTAGAGCACCGCTGCATGCGGCGCCAGTGCGACGGTAAGTGAATCCGCGGGAGCAAAATCTTTGTGCTCCCAGAGGTCGCGCAGGCGATAGCTCGCCTCCGGCATCCCAATATCTTTCCAAGAATACTGGAGAATCTGGGCAACACTTTCGAGATTGAAGAGCGCCAAATAATACCCGTCACCTGATTCCGGGCGCGCGAGCCAGATGGCTGCCTTGTCTGTCGTGAGGACCGCATGATTGCCAGTCGAGTGCTGGTCCACGGCAAGAACTTCGGCATTGGTCAGCAGCGATTCCGTCCACTCATCGCAGAGGGCCAGATTCCCGCCCATCATCAGGGGCGACCGAAAAATCGACCAAAGCGTGAGCTGTGTGCGCTGCTCATCGTGCGTCAGCCGCGTGGCGCGCGGCTTCTCCCATCCAGCGACCGGTTCCAGGCGGCCGATAGGAAGCATGTCTGCGTCGGGCCAGTGGCCAAGGCCGGAAAAGTCAGCCCACTTCGCGGCGCGCGCAAACTGATTCTCGATGCCCGACGGAAACTGCGTGTCGCTATGCCAGACATCCCAGATGTCGTCCGAAATCCGCCACATCTGCGCGTACTTGCTCATCTCCTCCGCCTTATCCAATGCCGCGGGGCCCGGCGAAAGACTCAGGACGATGGGTCGGCCTGTCTTATCAAGCGCCTGGCGGATCATGCGAATGTCATCTCCTTTGTAGGGATGATCCGCGATGCAATCGACCTTCAGAAAATCCACACCCCAGCGGGCATACAGCTGCGCAAGCGTGTCGTAATATGCTTGCGCCGCCGGCTTGCTGGCGTCCAATCCGAAATTGAAAGGATTCCACGGACAGGTATCGTACCTGTCTGCCGCATCCGTCGCGTGGAACATACTGCCGGCGATTGACAAATTTCTTCGCACCGCTTCCTTGGGAATGCCGCGCAGAATATGGATGCCGAACTTCAAGCCCAGCGAATGAATGTAGTTGGCGAGTGGCTTGAAGCCCGCGCGTTGCGCCGCCGACGGGATGGTGTTCACTGCCGGCGTGTACCGGCCGTAAGCATCCAGGCTGAATTGCGCGCTCTCGGCATTGGCGCCGACGGAGTGATTCGTTACATACCAGCCCATGTCCACGACGACGTATTGCCAGCCATAGCTCTTGAGGTGCTGGGCCATCCATTGGGCATTTGCACGAATGTCAGCTTCGCTGACCGATTCGCCGTAGGAATCCCAGCTGTTCCAGCCCATCGGGGGCGTTGCTGCCAGCAATGGGAGCGAATCGGGAGCAGCGGTCTGGGCCCGGAGAAAAAATGCGGCTGCACAAACAACAACGACACAGATTAACGGCCAGGAAAAACGCATTGGCTGCTCCCCATGGTGACCTTTCACGACGTATCTTTCGGATCGGGCTCATTTGGATCGAGTCCATTCGAATCTGAAATGATCGCGGGCGATTCATTCGCGCGTCAAAATATCGGAAGTGAAGTTTGTGTCGCGCCGACCGCCCAGCACGCGGAATCGCGCACAGGGGCAAAGGAATGGCGGTGAAGCGGCGTCGGGCCATGTTGACGCAAGGCTTCGAGATGGTCGGGCGTGCCATATCCTTTGTGGCGCGCCAAACCGTATAGCGGATAAACAGCGTCCCACTCTTGCATGCGCATGTCCCTATGCGTTTTCGCGAGGATGGAGGCTGCCGCGATGGAGATGCAGCGGGCATCGCCTTTAATCAAGGATTTCTGCTCGATCAGGACGTCAAGCTGCATCGCGTCGATGAGCAGGTAATCTGGTGGAATCGTCAGTTGTTGAAGCGCCGCGGTCATCGCCTGACGCGAGGCCTGGTAAATGTTCCAGGCATCAATGCGTTGCGCATCCACTTCGGCTACAGCCCATGCGAGAGCGTGTTCGCGGATGCGCGGGGCGAGTTCCGCGCGTCTTTCGGAAGTGAGTTTTTTGGAATCGTCCAGGCCAACGATGCGCCGCCTGGGATTGAGAATCACCGCAGCGGCAACGACTGGACCAAACAACGCGCCGCGTCCGGCTTCATCAATGCCAGCGATGCGCATCCAGCCCAGTTTGCGCGCCGCTCGCTCGAAACGGGAGGAGCAGAGTCGGCTCATTAGCGTGAGATTCTAGCACGCCGCGTGACCGGCGAGAGCAACAGAGACGAACGAGAGTTGCTTGTCCGTTCTACTCGTAGCGCAGAGCAACCATGGGATCAACGCTCATGGCACGTCGCGCCGGAATCCAGGCAGCAAAGAACGCCACCGCGAGCAAAGCGAACAGAGCCGCGCCGAGGAGCAACGGGTCGTGCGCGCGAACCTCAAAGAGCAGAGACTCCAAGAGACGCGAAGAGAGCCACGCTCCCAGAAGTCCGAGCGCTGCTCCAGCCGCCGTCCAGCGCACCATGTTGGAAAGAACCATTTTCAGGACATTTTGGGGAGTGGCGCCGAGAGCGATGCGAATGCCGATTTCCCGAGTTTGTTGCGCGACCAGGAAGCCGACAACTCCATAGATGCCGATGCCCGCAAGCAGGACGCCCATGCCTGCAAACAGAGACAGCAGGACCGCGGTGAATCGGGGCTGTTGCGCAAGCTTTCCGACTCGCGTCTTCATGACTTCGATCGTCACGGGAACTGTCGGATCGATGGCTGCGGTTTCCGAACGAATCCACTTCGCAACGGCGTCTGAATTGATGGCGCTCTGAAGAATCAAGTGCCCAGAGCGGAAGTAGCCTGTGGACTCATTTTTCCAGGGAATGTAAAACTCGGGGTCCGCGGGCGCGGCGAGTCCGTTGTTCTTTACGTCTCCAGCAATGCCGACGATCGTGCGCCAGTCCGTCTGCAAGCCAAAACGAAACGATTTGCCAAGGGGGTCTTCGCCGTTGGGGAAGAGTTTTTTCGCGAGTGCTTCGCTAAGAATGACCGGTCTCTCCGAAAGCGCACGATCCTCTTCACGAAAAGCGCGGCCGCGGAGAATGGGAATACCCAGCGCAGGAAAATAAGCAGGAGTGACGAAACGGTAGCCAATCATTCCGCCGGTGCCCGCACTGAATTTCGTGTGTCCGGGAGTTTCAAGGGACGACAGAAAAGTAGCCTGTATGCCGCCGGAAGGGGGCAACGAATCGCTCAAGGCCAGCGAAGTGACGCCTGGCATTTGTTTCAGCCGGGACTCGACGCGATTGAAAAAGTCGAGCTGTTTCGCGGGGTCGGGATAGCGATATTCGACGAGATTGATTCCCGCGGTGATGACACGCTTCGTGTCCATGCCGAGTGCAACGGTTTCGAGCTTCCAGAGGCTGCGCAAGAGCAGACCGGCTCCGGCAAGAAGAATCATCGAAACGGCAATCTGCACGGTAACCAGTAACTGGCGAAGCATACCCCGGGATGTTGCGCGGTTCCCTTTTCCGGTGAGCAATTCCGGCGCGGGGCGACGCAGAGCCGAGGCGAGTCCGAAGAGAATGCCTGACATAAGTGAGACGCCGAGTGCAAAAAGCAACACGCGAACGTCGATAGCGGCCTGTTCGAGCCGCGGGATACCCTCGGGTGCGATGGAGACAAATAGACGAAGCAAGAGTTGAGCGAACCAGCAGCCCGCGAGGCCTCCCAACACTCCCAGGAGCATGCTTTCGGCGAGCGCCTGGCGAACCAGACGTCCGCGCGTGGCGCCAAGTGCGGTGCGAACGGCTAACTCTCGCACGCGGCTAGTAGCACGCGCGAGCAGCAGGTTTGCAACATTTGTGCATGCAACAAGCAGCACCGCCAAGACCGCGCCGAGAAGGACCCACGAGGCGACGCGGGCGTCTTGTATCTGACGATCACGGAGCGAGCGGACACGGAACGACACTTCGCGACGAAACTGCGGCGGAACGTAGTTCAGGGACTGCTGGAAAAGCGGCTCCATGGCGGCCGCTGCTTGCTTAATGGTAATGCCGGGCTTGAGGCGCGCAAACGCGCGCAAAATGATTTGCCGCGCGTTGGGCCCGCGATCGGTGGAACCATCGAGCGCGGCCGGAACAAGAATGTCGTCGTGGCCGAGGTTCGGCATTTCGAATTGTGGCGGAAGAACACCGACAACCAGAGTGGGCTTGCCATCGAGAGAAATGGTGCGCCCGGGCAAATTGCGATCGCTGGCGAAGCGCGAACGCCACAGTCCGTAGGAAACAAGCGCGACACGCGGTGCGTTCGGCCGGTCTTCGTCGCTCGAGAAATTTCGGCCGAGGAATGGTTGGATTTCGAACGTCGGCAGAAATGTAGATTCCACGAGAGTACACTTCAATCGGACAGGGTTCTTTTCGGTGAGATCACAATCCGCTCCGCCGGGAACAAAGGACGTGACGGACTCAAAGGGAGTCTGCGCCCTCTTCCAGTCCACATAATCCGGACCGAGCACGAACTCATTCGCTTCAAACGGCGCTTTATCCCCAAAGCTGACCAGCCGATCGTCATGAGGATAGGGAAGGCTGCGGAAAAGAATGCGGTCGACCGCGCTGAAGACCGCTGTGGTAGACCCAATCCCCAAAGCAAGAGTGAGTATCGCAACGATCGCAAAGCCCGGACGATTCACTAACCCACGCAGAGCAAACCGTAGGTCCTGCATCAGCGCATCGACAAACTGGAGGCTGCGCTGGTCGCGGTAAAGTTCTTTGGCTTGTTCGACGCCGCCGAATTCGCGCCGCGCGGCATAGCGGGCTTCTTCGAGGGTCATGCCTTTGCGGATGTTTTCCTCCGCGAGCATCTCTAGATGCGCGCGCAGCTCGGCTTCGAGGTCTCCGTCCAATTGCTGTTTGCGGAATAGGCTGTGCAAACGCGCGGAGAAAATACGGAGCCACTCCATGTCAGGCTCCTTCCGTGCCGCCGAGAAGTCGGGCCATGAGCACAGTCATGCGCTCCCAACTCTCGGTCTCTGCGAGCAACTGTTTGCGACCGGCGCGCGTGAGCGTGTAAAACTTCGCTTTGCGGTTGTTTTCCGAAGCGCCCCATTTGGAAGAGATCCAGCCGCGCTGCTCCAGCCGCAGCAGCGCGGGATAAAGCGTGCCCTGGTTCAGCTTGAGCAGATCATCGGAAACCTGCTGGACGCGCTGGGCGATGCCGTAGCCATGCAGCGGCCCCATGGCGTGGAGGGTTTGCAGAACAATCAGGTCAAGGGTGCCTTGCAGAACTTCTCCGCGCGGAGGAGCCATGTTTTCTCCTTTAGATAAACAACAGGAGCATAGACTTCTTCCTGTTGAATGTCAACAGGAAGGCTCTTCAAACGGACGCCGGCCGCCAGCCGCCCTGCATTCCGATTGACGGGCGTTCGCAGGGCGTGGCAGCATACGCTTGCCACAAGAGTGCAACCCCGAAAACCTAAAGACCTTCATTCTTAAGGAGCAGACCACCCATGGCAACGGCTCAATGCGCGCGCCACCTTCCTTTTATTGGTTTTTTTTCTTCCGTTCTATTGCTAGCGGCTCTCCTCGCAGGCGGCCCCACTTTTGCGCAAACCCGCCACATTGAACTGAACGACTACGCGAAAATTTCTTCCGTCTCCGACCCGCAGATCTCCCCTGACGGGAAGACCATCGTATTCGTCGTCTCTCGGCCGAATCTTGAACAGGACCGCAGCGACCGCGAACTGGTCCTGTTTGATATTGCCACGGGATCGCAACGTATCCTGACCTATGAACGCAAAGGCGCCGGCTCGCCACGGTGGTCACCGGGTGGCGACCGCCTGGCGTTTGTCGCCGTGGATGGAGCGGGTAAGGACGCCAAGCCACAACTTTATATTCTTCCCATGACTGGTGGCGAAGCCCGCAAGATCACCGAAGCCCCGAATGGCATTGAGCAGTTTGCGTGGCGGCCGAACGGGCAAGAAATCGCTTACGTCACATCCGACGAGCCGGAAAACAAAAAGGAAATTGAAAAGCATCACGATGCGTTCGAAGTCGGCGACAACGATTTCCTTGCGACCGAAGCCGCGCTGCCTTCCCACATCTGGATTCTTCCGGCAGGAGGCGGAACGCCCAAACGATTGACTTCCGGCGCGTGGAGCCTTCCCAAGAGCGCACCGCCCAGTTCTCCCGCGTCTCCCATTTCCTGGTCCCCTGATGGCAAGTGGCTGCTCTTCACCAGGCAGGAACATCCGCACCAAGGTGACGCTGAACTGACGACGCTGCAAGTGCTCAAAGTCGAATCCGGCGAAATCCGCAAGCTGACAAAACACGAAAAATTCGAGAGCTTCGGCCTCTTTTCTCCGGATGGTTCCCGGGTAGCTTTTTGGTATCCACGTGACGGCGATCCAAACAATGAAAATGAGATTTTTGTGACGCAGACCACTGGAGGCGACGGTTCCGACGCCACGCGATCCATCGACCGCGACCTCTTGCGGGTCATCTGGATGCCTGACGGCAATGCACTGCTCGTCGGTGGCCATGACGGCACGCAGACTTCGCTTTGGCTCCAATCGCTCGCGGGGGCTGCGAAAAAAATCTCCCTAGGGGACATCAGCCCTTCGTGGGCCTTCTGGGTAGATGTTTTTGTCGGCCGCAAAGGAGAGATCGCCTTTACCGGCAGCACACCGACGCAGCCGTCGGAGTTGTACTACATGGCGTCCGCCAATGACGCGCCAAAACGTCTTACCGATTTCAATCACGAGATCGCTTCGCTCGCGCTTGGCAAAGTTGAAAAACTCGCCTGGAAAGGGCCTGACGGTTTCCAGGAAGACGGCGTCCTTTTCTATCCGCCCGACTTTCAGAAAGACCGCAAATATCCGCTGGTGCTGATCATTCATGGCGGACCGCAGGCTTCAACAACCACGCAATTTGGTTTCCTTCCGCAGCTCATGGCCTCACATGGTTACGTGGTCTTCTCCCCGAATTACCGCGGCAGCGACAATCTTGGCAACGCTTACCAGCGGGCTATCTGGAACGATGCGGGCGACGGTCCGGGGCGCGACGTCATCGCAGGCATTGATGCGGTGAAGAAACTCGGGTTTGTCGACGAATCAAAAATCGGCGTTACCGGTTGGTCCTACGGCGGGTACATGACGTCCTGGCTCATCGGCCACTATCAAATCTGGAAGGCGGCGATGGCCGGCGCGCCCGTGACGGACACCTACGACGAATATAATCTTTCCGATGGCAACGTGACCAACCGCTACGGCTTCAAAGGCTCGCCCTACGTGGGAGATAACCTCAAGGACTATCGCGCCCAATCACCCATCACCTATGCCGCCCAAATGAAAACGCCGACGCTCATCATGCACGATACCGGCGACGCACGCGTCACCATCACGCAAGGCTACTCGCTCTACCACGCCCTCAAGGACAACAACGTGCCCGTTAAGTTCATCGCCTATCCTGTCGCGGGCCATTTTCCTGGAGATCCGGTGCGGGTAATGGATGTCGATCGCCGCTGGGTCGAATGGATGGACCAATACTTGAAGTGAGTGTTTTCTGTGTGGCCCCGGCTAGGTATCAGACACATTTCACGCGACTAAATAAAAAGAGGCCCCGGCAAACCGAGGCCTCTCTCGCTAGTTCCAATGCAATCCTAAGTTTGCTCTTACGCTTTCGCTTCTGTTCCTGCGACCGCCACTGCCGCCACTTCCTCGCGGCCCGCGCGCTTGATGCGGGCAGCCTTGCCCTTCAAATCGCGCAGGTAATACAGCCGTGCCCGGCGAACTTTACCCTTGCCAACGACCTCGATCGAGCTGATAGTCGGCGAATGCAGCGGAAAGATACGCTCGATTCCGACGCCAAAGCTGACTCGCCGTACCGTAAACGTCGCGCTGGACGCCCGGCCCTTCTTGGAAATCACCACGCCCTCGAACGCCTGGAGGCGCTCCTTCACCTTCTCGCCTTCGCCTTCCTGCAGGCGGACGTTGACGCGCACGGTGTCGCCCGGGCGGAACTCCGGGAGGTCTTTGCGCAATTGCGCTTCATGTAATTTACGAATTACCGGATTCATGTTCCTATTTCCTTGTAGACCCACTCAGGCGGGGCCAACTCTTCAGAGACAATCATCGATTATAGACAAATTGTCCCAATTTTCCTAGCGGATTTCAGCCAACTCATCCCGGAGAATTTGCCAAGTATGCCGTTGACGGCCGCTCCACAAACTACTCTAATTGTGCGAATCCCAACTCTTGCCCGGCAGGAGGTCCACTGCCATGAGCAATTTCATTAGACAAGCGTCCGGCGCCATACTGAGTGTAGCGCTGCTGCTCTTTTCTGCCACCACTCGGGCGCAAGATCAGACTTCGTCCGCGGACGCCGGTCAAATTTCTGACACTTTGCGTTCGGCTACGTACGCCGAAGCCATCTACCCACCCGGCGTCATGCCGGACTGGGACCGAGGGTATGTCATCCACTACGAGATCGAAGTGAACTACAGTCCAGAGACGCCGATGGTCGTGATGTACGACAACACCGGCAAGCGAATCCGGGAGGGAAGAATCTGGCCTCAGAGCGCCGGTAGCGTACGCATCCGCAGAATCGCCGCAACCAGTGGCGGAGCCATTCTCGCGGCCGGTTGGGCCGTCATGCAGGATGGGTCCAGCCCGGGTTACATCGTCAAGACTGACCTCGCCGGTACCACCGTGCAATCGCTCCTAACCGGTTCTTTCATGCCTGAACAAATCTGCGAAGCACCCGACGGCACGGTATGGAGCCTCGGAAGAACCTTGGACCCCAATGACGGACAACAACACAGTACCGACATTCTTCGGCGCTACAGTTTCGAAAAGGGACTACTGCACAGTTTTCTGTCGGAAGAGACGGCTAAAGCTGTGCTTCATTCGAACAGGCCCTGGTTTAGCCCGTTTGGCAGCTATGTTCGATGCGGGAAGAACAAAGTTTCCGTCTACCTGAAGTTCACGAACGAGTATGTTGAAATCGACACTTCGTCACTCAAGTTGAGTCGTCGGAAATTGGACGAGGCGGTGGTGCAACAGCGAGAGGCAAATGGCTTGGCCGTCACCGAAGATGGAAGGGTTTATGTGAGTTTCCGCGGTAGACGGTTGGAGGGTGCACCGCAGGTTAGGGGCTTGTATCAAATCAAAGCGGTGTCAGGGAACCCCATCGCATCGCTGCTCCCCGTAGCAGGCACGATAACCACGATTGAGCAGGGTAAAGCTCCTCCGCCGGGAACATTCATCATGCTTTGGGGTGCGGATGGCAATCAACTGGTCGTCTGGCGGATGGGTATGAACGATTCATTTCTGTCCTGGGTCAATGTGATCCACAGCGAAGGAACGGACTAACTCCTATCTCGCGCGGGTTGGCTTCACCTGCAACTGGCGCAGAACGTTGCGCAAATCACCCGATCGTGGATGCTGAGGTTCGTTTGCGAATCACCGTTTCCGAGAAGCGCTCCATCTCCTCGAATTGCGGGCTGAATTGAAGTAGTACGAGGTCAACGCCCGCGGCTTCGAATTGCGCCAGGCGCTCCGCCACGTGTTCCGGCGTACCGACTAAGCCCGACCGCAAGCCACGATTCGAAACCGAATAGTCTTCCAGCGAGACGCGCTGCTCCAGTTGCGTTCCGGCAAGCCATTGCTGGTAATTCGCGTAGCCTGCCGCGGATTGTTGTACATCCGTGATGCGCCGCAGCTCATCCTGCGCTTCGCGTTCCGTTTCCCGGACAATCGCATATCCGGCAACCCCGAACTTGAGCGGTGGCAAATTGTGTTTCGCGCGGCGCTCGCGCAAATCTGCAATCTTCTCGCCGACGCGCTCCGGTGGATCGCCGTGCATCAAATACGCGTCACACTTCTCGGCGATTAACTCTTTTGCCGCGAGCGATTCGCCACCCGCGTACAGCGTCGGCCGCGGCTTCGCCACCGGCTTCGGCGCGAGAACGTTGTCTTCGATACGGTAATACTTCCCCGTAAGAGAAAAATGATCCAGCTTCCAAACACCGTCCAGCACGTCCAGCCACTCGCTGGTGCGCGCGTAGCGGTCGTCATGCTGTTCGAACGCCACGCCATACTTTCGCGCTTCGTCCGCCCACCACGAAGAAACTACGTTTAGCGTTAGCCGGCCGTTGCTGATCCGATCGATGTTGGCGGCCTGCTTCGCCAGCAGCGCGGGCAAATGAAACGTCGGCCGGACCGCCACCATCAATTCGATCCGCTCCGTCACTGCGGCCAGCGCTGCCGCCGTCGACCACGCGTCCAGCGAAGGCGCTTCCACCCCCTTGATGTCGTTGAGGTTTAGTTCCGCGATCAGCGTCAGATCGAACCCGATCTGCTCGCTCCGCTGCGCAAGCTTCTTCACATACGCCCAGCTCACTTCCATATTTTCGTTTTCGACGTTGCGCAGCCACCCGCCGAAAACGGGAAGCCAATAGCCGTATCTCATCGAGGGCCTCCGCTGACAGCCACGCGCTCGCTGCGATTCGCCTCGGCGCGCTGCGCCTCCGCGATCAGAAAGTCCGCTAGCCGCGCGTACGGATTAAATCCGACTACCCGCACCGGATCGGCCACGAAATTGGAAAGTGCGTTCACGTCGTAATAAAGCTGCCGCCCCGTGCGGTCGTCAATCACGTACTCGATTCCGCCCACCTCGACCCCGGCGAGTTCCACAATTCGTTCGACATCTTCGATAACCTGCCGCGGCGCTGCGTAGCCTTCCACCTTCATCCCGCTCTTCGGCGCGTCCACTGGGCACGCGATGCGCGTCAGCTCTTCCCCTCGCGTGTTCTGGCAGATGTCTGCCGGACACAAGTTGTAACTCTCTCCCGTGATGTAAATCTGAATCGCATACAAATATTTTCCCCCCAGCACTTCGACGCGCGTGATGATCCCGTCGCGCGCCGTAAACGCTTCCTGCACCAGCGCCGTGGAGTCGATGCCGAAGTACAGCCGGTTCGCCTCGACGGCCGCCCGCAGCTCCTCTGGAGAATTGAATCGTTCAATCCCCGCGCCACTGCCACCAATATTCGGCTTGATGACCACGGGATACCCGATCGCCGCCGCCGCCTCAATCGCCTGCGATGGATGATTGATGACCCGCGCCTTTGGATAGGGCAATCCTAATTTTTCCAAATTCGTCAGTTGCAGCGCTTTCGAAATCTCATGATTGAAACACCGATATCCGTTGACGACCCGCACGCCTTCTCCTTCAAGGTGCGCCAGATAGTTAAGCGTATAAAAAATCCCGTGGCCCAGCCCCCGCTGCCATGCCGAAGGACTCATGCGATTGAACAGCAGCGAATATTCCCGTTCCGGCGAAGCCACATCATAGTTGTGGTGTCGCGCATCAATCTTCAGCCACGGCACCCCGCGCTCATCCAATTGCTGAAACAGCGGCCGGAACCAATCCGGATGCTCGTAGTAAATCGCGATGGGCTTGTCGAGCCCATAGCCGTTTTCAGTGGTCACGTTGGTCATAAATCCTCGCGTCTAGCGCCCGCCTCTGAAGCTTCCCTTGAGGGTAGAGGTTAGTCTGGTACTTTTGAATTACTCCTCATGGGATGAATGAGAACTCCAAGAAGTCTCATTTTATTCCCGTGGCAGCAGATCCGGACGGTTACGCTTGGTTTTCTCCGCGGCCGAAGCCCGCCTCCACTTCGCCACTTCCGCGTGATTGCCGGCTATCAACACCTCAGGAACGCGCCACCCGCGGTACTCCGCAGGCCGCGTGTAATGCGGAAAATCAAGAAGTACGTGATTCGCATCTGTTGATTGGAGTTCGTTGCGGCTCCACGCATTTGCGAGCGTTGGGCCGCCGCTAAACGATTCATTCTGCGACGAAGCCTCATTCCCCAGCGCCCCCGGCAACAACCGTGTCACCGCATCCACAATCAGCATCGCCGGCAGCTCACCGCCGCTCAGCACAAAATCTCCAACGGATATTTCCTCCGTCGCCAAATGCTCCGCCACGCGCTCGTCAACGCCTTCATATCTCCCGCAAATAAATATGACGCGCTCCAGTTCCGCATAGCGCCGCGCCGTTTCCTGCCGGAACAACTTTCCCGACGCCGACATCAACACAATGGCCATCTTCGGATCATCACCACGCGCCCGCGACGCATCGCCGACGCCATGCCCAAGCAGAGACTCCACCGCCTCAAACAACGGCTCCGGCTTTAGCACCATGCCTTCACCGCCACCGAACGGACGGTCGTCTACGGTGCGATGACGATCCTTGGTAAACACGCGCAAGTCCTGCACGTGCACCTCGACCAGCCCGCTTTCCCGCGCCCGGCGCACGATGCCGTGCTCCAGCGGCCCCGCAAAAAACTCCGGGAATATCGTAATGAGGTCGAAGCGCATCTGCCTTCAGTCTAACCAACGCCTTTCTCGCTTGTCATGCGCCCCGCCTAAAACGCGCCAGCCACCGCGGCACCTGCCTGCAATACTCATCATATTCCGCGCCGAATTTTTGCCTCAGCGCCGGCTCCTCGAAAAACAGCACGAACAAATTCGCGGCTACCAATAAAACCATTGCCAGATCCACCAGCGCCACTGAATGAAATACAGCTGCTTCTCCCAGGATCACAAACGCAACGCTCCAATACATTGGATTCCGCACTACCTTGTACGGCCCCACCACAACCAGCTTTTTCGGTGGATCCAGCGGCAGCGGCGTTCCCTTGCCGCGCACCGCGAAGCCCCAGAATGCACACGCGAAGTATAGGGCGATTCCCGCCGCAATCAGCAGCCAGCCCGCTGCACGCGGTCCTCCCAGCGCCGGCCGACTCCCGCGAGGCAGCAGCCAGTACGGCATCATCACGGTCCAAAAACCCGGGATGAAAATAGTGAAGATCAGCGTTCGAATGACGGGTGACATCACCGGCAGCCTACACCAAGCGCGCTATTCGCGATTCAGTTCCCGAAGCCCCTCCGGCAGGATCACATCGATCCTCCGCGCCGCCGGATCGATTTTCGTGCAAATATCCACCGCTAGAGGGATTAGAATTTCACCGCCAGAAGTCTCCACCTCCAGCAGCGGCGTCCCGGTAATCTCTTCCCCGGGGAATTGCACGTCGCGGACCGCCCCAAGAAGAGCCGGCGCTTCCGCCAGCGAGCACGGTGACGAAGTCACAATGGACGGTAAAGCAGGGTTTTCAAACACGGAGCAACCAATGAGATCCGATACGAAATATTGTCCCGCGGGAAGCGTCACGCGCTGTTCGAACGGAAGCACCACCTCGAGCCCCCGGAATTTCTCCGCTTCAGAAATTGACTCGACGCCTTCAAAGTGAAAAACCGCCTGGCCGCGATGATTCTGGCTCAACCAGCAGGATTTTAGCGCCATCCGCCGCGGTTCATTCTTGCCATCCGCATGCCCGACAAAAACTTCCTGCAATCGTGTCAGGCGGTCTGGAAAATCAGTGAGGAGTTCAGCAGCAACTTCGCCCTTGTTGCCGCGTGCCCGAAGGATGCGCGCAACCAGGACCCAGCGTGGTGTTTCAGCGCTCAATGGGAAGTAAGACAGCTCAGCCGACTACGTAAAGCTTGACCGCAAAAATGTCAGTCTTCCAGGATTTCCAGCGTGAATCGCTTGTGCAGCTTCATCCCAGACGCGCCCAGCAGCGTTCGAATCGCCTTGGCCGTCCGCCCCTGCCGTCCGATCACCTTACCCAAATCTTCGGGATGCACCCGCAGCTCCAGCACCGTGACTTGCGATCCTTCAACGGGCTTCACCTGCACGTCCTCGGGATGATCCACGAGCGCTCGGGCGATGGCTTCGACCAGTTCCTTCATACCGTACCTGGGAATGGCGCCTCCGGTGAAGCCGGGGACGCACAAATTTCAGGAAGGCGCTGAAACTACGCGATCTTCTGCAAACGGAGAAAGCTGCGCACCGTGTCGCTGGGCTGCGCGCCCAGTCCCATCCAATACTTGATGCGCTCGGCATCCAGCTTGATCTCCGCCGGCTTTTTCAATGGATCGTACGTGCCCACCGCCTCCTTGACGCGGCCGTCCCGCGGCCGGGTCCTCTCGATGACCACCACGCGGTAAAAGGGCTTCTTCTTCTTCCCAATCCTTGACAACCGAATCGTTAACACTAAGTCAGTCCTCCTGAACCTTCTTATTCTAGCCTGCCGGGGTGCTATGCGGCAATCGAAGTCTCGGCGGCTTGGCGGTCCCGCGCAATACCCTCGTCCGGGAACGTGTAAATAGCGCACCGGAAGCGTTGCGCCAAAGCGAGACTCTCAGAATAGACCCCAAGATTCTTACTCGTACCTCAGGCAAGCGATGGGATCAAGATTAGC
>Ga0137389_10000220_pt1 | contig 30168 bp, 28 predicted proteins | sample 15con2h14BmetaG_FD_104645 | JGI IMG/M metagenome (GOLD analysis project Ga0137389, IMG submission 104645) | Vadose zone soil microbial communities from Angelo Coast Range Reserve, California, USA - 15con2h1.4B metaG | ecosystem: Environmental > Terrestrial > Soil > Vadose zone > Saprolite...
AAACGGGGCTCTCGATTCTTGATTTGACGCGTTTTCTTGACGCGAACCGGTTTCCACCCCGGATCAAGTCCGGGGCAGGCTTTGACTTGAAAACGCTCTATCCCTTCAGCTTCTTGTTGCATTCGCTGTAATAGCCGCCGCCCTTCTCGATCCATTTCAACCCGCCATTGGCGTTGGCAGTCTTGTTGGCATTGTATTGATCGACGCAGGTATGCATGCGGCCCTTGCCGGCGGTTTCCTTGGAATATTTCGGATCGATGGCGGCGGGGAACACTGCCGGTCCTGCCGGAGCGGCAGGCGTCGCGGCTTCGGGGGCCTTCGGCTTGGCTTCCACGGCCTTCGGCGCCGCGGGCGCCGCTGGTGCGGCAGCAGGCGTGGCGGCGGGGGCCGCCGTAGCGTCCGCTCCGCATTGCGCTTTACGGAAATCGTTCCACTTCTGGCCGTTGAGTGTGCCGGCGGTCTTGGCGGCCTGATATTTCGCACTGCATTCCTGCGTGGTCAGGGCCCGTGCCGGCGCTGTCGCCGCAAGCGCGGCAAAACCCGACACCGCAATGGCGCACAACAATCTTGCTTGAATGGTCATCCTTGGTCTCCCTGGGGCATTGGCTATCTCGAAACCACCCATCCTAACGCAGCGACCGCGCGTGACAACGGAGCGATCGATGGTTGGGTAAAATATAGTGATGGAGAAAACACCGCCCGGCGGCGCCATTCATCCGCGGTTCAGCCTCGCAGCGCGAGGTTGCGCCCTTCTTCAATCCGAGGTGTTCCCCATGATGACAATATCTTCCCGCGCGGTCGCGACCGCTTTTGTATCCCTGCTCCTGATGAGTTCCGCGTTCGCGCAGGGCACCGCGCCCGCGACCCCAGCCCCAGCCACGAAAATGGCGCCTGCGGACAAGAAGGCCGAAAAGCCGCGCACCGCAGCCTCTCTCGAATGCTCGAAGGAAGCCGATACCAAGGGCGTCCACGGCAAGGAGCGCAAGAAGCTCATGTCGGAATGCAAGAAGGCCGCGGCCGCTAAGGCGAAGTGATCGGAGCGACCGCTGCGATGGCATCGCGTCAGCATCGGGTCTCGCCTCCCGGCGAGCCCGATGACAGGCTCCGGCGGATGTCCGCTCATCCGCGCCGCAGCACGCCGTAATACCGGATACTGGATGCCCCCGCCTTCGCGGGGCATGACGGCAAGGGCATGGAGCGCCGTGCCCGATCGCGCATTGCTGCAGTCGCGTGGGCGCATTTGTCCCCGGTGCGGGGATTTGCCATAAGGCGCCGTGAGCCAAATTCCTGCACCGATGGCATTTGCCATTCCCAGCCGCACCAAAATCCTCAACGTGATCGAGACGTTGGCCATCGGCACCGCCGGCGGCGCGCTGTTTCTCCTGCTCAACCTTCCGGGCGGGTTGATCTCGGGCGCCATGATCGCGGTCGGCGTCGCCGCGATCGCAGGAAGGCCGCTCGCCGTGCCGCCGATCCTGACCCAGACCGTGCTGGTGCTGCTCGGGATTTCGCTGGGCTCGCTGGTGTCGCGGCAGCTGCTGCAGCATGTGGGCGCCTACCCCCTGACCATCGCGCTGCTGGCGCTGGCGACGTTCTGCTCGACCTTCGGCAGCAGCCTCTATCTGCAGCGCGTCCACGGCTGGGACCAGACCTCGGCGTTTCTGGCGGGAAGCCCCGGCGCGCTATCGCAGATCATCGTGCTCGCCGCCGAGAAAGGCGCCGACGTGCCGGCGATCGCCGTGGTGCAGACCATGCGCGTGATCATTCTCACCGCGGCGCTGCCGCTGCTGCTGGCCATGACCGGAATAGCCCCGTCGTCCCCGCCCACCGCCGCGGTGGCCATTGCCTCGCCGCTCGAACTGGCGGCGCTGATCGCGGCGTCGGTGGCGGCGGCGCTGCTGCTGCGGCTGATAAGATTTCCGGCGAGCTGGATGTTCGGCGCGATGATCGGGTCAAGCGTGCTGCACGGCACCGGACTGACCGACGGCGCCCTGCCGCCGTGGGTGCGCGGCGTGGCGCTGGTCGGCATCGGCGCCCTGATCGGCACGCGGTTCGCGCGGATGAACGGCAGGGTCCTGCTCAGCCATGTCAATGCGGCGCTGGGGTCTTTCGCCATCGCGATCGTGATTTCCGCGGTCTTCGTCGCGGTGATCACGCTGACCACCCATGTGCGGTTCGCCGACGTCATTGTCGCGTTCGCGCCGGGGGCGATGGACGCCATGCTGGCGCTGGCGCTGACGCTGCACATCGACCCGATTTTCGTCGGCGCGCATCATCTGTCGCGCTTTGTCTTTGTCACCATCACCACGCCCGGCATCGTGCATCTGTTCGGACGCCCGCAGGACGATGTCGACGATTAGCCGCGCCTTGATGTCTTGACGATGCCCCAGACCGCGATCGCGGCCATCAAAAGCGAGATCAGTACGTTGTAGCCGGCCAGCGACAGGCCGAGAAAGCGCCACTGCACTTCGTCGCAGCGGATTACTTTTACCGTGTCGAGACGCTCCAGCAGGTTGCCGGCGCTGCCGAGATTTCCGATCTCGCCGGTGCAGTCGGTCGGCCCTTGCCAAAGATGCCATTCGACGCCGGCGTGATAGGTGGCGAGCCCGGCATTGCCGAGGGTTGCGGCGGCGACAATGGCAAGGCCGATCAACAGCACCGCGCGCGACGCATTTTTGGCGGCGGCAAGCGCCGTCAGCGCGCCGAGCGGCACCACCAGATAATAGGCGTAGCGCTGCTCGAGGCAGAGCGGACAGGGCCGGATATCCAGCACCAGTTGAAAGAACCACGCGCCCGCCAGCGTCGCCGCCGCGATGGCCGTGACGGCAAGCGCCGCCGTCAGCGCGGGGTTGGCGTCGGTTCGCGCGGGCGAGCTGTGTGCGGTGGCTTCCAACGTCACGTTGATCTCCCGTTCGAAAGCGTCCTATCCCGCGCGGATGACGCTGTCGAGGCAGGCCCGATCACACTGGAGTGTTTTGGGGTGCGGCGCGTGGGTATGCCGATGGCCCAGTCGAAACACATCATCAGTACCCTATCCGGGCCTTGGGTGAGCCGGGGCAAACGCGTTCGGACGATCCGCATCGGCGCTTGGGGTCAGGCCGAAAGCTGCGGGTTGACCGGCAGTCACCGCCCGCTATATTCCGCCGGCTTCGCGACCTTAGCCTCCGGCTCGGCCGCGACAAGCCCCTGTGGCGGAATTGGTAGACGCGCTCGACTCAAAATCGAGTTCCGCAAGGAGTGCTGGTTCGATTCCGGCCAGGGGCACCAGTCGGGCATCCGCCCTCGTTCGCCAACGTTCATTTTCATCAATAAAGACGGGCCTAAGTAGTACTTTTGGCTACGCGGCTGTTCGCCCGGTTTTGCTGGTATCCGGGGAGTTTCATGGTATCTTTTATGGTAGTTTATCGGGGTCATGGTATTGTGATTTTTGGGTGGAATCGAACCCATGCCGGTCAAGAACGACAGCCACTTTCGGCATCTGAAAGCTGACGAAAAAGACTACAAGCGATCCGACAGTGGCGGCCTCTTCATGCTCGTCACCAAAACCGGATCAAAGCTCTGGCGCTATGCCTATCGCTTTGACGCCAAGCAGAAGCTGCTCGCGATCGGCCAGTATCCCCTCGTCTCGCTCGCGGATGCCCGCACCAAGCGCGACAATGCCAAGCGACTGCTGGCTGACGGCATTGATCCCTCCGTTGAGCGCAAGGCGGAACGCCGACAAGCGCGGATTGCGCGAAGCAATACGTTTGAAGCCGTTGCCAAAGAACTCATGGACGAGTTCGAGGCGGAGGGTGACGCGCCAAACACGCTCAAGAAGAAACAATGGCTGCTGGATTTTGCCAACAAGGAGTTGGGCAAGCGGCCGATAGCTGAGCTCAAAGCCCCTGAAATCCTTGACGCGCTGAGAAAGGTCGAGAGGCGCGGGAAGCATGAGACGGCGACCCGCCTGCGCGGTACCGTGGGAGCTGTCTTTCGTTTTGCCATCGCCACGGGACGAGCCGAGCGGGATCCGACGGGCGATCTCCGCGGCGCCCTGATCACTCCAACCGTTACCCACCGCGCAACGATCGTGGAGCCCAACGCCGTCGGCGCCCTGCTCCGAGCCATCGATGGCTTCGAAGGGCAAGCGGTCACCAGATATGCCCTCAAGCTGGCCCCACTGGTCTTTGTCCGACCCGGTGAGCTTCGGAAGGTCGAATGGACCGAGTTTAGTCCCGCCGCCTCGAACCGGCGGATCGTCGACGGCACCGTCGACGGCGCCGCTCCCACCCGCCGCGCAATCTCGCGGGTCGGCATCCCGGCCGACTTCAATCTGATCACATCGCGCACATGGCGCATCGCAAACCTCTCCGTCGGCATCCAGGTGCCCCTTCGCAAAGCCGAAAGGCGGGACCGTCTCGGAGCCAGAAGAGGCCTCGTCACCCCGGGCGACATCATCCCGGAACGGTGGGCGAGATCATTCCGGAATGGTGGGCGACATCGAGCGGAATCAGCATGAACCGGCTACCGGCGAGGATCGCCATCCCAGCTGCACTGAAGCTGCAATCGTCGAGCGGCGGCTCCCACGACGTGGAGCAGCGCATGATTGACCCATCGGTGGCGAAACCGACCGGTCGTCACGCGCAGATGAAAAGGCAAATGACCGCGAAATACAGCTTCCGACTAGAGGGAATTTAAGCCTTGCGAAGGCGCTCGCGTTTGCTTGTCGCGCGGCTAGGCACGATCAAAGCGAAGACAACACATCGAGCTTACGCCTCAGTGCGAGTAAAACATTGCGATGTGGATTGCCCTGCCGTAGTCTACTCTCGCTAGAGTTGCTGAATGAAGTAGCGTCTAGTACAGTTTGCCCTCACGTTAGTGAGCTGCGCCTTCCAATTGAATTACCCGGGAGAGGCCCATGGCTACAGATGCGAAGCGGCTGCTCAAAATGTCGCAACAGGAACTCGACGCGCTGTTCAGCGCGCATGAGGCTGGGCCAATCCCCGACGGCGAAGCCAAGGGAACCGCGATTATCGCGCCTGGCACGTCGAGTAGCGAAGCGATCGCGGAGGCGATCAACATTTTCGCCTGGCAGGGCAAGGTATTCGATGCCAAGGCGGGACTCTTGCGAAACCACATTCTCCCCTTCGGCCTGAAAGCCATCATCGCCCGCGTTTACAAAGCGCCAAGCTTGCTCGACGGCAAGGAATGCATCGTCCTCGATTATTCGGAGACATCGCTGGTTGCGTCGCATGTACGCGATGAAATTCGGATGATCGAGACCGGCTTTTATCTCGGCAAGGTCTACTGGGATCAAGCGCGGCTGATCGATTTTTCTCTCGACTTCAGGACATAGAGCCGGAACGGGGCATGATCCCGCAAGACAGTTTCACCATCGTCGCGAAAATCCGGGCCGGTAGTATCGGCGCTCTGCGATCGCTATTGACGACGATGAATTATGAGAATTGCGCGGGCTTCGCTGACCCTGACAATCCGCTCGTGCGGTTTGGCGACTTCAAGACAATTCATTTCGCCCGCTTCGTTGTTCTCGCGGACAACACGTTAAAGGATCGCGCGGCCTATTCGCACCCGCCTCGCGACGAAGCGACTAGCGACGAGCCGACCCGTAAGGAGCCGTCTTGTAAGTGGCCCACTTATCTTTGCTTCATGGCGGATTGCGACGGCCCCGCGGATGAACTGCTGAAGAGCATGACCCAAAATGCCAGCCGACTGCGGGAGATCTTCGGCCATTGCGAGGGTTGCGACGACACCACCGACATGCTCGGCTGGTTGCACGCGCACCGCATCCAGCCGATGGCCTCTTACGTCAACTGGGTCGGACGCAGCGTCGCGCAGATACGAGACGAGGCGCGGCTGCACCACGTATTGCGCGACGCCCTGTCGCGGACCAGCGCGCGCAATCCTCAGGGTCTTTTCGCCGAGTTACGCGACGCAGCGGCGGCGGCCGGGCCGCTCACCCAGAGGCCGCCGACGCCGTTCGTCTGGCGCATTCGTAACCTGACGCACATGCTGGTTCCGCTGTTGGTTGCGTTGGCTTGCCTTGTGTGGTTTCCCGTCATTACCATCGTGCTGCTTGCCATCGCCGCGCTGCTATTTTTCGTGACGTTGCGCAGGCACGACGAACTGACTCGATCGTGCCGCAGCCTTACGAATGCAAGAAAGTCGCGCTGTTGCGTGCGGGCGAGGATCACGACGTCACCAACCAATATACCGCGATGGGCTCTATCAAGCTGGGACGATTCCGCCTGTGGACCGAGATCGTCATCCTTTACGGGGTAGATTGGGTGGCGCGCCACATTTTCACCCATGGATCGATCGGACGGATCGGCACGATCCATTTCACGCATTGGGTGTTTCTCGACGAGTGCCGCCGCGGCTTTTTCTGCAGCAATTATGACGGTGGTCATGAAGCCTATATGGACGACTTCATCAACAAGGCCGGCTTCGGACTGAACCTCTCCTTCTCGAGCTTCATTGGCTATCCGACGACTGACTGGCTGGTCGCCAAAGGCGCCTGGCTCGAACAGGAATTCAAGCGGTTCCAGCGCCACCACCAGATTCCGACTGATGTCTGGTACAAGGCCTATCCTGGATTGACCGCGCGAGACCTCGCCCGCAACAGCCGGATTTGCAACGGCCTTGAGAAGACGACCATGAATGACGACGAAATTCGCCGCTGGCTGGCCGAAATATGACGGCAAGGCACCATGGCGCGACGTGAGATCGATACCGGCGATATCCAGGCGATTGCCAAGACTGCCTTCGGCTGGCTCAAGGGCGCAAGCTACATGCTGTTGCGCGTCGGCGATCCGCGCGCCGCGCGCCGGTGGCTGCGCGATCTCGCTCCCGCTAGGCTGGCCAGGCTGTCCGCCGAGCCCCTCGAAGACGCCTGCCAGATCGCTTTCACCGCGGCAGGTCTGCGGGCGCTCGGCATCGACGACGCCATCGTGAAACGATTCTCGCCCGAATTCGTCGAAGGCATCGCAAGCGACGAGAATCGTTCACGGCGATTGGGCGACATCGGCGCGAACGCGCCGTCGAACTGGCATTGGGGCGTCGGTGACCGGGAGCCGCACATCTTGCTGATCCTGCTTTCGAGCGACTTTAAGCGGCACAAGGCATTCGCCGATCAGATGCAAATGGAGGCACAGGACGCCGGCCTGTCGTTGATCGCGGTTTTGCCAACCAGCGACATGAGCGACGTCGAGCCGTTCGGCTTCACCGACGGCATTTCGCAACCAAGTTTCGACTGGGATCGTCCTCGCATGCCTGGCACGGCGGCCGATCGTGACTACACCAATCTGCTGGCGCTTGGCGAACTTCTTCTCGGGCACCGAAATGAGTACGGCCTGATGACGGAACGACCATTGCTGGCCGCGGGCGAAAGGAATGCCGCCGTCTTGCCGAAAGGTCCTTCGGAGCATCATGATCTCGGCCTTAACGGCAGCTACCTGGTTTATCGCCAACTCGCCCAGGATGTTCGCGGCTTTTGGCGATGGGTCGCGAAGGAGGCCGCGCGCGTCGGCGTAACGATGGATGATCTGGCCCAATCGATGGTTGGGCGCAGGCTTGACGGGATGCCGCTTGCCGATCTCACCATCGGCAGATCGATACCCGGCGTGGAACTGCGCAACGCGGACCGCAACGGCTTCCTTTACGATACCGATCCGGACGGGCTGAGCTGCCCGATCGGCGCCCATATTCGTCGCGCCAATCCGCGCACCGGCGACACGCCGGGCGGCCGGCAGGGCCCGATCGACAATCTCCTTGTCATGCTTGGATTGACCATGCGCCGCGCCAGCGGGGCCACCTCGTCCACGCTGCCGTGGCCGCGCAACACGACGATCTGGCCATTCGTTCGATCGGAGGATGACGCCATCGCCTCCAGCCGATTTCATCGTATCCTGCGGCGCGGTCGGGAATATGGCACCAAGATCGAGCGCAACGCGGCGCTCGACCCGGCGACACCGGACCCGCAATCCGGAATTCACTTTGTTTGCCTCAATGCGAATATCGCGCGGCAATTCGAATTCGTTCAGAGTGCCTGGATCGCCAGCGCGAAGTTCGCCGCATTGACCGGCGAGCAGGATCCGTTGCTCGGCAATCGCGAGCCGTTCCCGACAACCCCGATCGCCGCGCCGCAGCCCACCGACGGTTTTTCGCGGCCGGGCGCCCCACCCCACTGCCGGCATTCGACCGGGCTTCCGCAATTCGTCAACGTTCGCGGCGGCGGCTATTTCTTCCTGCCCGGCCTATCCGCGCTGAAGTGGATCGCCAGCGACTGAGCCACTATCGAACCGCTCATTGCCGATGGGCTCGATGTGACTTGCGGCATTCATCTTCTGACGAAACTTCGCCAGTTCATCATACATGCGCTTGCGGGCGCGGCTCTGATTGCCGAGCGGCCGGTGATCGGACAGACAATGCCAGGGATTGAATTTCAGATTTCGGGTAAAGGCGAACTGCGCCGGATCGTCGAATTTCTGTTGAGGAATGCGCAGCGTCGCCACCGGGACGCGGGGTGACACGCGCTCCGGCCAAAGCACCGCGTTGTTTTCGATCGGCATCAGAAACGTATCGGTCTGCAGCTGAACGCGCATTTCGAATTCAACGTCCATTTCATCGAGCGTGCGGATCATGTTGTCGCGCAAATAGTTGTCGGGGGGACGCAGCGGCAACCGCGGAATCCTGCGGTGGACCGCGGTCTTGGGCCAGAAGCTATATTGCATCGCCTGACCCGGCCCGATGAGATAGGGAACGCAGCTGTAGAAGGTGGCGCCGAGCGGGTTGGTCTGGGTTTCATTCCATAGGGATTGCATCAGCATGTCGAGCAAATGAGGCTCGCGAAAATCGAGAAAATACCAGGTCGGCATATGGCGGCGGCTCCAATATTGCAGCCGCGCATTGGCTTTGACGTCCGGCGTCACGAAGGTCGGCGTGCAAACTCCGGTAAAATCCTGGGTATGCTCTTCGTCGCCCCATAGTCTTTCGCCCGCAACCCCCATCGCCTTGACGCTGATGCTGACAAAGCCGACATCGTCGATATCGGGCTCGACATGTGGGCCGGGGCCGGAGAAGCGGACCCAGCAGGGATAGGTCTTGGGCGTGGCGAACAATCCGTGCCGCAAGGCGTCGGGCAGGTTGCCGCGAATGGTCAATTCACCACGTACTAGGCCATGGGTCTTGGTATTGCCGGCGCGTTCGAAGCCACCCTGTGGGAAATCGATGACCAGATGACGACGCATCTCGTCGATCATGGTCTGGACATCCTCGTCTTCGCCAGGCTGCGGAGTTTCCTCCGCCAGGGCGACATTCTCGCGGCTGCGTTGAAGATTGATCAGCGCCGTCAGCAGTTGCGCCATGGGTTCGCGCAGCAAAGAGTTGAACGCCGGTCGCAAAAACGGCTGCTCGAACCGCCGCTCGAGATGCAACAGGACTTCGAATATCCTGTGAAGCAGCCTGAGAAGCATCGCCAGTCTTCCCTTTAGCAGGCGCCGCTTGGATTTCGCTATTCGCCGCAAATCTCCAGACTTGCCGATGCTCCGGAAATTCACATCATAAGCACTTCAATCTCTACGTGGCACCGACATTGCCACGGCGCTGCCGCGAACACAAAATTCTGCCGTCTACGATCGACACGATCTAAGCCGAACATCGCACTTTCGAAACCGGCAACACCCAAGTTTGGCCGCATTTCCAATGGTTGTAAAGGCAACTCTGTACACGTCTGGTTCTTTTGCTATATTGCGTTCCGACTGTCACCGTCCGCAACGGAAATTCGCCACCCGCGGTCCCACGCGGTAGCCATTGGGACTGCCGCGCTGAATTGCATTCCGGTTGACCAATAGTTTGCGCCGCCTCTCGGCAGTGGATTGGAGGAAACGGTCATGCGAACAATCATTTTTTCCAGTCGAGCTGCTTTGCTTCTGGGTGCCCTTGCGGCGGCAGGCGCCTTCGCGCTCCGCGCGCAAGCCGACGCCGCGGGGCCGTTGGACGAGGCGCAGCAGATCAATCGCGACGTCGCGAGTTTTCCGCAGGCCAAGGAAGATTATTTCCACGACATTGACAATGGGGTGGCGATGTCCCCTGAGGAGGTGCAGGGGCGAAACATGTGGCTGGTCTGGACCGGCGGCAACGACCGTTTTTGGGACAAGGTCACCCGGGACAGCCTCGCAACATTCGACCTGTTGAAAATCGTCACGTCACATCCGGGCCAGACCTATTGCGACGGCAAACATTGCGATCGCGACACGCGCTGGAACTGGTTGGGCGCGATCAATGAACCTTGCTTCGACAAACCCACGGCGGCCGACCCGCAGCGCTTTGGCCTCTGGCTTGACGTGCGCCGCAAGGAGTGTCCGGCGGACCCATTCGAGGATGAGAAGGCCTATCCGGGCGTCAAGATCGGCGCCCGCGGCACGACCTTCTCCGACGGCTCCAAGCTGCCGGTCGGCTCGTATTTCGGATATCCGACGGGCATTGTCGGCCTGCGACTGTTTCCCAATCCTGATTTTGACCAGGCGGCGAAGAACAGATGGGATCCCGAGAAATATTACACCGACGAGAATTACTACAAGGATCCAAATCTCACAAAGCCCTATCGCGTGGGTATGGCCTGCGGATTTTGCCACGTCGGCCCGAGTCCGATTCATCCACCGAAAGACCCGTCCAATCCACAATGGTCCAATCTCAACTCAACCGTCGGCAGCCAATATCTCTGGATGGACAAGGTTTTCGTTTATTCCGCCGATACGAGAGAGTTTCTCTATCAGCTGATGCATTCCTTCCCGCCCGGCACGATGGATACATCGCTGGTCTCGACCGACTACATCAATAATCCGCGCACGATGAATGCCGTTTATCTGTTGGGCGCGCGGCTCGGCGAAACGCACTCCTGGGGCAAGGAGACGCTGAAGGGGGGCGAGCTCAACAACAAACAGCTGGAGGGCTATTTCGATACGCCGACATCCTGGTCACCGCGGGTGCTGAAAGACGGCTCGGATTCGGTCGGCGTGCTCGGCGCGCTCAACCGGGTCTATCTCAATATCGGACTCTACAGCGAAGAATGGATGAAGCACTTCAATCCCTTCTTTGGCGGCAAGGAGATCACGCGGATCGAGATCGCCACCGCGGAGCAGAATTCGGTCTATTGGCGGGCTACCGAGGCAGGCACGCCCAAAATGGCAAAATTTCTCAAGAAGGCCGGCCAGCCAGACCGGTTGGCGGACGTGCCGGAAGGAAACCCATACCTGACAGCCGACGCCGCCGTGCTGACGCGCGGCAAGATCGTGTTCGCCGAGACCTGTGCGCGTTGCCATTCGAGCAAGCTGCCTGTCGAAGCGCGCGCGCAGATGATGCCGGGCGGCTGCTCCGGGCCCAACTATCCGACCTGTTGGAAGCGCTATTGGGCGTATACCAAGACCGACGAATTCAAAACCAAGATGCGCGAAATCGTCGCCCAGCCGGACTTCCTCGACAGCAATTACCTCTCGACGGACGCGCGTGTGCCGGTGACATTGCTGCGAACCAACGCCTGCAGCCCGCTCGCGACCAATGCGATCCGCGGCAACATCTGGGACAATTTCTCCTCCTCGACCTACAAGGACCTGCCTTCGGTCGGCAAGATCACGGTGCAAGATCCGTTCACCGCAAAGCCCTGGCAATACACGATGCCCGGCGGCGGGCGCGGCTTTACGCGAGTGCCTTCGCTGGTGAGCATCTGGTCGACGGCACCATTTCTGCTCAACAACCGGCTCGGCCCCTATTCCGCCGATCCGTCGGTCGAAGGGCGGATGAAGATCTTCAACGCTTCCATCGAGCAATTGTTGTGGCCCGAAAAGCGCGTCCATGAAGAGGCCTTCGACGGCTACATCGTGCGCACGACGGCGAGAAGCAGTGTCAACATTCCCAAGCGCAGCATTCCGGTAGAGTTGAAGAACCTCGTCGATTTCCTTCCCTCCGAGCCGTTCAAGCGTCTGTTCGACACCGACGGCAGTTTCAAGCTCGGGCCGATCCCGAAGGGATTTCCGATTGGGCTGGCGGCCAATTACCAGCCGTCGACCGATCGCGCGACCTTCGAAGAAAAAGCTGCCCATGCGGGTAATTTTAGCCTGCTTTTGAAGACATTCCTTGAAAATTGGTCAAGCCTCGACCCTTCAGCGGATGACGCCAAACTGCTCTCTTGGGTGTCGAACCTTCGCGAACCATTGTTGAATTTGAACAAGTGCCCGGACTTCGTCGTCAATCGGGGCCATTATTTCGGCACTGCGAAATTCAACGAAACCGACGGATTGAGCGAAGACGAAAAGGCCTTCGGAATCGAGCCGCAGCTGAGCGACGACGACAAACGGGCGTTGATCGAATTCATCAAGACGTTCTAACCATGCAAGACCCGGGTGATTACGACTATATCGTGGTCGGCTCGGGGGCCGGGGGTGGCACGGTGGCCGCTCGCCTCGCCGAAGCGGGAATGAAGGTCCTGCTGCTGGAAGCGGGCGGCGATCCCTGTAGCCCCGCTGGCCATGATCCCGAACTTGCCGACCAATACCAGGTTCCCGCCTTTCATCCCTTCGCCTCGGAAAATCCGACGATGGCGTGGAATTTCCTGGTCCATGATTTTGCCGACGACGCGCGGCGCCGCCTGCCCGAGAATGATCCGCCCTCCGGCGTGCTTTATCCACGCGCGTCGGCGCTTGGCGGCTGTACGGCGCACAACGCCATGATCTTCATGTATCCCCACGATTCGGATTGGGACGAGATCGCCCAGCTCACCAACGATTCATCATGGAGCGCGCGGAATATGCGGCGTTATTTCCGCCGGCTCGAGGATTGCCGGCACCGTCCGCTTTGGCGCTTCCTCTCCCTGCTCACCGGCGATCGTCCCAATCCAACCGGACACGGTTGGAAGGGGTGGCTCGAAACTGAAGTTCCCATGCCGCGGAAAGCATTCGGCGATCGAGCCCTTATGAGCCTTATTCGGGAGGCGGTCTGCGCGGACCTTCGACCACCTGACGATGGTGCGCTCGCCGCCTGGCTGCACTACATCCGGCGGCGGTTGGCGCGTTTCTTCATCGGCGAAAGCGATCCCAACGACCAGCGCTTGCAAGGGCGGCTCACCGAGGGACTTTGCGCAATTCCGCTATCGACGAGCTCAGGACGCCGGCGCGGCGCTCGCGAACGTGTTCTGTCCGCAATGCGTAACCACGGACTTAGCGTCGAATTCGATGCCCTTGCGACACGGGTCCTCCTGGACGCCGACAAGCGCGCAATCGGCGTGGAATATCTGAAAGGCCAAAATTTGTACCGCGCGTCGCCAATCGCTGCAGCGGAAGCAGGCGTACCCAGGCGCATCTCGGCTGCACGCGAGGTAATCCTCGCCGGCGGCGCCTTCAATACGCCACAGCTCCTCATGTTGTCCGGCATAGGACCGCCGGATCACCTCATAGAATTGGGGATCAAAGTGGAGGTTCCGCTTGAGGGGGTGGGTCGAAATTTGCAGGACCGCTACGAGGTCGGTCTCGTTCACAAGGCATCAAACCCATGGACCTGCTTGCGGGATGCGCGCTTCGCCGTTGACGACCCCGTCTTTCGCGACTGGCTTGCGGGCCAAGGCATGTATATCTCCAACGGGGCAGCGGTAGCTTTTACTTTACGGTCAAGCCCGAGCCGGACAAATCCAGATTTGTTTGTTATGGCGGTACTGACGCGCTTCTCGGGATATTTTTCCGGCTACTCTGACAAAATCCGCAAGAGTCGTGACGACCTCACGTTTGCGCTGCTGAAAGCGCACACCAATAACCGCGGCGGAACGGTCACGTTGAAGTCGAGCGATCCTCGTGATCCTCCGCGGGTTGATTTTCACTATTTTGACGAAGGGACCGATCAAAACGGCGACGATCTCGCCGCCGTAGTCGAAGGTATTCGCCACGTCCGGCGCATGTCGGACACTCTGCAAAGCTCTAATCTCATTCTTGCCGAGGAGATTCCCGGAGTCGAACTGCAAGACGATGAACAATTGCGGCAATTCGTTCGCGAGCATGCATGGGGTCATCACGCGTCCTGCACGTGCGCCATCGGAGCGCGAAATGCCGGTGGAGTCCTTACCAGTGATTTTCGGGTGCACGGAACCACCGGCCTGCGCGTTGCCGACGCTTCCGTCTTTCCCCGGATTCCCGGCTTTTTCATCGTATGCGCGGTCTATATGATCGGCGAAAAGGCTGCAGATGCCATTCTCGACACCGCCAAGATCACTCCCCATCGCTAGCGCCCGCCGGTCACAAAAGTAAGGAAGCATTCAGGTCCTGCAGCGCCATTCAGTCTTTGGAGACCAACGCTCGAAAGGCAGACCGAATGTCGAAAAGTTCTGCATCGCGCTAATCCAATGTCGGCCCTCCGGTCAGGAAAGCTGTCCCATCGGAAGGTTCGATCCGCACATCCTGCCAATCGCGGCGTCCTAACCAATTGCTCGCAGTGCTTGTATCCGTCTAGTATCGATCCCACCTCGCGGTGCGAACGGTCACTGGGAGCGCGCTGACGCGGTCAGAGGAAGAACGCCATGCCACGGGACGGATACCTTCGCTTTGAGCCTTCCATCGAGCAACCGCGGCCCGATGAGCCGGAAACCATCAAGACAATTGTAGCTTCAATCGAACGGACGAATGCCTCCAGTTTCGCCGCGCGCTCCCACGCGATCCGACAGCAACATGCTAAAGGCCAGGGATTCCTGAAAGGCGAACTGACTGTTTATGACGACTTACCCGATCACCTGCGCCAAGGAATGTTTGCAACGGCGCGCAGCTATCCGATCATAGTCCGCCTCTCTACCGCATTTGGCGACATCCGCAGTGACCGCATCCGCGTCCCGAGAGGCATGGCCATCAAAGTATTGGGCGTGAGCGGCCCCAAAGCGCTGCCAGAGGATAATTCAACCAATCAGGACTTCCTCCTCGTCAATCATAAGAGCTATTTTTCGGATGCCGCCGCTTATCTAAGCGCACAGCACAGTTTCGAACTCCAGCCGAGAACGCCGGATTTCGCGCTCAGAGCGGTTGGACTTGCGGCACGCAGCGCCATCAAGCTGTCCAACTGTGCCGGTTTCCAAATTCCAATGGTACTTAACGCGCTCGGCGACGCCGGTAACAACATTATCGGAGAGAGTTTTTATTCGGAGGGGGCTATCCGCTTTGGCGACTATGTCGCGAAGCTCTGTGCTGCCCCTGTCTCGGAGTCGGTTCTTAGGCTCACAGGCCAGCCAGCCTACAAGGACGACAATGCCTTGCTCAATTCGGTCGTTGAGTTTTTCAGTAGAAACTCCGCAGAGTACGAGCTTCGTGCTCAACTCTGCACCGATCTGCAACGCACTCCCGTCGAGGACGCCTCGATCGAATGGCCCGAAGAAATTTCGCCACATCAGCCTTTGGGACGAATCACGCTTCGGTCTCAAGCGGCGGACAGCCCGGCACGCCGCGCCTATACGGACGACGTTCTGTCGTTCGATCCGTGGCGATGCCTTGCCGATCATCAACCGCTGGGCTCCATCATGCGCCTTCGCAAAGAGGCCTACCGGGTATCACGCACTTTTCGCCATGAGAAGAACCAGCAGCCTATGAAGGAGCCGCAGAACATCTCCGAATTTCCGGACTGACTCCGATCAGGATACTCTGTCCGGATTTCAAAGATTTATATGACCACCAACTCCAGTTCGGGCAAAAAACGGGACTGATCGCAGAGGGGCACCTATCTCGAGTGAATTTGCCAGCGATCTCACAATCTGGTCCGAACGGCATCGGCACTTGGCCGCTTTCTTTGTATCTCCGACACGCTCATAAAAATTGGCTGCAGTGGTGTATACTCTCCACGCCGCAAGCGGCAGCTTGGCATTGCGGACAATCGAGACAGCTTGGGACAGATGATCTCTGGCCTCTTGCGGCTTTCCCGCTGCGATCGCGACCTTGGCCATGACGTTGTGCGAAAGCGCGAGAAAGGGACGGTCGGGCGCAGTTGCGGTAAATTCATGAAGCCGCAGAGCCTCGTTTCGCGCCTGCTCCAGGTCCCCGGCCTCAAGCCAATAGTCGCAACGACACAATAAGTACTGCGGAACAATCAACGACTCCATTGCCACACCCTCAACTTCAATCCGCCGCTCTATCGCGTCGAGGTGCATGCGTGCCAAAGGTAAATTACGTTGCCCGATGGAGGCCCTTGCCTGCAGGCTGCGGCCGATAAAGAAATTGAACGGATTCGCTTCAACAATCGGATTGAGTGTTTCCTCCGCGCACCTTGCGGCGCTCTCAAAATCCTGCGCCTCGGCTTGCAGCCATCCGATTGTCAATCGGCACAAGGCGCCGGCTTGCGGATTCACGTTTCGCAGCGTGATGGCCAGCGCAGCGGCCACGCTCTCTTGAACTTTGCCCCATTCCCCGAGATAAAGGAGCGCAAAAGCCTCAATCGTGTTGTAAATAACGAAGAAGTATACATCGCCGATCATGCGGGCAAGTTCCCGGCCCGTTTTGGTCGCGTCGCAACACGCGGGATAGTTCGAGCTCAGGAATTCGAGCACGCTCTCCATCGAGCAGCGTCTCATCAGCATGCTGAGATCCTGCGATCCGGCAATCAGCTTCACCGCATGGCGGCAGAAGTTCGCATCCTCCGTCTGCCAGCCGCGCAACAGGAGACGCAAATTGGCGACGTTGCCTTGTACCAAGGCTCCAAAGGCAGCGTCATCGATTGCGCGGCTTTTTGCCAGCGCCTGCTCCGCCAACGGCAGGCATTGCCGCCGATCGACGTAAAGGCAAAACCGGCTGAGGTCGACAAGTCCGTTGATTTCCTCTCGAAGGTGTCCGGTTTCGACCGCATGGGCAACCATTGCAGTAAGATCTTCCAGCGAGCGGACAAAATCTCCGCCGGCGCGCCACGCCCAGCCCCTCTGCAGAAGAAGCTTCAGGCGCACGGCCGGTTGCACGTCGGCGGGCAGGTGGGCCACAAGCTCCAGAGCCCGGGTTAGATAGCTTGCGGCTTCTCGCGTGCTGAACCGCCGCGCCGAACTTTCGGCGGCAAGGCCAAGGTAGCGCACGGCCTTGGGGAAATCGTGACCAAGCTCGAAATGAAGCGCGAGTAAAGAAGCCACTTCGGGCGCCCGGGTCCCGTATCCGCGTTCGACATTTTCTCCCACGCGCCGGTGCGTATTCACTCGCCGCGCCGGCGCAAGTCTTTGATACAGGACTTCCTGGTAAAGTGCGTGTTGGAACGTGTAGCTGCCGGAGACCGCCCCATTTGGCCATTCGGTCATGCCGGCCGAGGCCACCACGCGGCCCGACCGCGCCAATTCCTCGCAAAGCTGCTCGACTTCCAGGACGTTGCGATCCAGTGCCCCTGCCACCAACAGCGCCGAGAATTCCGCGCCCGCCGCGCTCGCGATTTCGAGCACGCGTCGTTCGTCGGCAGTCAGGTGATCGATTTGCCGCGTGATCATTTCCCGCAGATCGCGCGGCATACTGTCTTGCGAAAACGTTTCCTCAGGTCCAAGTCGCCACTGTTCATCGATCTCGACGATTGCCCCTAGCGCAATGAGATGATCGACGAGGGAGACGACGAACAGCGGTTGTCCGCCCGTTCGCGCAAAGACCCGCTCCACCGACTCCTTGGCCAGGTCGGCCGAGCCGAAACGCAAAGCAAGGTATTGCTCGACCTCTGTCCGTGTAAGCCGATCGAGAGCAAGCTCCGTGCATTGCCCATGGATCTGAAGTTCCTGATGAACGGTCCGAATCGGATGCCCCCCGACTGCGACATCCATCGGCCGATAGGTGGCAAGAAGCAGTATGGCCGCTTTTCGATCTCGCCGGGCAATGCGAGAAAGCGCGTCTACCGTCGCAAAATCACTCCAATGCAGGTCTTCGAGAATAATCGCCCAGGGTCGTTTGGCAGTTAGGCTCTCCATGAGATCACCGAACTCGCGAAGCATGCGCTCACGTGTGGCTCCGAAGACCTCTTGTTGGAATGCAGCATGATCCTCTTCGCAAAGAAGCCCCGGCATCTGCGCCAACCATGTCGGAGCGTGATCGCGAAGAGACTTGAGCAGGAAGGCTCCATCGGCTCCGCGGCATAGTTCGCGCAGCGCCTCGATCAGCGGGAGGAAGGCTTCATGGGTTCCGAACAGTTCGTTGCAACCGCTACGCAGCACGCCCATGCCGCGCTGCTCCATCCGCTCCATCGCCATATGGACAAAAGTCGTCTTACCTATCCCGGCCTCGCCGGTGACGAAAACGACCTGACGGTGTCCGGCCAGTACCTGCTGCAGTACGCTTTCCAAAACTTCCAGCGGAACGGCCCGTCCGACCCGCCAACGGCGGCGCTGATCGGCTATCTCGTCCGAAACGGAAGCTTCCTCACCGAGGGGGTGCTCGTTACTGGAAGATCGAACGGCGGTGACGGATGCGACGAACCGATATCCGCGCCGCGTTACGGTCTCAATGTAGTGTGGGGCCAGCCTGTCATCGCCTAACGCGGAACGAAGCGCGTTCATCGCCACGGTCAGGCTTGACTCGCTTACATGCAGATCGGACCAGACGGCGTCGAGCAGCTCGTCTTTCGTCACCAATTCTCCGGGGCGTTCGACTAGGCAGCACAACACCTCGAAGGGTTTCGGCGCCAGCACAACACGATCTTGTCCTCGCCACAGCAGAGCATTGGCCCGATCAAGCCTAAACTGGCCAAAGGCAAACTCGCCTGTTCTCACGGCTGCGACCCTCACAGTCCGGATGCTTCCGATCATAAGAGAAAGCTAAGCGAAATGTAAGGGCGTCCTAAGGACGCGGGGTCCGCGCAGGCAATAGCGTCGCGTGGTCGGCGATCTCGTTAGCAACACCCACACAGGCGCCGAGGAGGAAGCAGGATGATGCCGAATCCGGCCCACAGAGGAAACGACAGACAGATCGCCGTCGCTACGGGGGAGGGCGCCGCGCTGATTGTGGCACCCGAGAACATCGAATTCCTAAACCCGCTCGTATACGAGCCAAAGGTTACCGTCCTGCCGGATGGGTCGCTTCAAGAGCGGTTTAGCAGTGAGGGGCAGCAGCGTGCCGAGGAGGTGACTGATGAAATCCTGGCGGGAGAGGACCAATCCAACGAGCCGAAGCATGAAACGTCCTTCCTAACCGGACTTCTGCGTTTCGCGGGAGCAGTCGTCGGATTTGTGATGGGTGGCCCGGCGGGAGCCGCGCTCGGCTCGGTCATGGGGGAAGTGGCGGGCGACATCGCCGCAGAGCAAACCAACATTATCTGGCCAAGGATTGGACGTGCATTGCACTATCGGAAGGGAGCTCATCACAAAGAGGATGCTTGAACGCAGCAGCCATTGCTGCCGTAATTGTGCAGGAGTCAACGCGGTGGCTGCAGAACAGCCCATCTATGAACTGAGCGGTTTTCCCGAATTCCGCACCGGCTTTCGGTGATGGAATCGGCCCATGTTGAAGAGCCGTCGCCCGCCCCACGCTCACGTTAGCCGGCATGCCGGCCTCTCCGCATCAGATCGCGTTTTTGACGCGGCACCTGAAAAATGACCAGACGATGGCCTCGCACCTGACCAAAGCCGGCTTCTCAGCGCCCAGAACGGAGCATTTCGCGTCGTTTACTAGAAAGGCGGCGATGGGGCACTGGCATTGATCGGCGTGCATGCGCTTTTTTTGATGGACCTGATACTCCGCAATTCAGTCTCATGGCGTCAACGCGGTATAGTAGCGATCGGGAAGATGGTCGCCGATGGAGGGAGCGAGGAGCAGCGTTAGCGCGCCGTGGACAAGGCGATATGTTGTCAGCCCGAACGCAGCGTTATACTTGGCGACGAATTCCGCTTGGCCGACACGCGGCGCGCCGAAGACGAAGACTTGAGCACTATCGAGACCCTTTTTCGCGTCGTGCCCGGTCCCCGTCGGCAATGCGCTCGCAGCGCCGAGACTATGGCCCGTCACGAACAGCGGGCTCTTCTCTTCCATGCATCGTTCGATCGCTGTTCCGACCTCCGGCCAAACGGCATCGGCCGCATCTTGAAAGCCCTCGTGCGCGTCTGCGCCTGGTCGGCCGAGGTAGACATTCCTTCCGACGCTCTAGCGCTTCCGCTCGTGTCTTAACTTGCGGCTTGGCTACCGAGGTTGCGCCGGCAATCGCCCTAGAAAGTAAATAAGCCATCGAAGGTTCGGGCGATGACCACTACAAACCGTAGTTGCGGGTTATCCTATATACCATCTAAAAGCTGTGGCCGCCGTTTAGGGAAGTCACGATTTGCGCCAGTTAGAAATGTCACTCGGTCGGGAGCAGGATAGCGGTCCTACTATGGAACACCCCAAGCTGCCGCGCCGAATCGGTGCCACGCCGCATTCGAGCTCGGCGAGAGCCAGGGTGAGAAATCAAAAAAGGCCGCTGAGCAGCTGTCACTTTGCGACGGTGGACGCACCAGGGTTCGAACCTGGGACCCGATGATCAAGCGTCATTTATTTTTGTGTTTTTGGCAAACAGGTATGGCACCGGCCGTGGGGTGCTAACCAAACCCAGCCTTTGTGTGACGACAATGAGCAGCCTGCAGCCAATCTTCGCTTTGGGCTTTGGGCCCAAAAGCAGACGTAGTTCGACGGGCTGGGCATCCATCGATAAAGGTCGCGCATTGCAGAGCCCGCGATCAATAATTCGAGAATTGGAGGCTCTCGCCTGTCCAAGAGACATCTCCCAACCGCTATCCGCGGATAGTTCATAAGTGGCTCAAAACAATTGGATTTCGATATCCGTACTGAACGAGCGGAGTCCAGAGGTTCGGAGACAAAAAGGCCTTTCGGAGAATAACGGGGCGATTCTGTCGGTCGTCCGTCCTAAGCTCAACTTGGAAACGACTAGGGATACTGGGCTTAATTGCCAAGGAGATCGCTCGGAGAAAACGGCACGTCGGTCAATCTGGCGGAGGGAGAGGAACTGGCATCGAACCTTCTCTACGTCCACCCCACAGCGACCCGTCGCCAAGGTTGGGCCTGACGGGCCCCTTGGCCGGCAAGTAGGACGTCGGTGCCCGGACGCTCACTAAGTCGTCCTTGCCCCGCCGAGCAGCTATGGCGGACAGCTCCGATTCCTGCCCGGCCATCCGTCTGCGGCGAAGGGATGCCTCTGGCGGAGGTTACCTGTTCCCGTCAGGCGACCTTCGTCGTCGCAGTAACACGGCGTGGACCGCCGTCAGCCCAACGCAGCCCTGCTGGATGCTTCAAACTTGCGGCTTAGGAGGCGGTGCGGTTCCTTGGGCCCATTTTTCCATTTTGCCCAAGACCCCCCAGGCGCTGGTCGCCAGGAAGATCGGCAGCGCAAATTGGCTGAGGCCCGGAACCGATGTTGCGATCGTTCCCAGAAGGCCCGCTACCCCGCCCGCGTTAGGTGACGAAGTAACCGCCGCGAGCACGCTGGTGATGACCGAACCGCCAATTCCGATTGCGGTTTTCTTCCCGTTGAGCAAATTGCCGATCGTCTCGCCCAGCGCACCATTCACCTGGCCCAGCGGCGGCTTGCCATCCTTTGCAGTCCCCATGATGGCGGTCAGCAAGCCAATCGCCTGCTGCAACTGATCGACATCTGGCGAAACGGTAGCTGAGGGTGTCGTTCCCGGCGGGGGGGTTGCCTTCTGGATAATGGCCAGCAGGCGCTCAACCAGGCTGACGGGGTCGCTTGGCAATGTTGAAGGGGCCGTCGAGGACTGGATTGTCCGCTCCAGATTTCCGAGCCGCTGCACGATTTGAAGCAACGCATCGGTTGATGGCTGCGTCTGATTGGCAAGCGGCGACGACTTCTGTGCGATAGCCGCAAGGGTGACAGCATCCGGAAGGCCCGTGTCGGGCATTCCGTTTTGCTGCTGAAATCGTGAGATTGCTTCTTTCGTTCGCGGCCCGTTCTTTCCATCCTCAACGAGCCGCGGATCAGCCCCTAGTTTATTGAGCGACTGCTGAACCAATAGGGTGGTCTGTGCAAGCACGTCATCAGGCTCGGGCGAACCACTCAGCATCGGCGACGCTCCATCAAACTTGATTGATTGATCGAGATCCAGCAGAGCCTTGAGAACCACCGCTGTGCCCAGCTGCGTGTCGACAAAATCCGGATCGAAGACATGATCGCGAACGAATTTGCCGGCTCTCGCCTCGGGTGGTCCGTAAATGTTGGATCCGCCATAGAGGTAAGGCGAGTTTACCCCCCTTGATTGATAGCCAAAGCCGTTGAATCCCTCCAGCCGAAACAATGTCCGAGCGATGCTCCAATCGGTCGCGGCAGCGAAGGCCTCTAGTCTGAGGGCATCGATGGCGCCATCCACGAATGCATTGTCGCCGGTGAACGGACCCCGTCCTTTAGGAACGATTGTCGTAACCTTATCCAAAGCTTGGCCGTTCCCGAGGTAAGTATTGAAGTTGAAGTGCGATTCTCGGTAGTGGCAGAGGCCGACAAACCACCAAGGTACGCCGGTCTTCGTTTCGATCTGCTGATAGGTGCTCTTTCCCTTCAAAAGTCGATTAGATTCCTTGCGTACCTCGTCGGCCCGCGCTGGGTGGATTTTCAAGTTCGCCCAACTGCGGTCGTAACCATCCTTCAATGCTTGAAAGGACACCATCGCCCCCTCCCAGGACAAGAGTTACGTTATTGATTTTCCGTCATAATTGACAATTACCGGACCTTGCAGCCAGAGATTGCATCTCGGATCAAGCCGCGTGGATACTGATCAGCTGCGGCAATGCTCGATTTCAAAACTGTCGCAGGGCACTTCGAAACCTAAGATAGTGCTTAGCCGAGGGAAGCATGAGTCCCGTGGTGCCGGTGTGAACTCATTCACATCCGGATCGATTTTTATCTGGGCGGCGGCTTCAAAATCAGTGTCGTACTCGTGACCCGCCAAACACAGTCGACGAACAGGTCTCGACGTGTGATGTGTTGTCGGCGATGACCCGGCCGAACTGGCTCAGTGCGGTGGACGAAAGGGGCGGCGCAAGTTAGCAACAATAGCGGGCTGGCAAGTTTTCCTGATTCAGCAAAATTCCGCGAACCTCAATGATTCGGGTTGGCCGCGAAAGCTCTCAGAACGTTTCGTCGGCTGCCACAGGAAAATCAGCAAAGCTCAATAATGCTCCCACTTCGGCCATTGGTCTGGAGCGGGCAATGAGCAAGTATAAGGAATACACGCGTCAAGAGCTTTACGACCTCGTTTAGGCAACCCCAATGGTGAAGCTCGCTAAGGAGTTCGGGTTGTCGGGACGTCGGCTTGAGAAGATCTGCGTCAAGCATGACATTCCCACACCACCACTTGGATATTGGGCGAAGGTCAACTTTGGGAAACCGGTCAAAAAGATCCCTTTGGGTCCGCCTGGGAAGGACATTAGCGACCGTGTTTTGGTCTCGGTGTAAAAATGGGAATATTTCAAATATCCGCCGGAGACTACCGCCGATTTCGCTCTGTAATTGTAGAGATTGGGAGTCTGGAGACAGAGCAGCAACTTGTAAAAGGCCGCCATTGGCGGGCACTTCTCGCATTTTCGTGAGTACAATCTCCAGTTGCCAGACTGCCTGGCTGGAGTGAGAGGATTCGAACTCGCGCATTCCCGATCGAACCCAGTCTCTGCGTGAGTTTCCCCGAATTTGGGAATATGGCGGGGGTCCGACCGCGCCCCCTGTGCACAAATTTCGGCTTGGCAAACGGAGATGCTTCCGAATTCAGGGCGTCAGCCTAAACCCGAACCCCGCTGGCTGCCTCCGGCCGGGTTTTTTCGTTGTCCTAATTTCAAATTGCGAGTGTCCCTAATTCGTTTTCGGTGCAAACAAGGGCTAGCGAATTAATGCTTCTTAAGTCGCCTTCCGGATCTAGAAAGCGTAGGCTGCGCCGTCACCGCCCCGTCCTTGGCTGTTGCCGGTGACTGAGAGTGCCGCACGCTCCCGTCCTATCAGGGATGCATCACATGCCTCAAACTCATATTCGTCCCGACCCATCACTAATTCCGACCGAACGGCCACGTTGTCCCAAGTGTCAAAGCCGCATGAAGCTGGCACGGATCGAACCTGGCCCCAATGGCTCTGATTTGTGGACCTTCGAATGCCCCAAATGCGAGCATGTCCACAAAGTCATGATCGAATAGGATCCTATCAAATTGGATTCGGCGGGGTGGCAGCACAGCGAACTAGACCCGCCGAAATAAGCATAAAACGGAACTGAACGTTTTCGCCACGCGGCTGTCTAATAAAGACGGGAGTGGCGTGATGAGTGATGGCAACGAAGCCAGAGCCAACCTTCAAAAGAAGCTCGCGCAGGCGTGCAGGCTATTGCAGCAAATCACGGACGCCAAAAACTACACAGAGCCTCAAGGCGTTTATTGTCGATTTTGAGAACCGGCTGCACAGCAGTTGGCCCGTTCGCCGCCAGGGCCGAAGGCGAAGGGAAAATGACAGCGAACGTCCTGTCCAGAATTTTCACAATAGAGATCGGTGACACTCCAACGCTGACGTTCGAAGCTCAGAATCTTCGCGAGGCACATGAGCTATGCCACGAGCAATGGCTGAAGGATGACCTGGCAGAGGCCAAGTCCGATGGTGCCCCGTTGTGGGATGGGAGGGCCAAGCTACGAGCGCGGATGGCGTTGCCCGACGAGAGTGCCCTGTTTGCCGAGGCCAAAAATAACGGCCAGCCGTCTGACGGGCTGATGCTGGTCTACCTTGTCGAACTGGACGGCGAAGAGCCTCCCGTCGATCCGGGCGCCTTTCCGCCGGCCCGAACCTGATACGTAAGGCGCGAACATGTCGGCACGCGACTATTTCGGATAGCCCTGCGCGTTCTTTGGAATCGCATTTGTTGGCGGTATCGAATTCTTTTGGGAAGGGCTGAGATTGTTGCTTCCGGTTGTGGCTGTGTTCGTCGCTGCCCCGGGTTGCTGGGTCCAGCCGTTGCTTCGTATTCCAGGTCCCGCGGGCCCGGCCGGTGCTCCGATGCCTGTCGATGTACCGCCGGTGCCCGCGCTGCCCTGAGCGAAGGCACTGAGTGGCAAAATGAGAGCCGCTACCGACGCCACAGCTATGATTGATTTCTTGGCCATCGCATTCTCCTTGCCGAATGCCCTTCTCAACTTGGGAAAACCCGACTCGTTCCTTAGGAACGAATCCAGCCGCTCAGGCTTCAATCTAGGTTCCGTTGCGGTGTTGCGTCGTGTCGTGGTCGGCGCGTTAGTGGCAGCGATGAACCGGAGACGAGAATGATGGTCATCGGGCTCGGTGCGCTGCTCGTTTTCGGCGGAGTCTTATACATGGTACGCGCGGTTATCTGGCGCGGATCACTTAGTGGCTCGGGCTCCTCCCGCTCCGGGCCGGTTCGCAGCACCCTGGAACCGCCACGGCGCGGCGTGGGGTCCCTAAGGCTCGGACCGAACTGGCCGGGCTTTCTCCTCATAGCGATCGGAGCAATTCTGTTGTTGTCGGGGACCGTCTTTTAGCGCCTGTTAGCCGACGTAGGACTAGCACTTCTCGGAATCGGGACCATCATGAAGGGAACACGATGCCAATCAATCGGTTGAATCCCGGTTCTGTTACGAAGTTTGCGTCGTGTCGTGGGATCACCGATTTTCCGTATCCATCCCATTGCCCAGCGGGCAATCGCTGATCTCATTACGCGACGCCGGCGCCTACATTACAAAACTACCGAAAGCAGAGCACGACACGCCGGCACGCAAGCAGCCGATCATGGAGTGTCGATTGGATTTGCACAGCTCGGCGTGATGCAGGCGCTCGCGCGCAATGAGGAGCGCGTGTTCGATAGCTCGCGGAAGACAGCGACCTGCCGCCGATCAAATAAGCGGGCCTAATCGCTAGTTAGCGCCTCCGCTAGAGCATCAGCGACGACGCGCTACGGCAATAACCAATAAAAACGCGATCAGAAGCGATCCGAGCGGGGCCTCACGAACGACGTTGCTCAAGATGCTCGATGGCATGCCAGGCTAAAAGAAGGGGACCAATCATGGATACGGTGCTCTCGGTTTTAATCTCAGTAGGAATCATTGCCTTTGGCGTTTGGATTGTCGCTGGCACGCTCGCCGCTGGCTCGCCTTTGGCTTGGACGCTCATGGGACTACTTACCGTCATAGTCGGATTGATCAGCCTTTATGGGTCGGTTCGGGAGGCAAGAACGTAACTTTCTGACGGCGCCGCTGCCGTTGTCCCCGAGCCCTTTACCTGGGCAATGATGATCCTTGGCTTTGCCGGAATTGGCTTCATGACTTACCGACGTAAGAACAAGATGGCGCTCAACGCCGCGTAGGCAATCCCTCTATCGACTTCGGAAGGCCGCCTTCAGGCGGTCTTTTTGTTCGGCGGTTCCAGAATTAACGCGCGGCGGCGACATCAAGCTTAACGAGCGAGTTTTGTTGCAGCACCTATTCGAAATTCTATCGTCCACATAGTCGCGCGGTTTGGCCGACGCCGCACCTACCGGCCATGCGTACCGCGCGATTAGGGGGCGCTGCTGCGTGATTGGAGGCAGCGGCCCCGCCCCATGCCGCAAGTCAATCCACTATCTTTCGCGTGGGAGCCATTGACTCAACCGGGGCGTGAGAGCTGGACGGGCCTTCATTCGGTGGGGGCCGAAGTCCCTGCACTTCTGGAATGTTATATTGATTGTTTCGATCATAGACGCCCTGGAGATGCCCGTGCTCCTGCTCTTCAAGGCTGCTTCTGGCGTTGAGTGAGCGAAGCTGTCCGATCTAGACTGAGGCCATTTCGGCGCGAGCACCAACTCCACAATGGCCGCTTGCTCGTAGTTGGCAGGGCGCAGCGCTTACACGGTCAAGGGCCGTTCGCGATTACGTATGTTACTGACGATCCGAGTAAGCAGTAACATTCGGCTCCCCCCTCAAACTCAACCCTCTGCCGGTACTTGCTCAACCAAAAGACTGCCGCCTCGGCCACGCAGTGTCGATCGAACCGGGTCTCCGGTCGCGGTCTCCCAAAAATGGGAATATTTCAAATATCCGCCGGAGACCATCGCCGATTTCGCTCTGTAGTTGTAGAGATTGGGAGTCTGGAGACGGAGCAGCGACTTAGAAAAGGCCGCCATTGGCGGGCACTTCTCGCATTTTCGTGAGTACAATCTCCAGTTGCAATACTGCCTGGCTGGAGCGGGAGGATTCGAACCTCGAAATGGCGAATTGGAAATCGGACGCTCTCGCCTGTCCGAGAGATGCCGCAGAGCCTCTTTCCGTTGAAATTCATAAGTAACTCGAAACGTTCGAATTTCGAGCACCGTACCGAATCGGTGGAGTCCAGAGCTTCGGAGAAAAACGAGCCGTTCGGAGAATAATATGCCGACTCTGCCGATCAGGAGTCCGGAGTTCAGATGAAAAATCGCTCCTGCTACTGGGCTTAACTGCCAACAAGTTCACCAGGAGAATACACGGCTTCGGCCAAGCTGGCGGAGCGAGAGAGATTCGAACTCACGGTACGTGATTGAGGGCCAAGGTTCGCCCCTTACCCACGGACGAAGTACACGCGTTTGCCGCGTGACGCTGACGATGAGAGTTTGGTCAGGCTAAATGCAGACGGCTATCGTAGGATGACCGACCACTTGGCTCCGCAAAAAAGATTGGGAGCGCTTGGGGTAAAGGAAGTTCGGTCAGACCGGGATTCGAACCCCAATTGACCCGATTCAGCTTGGTAGTCGTGCTGGTATCCCTGGTTTTTGTTCGCTATAAAATGACACAATATCAATGAGTTATACCATTTATTCTATGCCGGCCAGGGCACCAACAGCGCTTCGCATAGCGACGCATGGTTCAAAAAGCCCTGTGGGACAGGCACTTCTTTGCCACACCGATTCGTCGCATCGCGACTCTAGCTTTTCGTCCGAGTGATGGCAGAAACGTTGCGCCTCTGAAAAGAGAGGGCGCAGGGAAAGCCGGGTGCCCGCCGCACCCAAATGAACCCCCGGCTTATTTCGCGGCTTCTCGGATGACCGCTAGCGTCGCACGCTGAGCCATATACCGGCGAGGATGAGCAGACCGCCGATGAAGTGGTAAGCGGAAGGGCCCTCACCTAAGAACAGCATGGAAAGCAGCACACTTGCGATCGGTACGACGTAGGTCATAAGCGAAGCGCGCACGGAGCCGAATTTCGCGGCAAGGTACGCCAAACCGGCATACGCACCAATTCCAGGTACAATCGCGGCAAACAAATAGGTGAGGAATGCACGAGCCGAGAACACGGCCTGTGGCGCCTCCAATGCCTCGTGCAGGCAAAACGGCAGGCTGAAACCCGCACCCGCGAAGGCAAACAGGCAAGTACGCGCGATGGAGGACACGTCGGGCAAAGTTCTCACTTGCAACAGGTTGTAGCCTGTCCAGCCGAGCATGGCGATGAAGACGAGAATATCGCCTAGAGCAAAATTGACGGTGGTCAGTGTTTCCAGTGAGCCGCGAGCCAAGATTAAGGCGACGCCCGGCAATGCTACAGCTATGCTGGCCACCTGCACGGGCTTGATATTCTCGAAGCCAATGATCCATGCGATCAAGAGCACGTTGACGGGCGCCGCCGCCATGATCAGCCCGATGTTTATCGCCGTCGTCGTGACACCGGCCACATAGACGGGTCCTCCGCAGAGAAACATCCCGCAGAAGCCCGCGGCCGCGACCATCCCCAGACGCGGTGAAATCGCTGGCCACTTTGCCCTTATCTCGCGAACCGAGAACGGTGCGAGGCCCAGCGCAACAATCATCCAGCGAAAGAATGCGAGCGAGAACGAGGGCACCTCTCCCGCATTTGCGCGTGAAAGGATTGTATTCGTAGAAAGCGCACAGGCAACGATGATGAAGCCAATGATCGCGAGTGCCACCGACGACCGCATCTGCTGCACGTTCTCTCCATTGTGCTTCATCAAACCATAGTTCACACAACGACGATGAGCCAATGATTGCATTCGTAGTCTGACGCCCTAGGTCCGCTTAGGATCAAAAGCCGAAGGGCTCCCGGCGAGCAAAATGTTTTCCGCTTTGCCCGACCACATGCAGACAGTTGCCAACTCGTCATTCGGGTCGACAAGCTACGATGATGGGCAATGAGTCACAATGGCTCGATTCACGAGACCAACCGCGGTGCTGTTCGTCAACAGGACCTCGCTCGACGCCCCGGCGGCGGCCGACATCATCAAGAAGGTCTTCAAGCTGACGCCCGCCGAACTGCGCGTGATGCTCACGGTCGTCGAGTTCGGCGGGGTACCCGACACCGCCCGCAACCTCAATATCGCGGAATCGACGGTGAAGACGCATCTGGGACGGATCTTCGCCAAGACCGACACCAAGCGCCAGGCCGAGCTCGTCAAGCTGGCCGCAGCCTTCTCTCCGCAGCTCCGGAGCTGAATGCATCAGCTCCCGCGCTTCAAGGCTTGCGCTCGCGCCCGCCTCGATGTGCATCCGCGCGCCGTCACGAAAATTCCTTGATGCCTGAAACGCCGTGGTTTGTCGGGGGCATAACAACATTCCAGAACAGCGCCACCGCCGGATCGGCTTTCATTAACAACGATGGGACGCTGATCTTTAACAGCAACAGCACTGCCGGCAACGCCACGATCGAGTCCGATGGCGCAATCGCTTTCCAGCAGCGAGCGAGCGGCGGCAGCGCCCGGATTGCGATGACGGGCGCCTCATATTTACCCCCGCCCACATACCACCCCTAGCCGCGTGATGTGAGGTTGCCAATCATGTTGTCCGCGGTTCGCAGCGCCGACAGGGTGAGCGTCGGACTGGCGGTGCTACCGGTTGGGAAACGTGCGCTTTTCATAGTCTCTTAAAAGTGACTGTAGTCTCCTAAAAGTAACTATGCCGCCGGGTCTGCCGCATGTGCGACGACAAACTGGAGGTGCCCGCAACGGCTGCTTTACAATACTTCTAAGGTGCGACCTCTTTCCTCTCGCCGGACTTGACCTAGCTGCTTGTCATTGGAAAGAAAGATCATGCACGGCACAAACAACAACGGCGCACGCCCGCACACGCCGCTTGGCCTGGCCAAGCGCGGCTTTAGCGGCATCATCCACCATCTCGCGGCCGACGATGCGGGCTCGGCACTATCGGCAACCGAGTTGGAGAGCCGGCTGATCGAGCTCGGTTTCGTTGAAGGCGCGAAAGTCGAGATCATGCA
>Ga0137389_10000222_pt1 | contig 29947 bp, 24 predicted proteins | sample 15con2h14BmetaG_FD_104645 | JGI IMG/M metagenome (GOLD analysis project Ga0137389, IMG submission 104645) | Vadose zone soil microbial communities from Angelo Coast Range Reserve, California, USA - 15con2h1.4B metaG | ecosystem: Environmental > Terrestrial > Soil > Vadose zone > Saprolite...
GTCTCCCCAGATTTCGAGCATGATGTGAGTACAGCCAGCAGCGCGGTATTCTTCGATTTTTTGAATGCACTCATCGGGCGTGCCCGCGATAGGACAGACTTTGCGCAGCAGTTCATCACTCACGGCTTGCGCCGCGGCTTTGCGGCCACCCGATTCCATCGCGTCCGCAACCGGCTGCAACTCGTCGAAAGTGATGCCCGCGGATTCGAGCAGCACATCCGCCGAGCCCTTGATGTTCTGCACTTTGTTGGCAAGATACATCGCAGCCTGCTCGCGCGCGCCTTCTTTTCCTTTTTTCGAATCGCGCCCGATGCTGCCAACGATCACGCAGCCGAGGATCAGCTTGGAAGCATCTTTGCCCGCTTTGGCCGCGCCCTCTTCCATATTGTTTTTCGAGTAGCGCACGAAAGCAGGCGTGGTAATCGACGCCGTGAGAAGGCCATCGCCGAGTGAACCGCCCAGCCTCTGCATCGCTGGTCCGGTTCCGGCAACGTACACAGGAGGAACTTTGCGCGACGTGTGCGCGTCGGCCTTCAGAGGCGGAACGCTGGCGGCGAAGACTTTTCCCTGATATTCGAACTTGTCGCCCTTGAGCACGCCGCGGATGATCTCGATACTCTCGCGCATTACAGTCGCAGGTCCAACTCTTTCTCCTTCTCCCTCGCCGATTTCTTTCATGAAGATCTTCGACGCGCCGAGGCCCAGAAGGAAGCGGTCACCAGCGAGATCCTGCATGACGCGAGCTTCCATCGCGATCTGGACTGGATGTCGCGTGTAAGGAGAAATAATTCCCCACCCGAGTTGAATGCGCGTGGTCTGGCTGGCGATGACGGCCAGAATCGCTGTCGACGACCGAGCTTCAAAGGAATGTTTACGCCACCATGGATAGGCTTCAGCAATCCAGAAGGTGTCGAACCCAGCGTCCTCGCAAGCCTTGGCCATGGCCACGGTTTCGCGGACAGGCTCCATGCTAAGTTGAAGGACTCCGATGTTGAATGGAATAGTCATAGTAGTTCAGGTCTCAGGTGTCAGGTCTCAGGAAAAGCAAAACCTCTTTTCACTCCGGATCGCTCCAGGAGTGTTCCAGGCCTTTCATCAGTTCCCAGACAGCTTTGTTCAGCGGCGTGGGAATGCCGTTCTTCTCGCCCCACTTCACGATTGCGCCATTCATGAAATCGACTTCGGTCTGGCGCTTGGCGAGCACGTCCTGCAGCATCGAGGCGCGGTGTTTGCCCGGAGCGTTTGCTCCCTTTTGCACCAACGCGCGCGGATCGCCGTGTAGTTCGATGCCGAGCACGCGTGCTACCGCCTCGCCTTCGGCGATCAGATCGTTGAATAGCTGACCGGTTGGCGCAAAGCGCGTGGCCGCGCCGTGATGCAGCAGCGTCAGGGCTCCGACGGGATTGGTGGCTGCATTGAAGATCAGCTTCGTCCACTGCGCGCCGCGCGCGTCTTGCAAAGGTATGACATTCATGCCGGACCGCGTGATCAGACCAGCCAGTTCTTCGACCTTGGACATGGGCGTGTCCGTTGGCTCGAAAGGGCCGATCCAGGTGTCGCCCTTGATGTCGAAGCCGATGTGGCCGGGAGCAATTGGATGCCCAGCGGGAAACGTGGTGCCACGAATGACATACTTCACCTGTTCGGCGATGATCTCTTCGTTGCCGACACCGTTTTGCACGGAGCAGACAGCGCTGTTCTGGTCGAATGCGCGGGCAACCTGCGCGATGGCGCCACGAGTGTGGATGGCTTTGGTGGCGACGATGCCATAATCGCAGCGCGGAAGTTCAAGGGGATCGCTGGTCGCGTTCAGCTTCGCGGTGAAATCGGCGGCTCCAGAAATGCGTAGACCGTTGTTGCGGATGGCCTCAACGTGATCTTTCCAGACGTCGTAAGCCCAGACTTCGGCCTCGCCTTTTTGGGCGAGATGCGCGGCGAAGAGGCTGCCGACTGCGCCACACCCGATGATGCAAACTTTAAACAAGCTAGAACTCCAGACTCAGGAATTGAAGAGGTCAGAGGTCGGATTGCAGAGGTGAAAAACTAGTGTCGTTCGAACCTCTGCAATCTAACCTCTTACCTCTCACCTCGCCTCACGCTCTCTCGCGTCTCCCCACCATTGAAAAATTTCCAAGGCCCATCGGCCAGGCATTCGCCTTCGGTCTTGCCGATTCGATACGTGTCCTGGGTATAGAGGCAGACCTTGCCATCCTGATCGACGACCTGCGGATGCAGCGAGAAGATCATGTTCTCTTCGAGCGGAACATCGGTCTTCGCGCCGATTGCGGGATACTCAAGCATCGTCATGCCGATGCTGTGGCCAGAGAGATGGCCGAGTGCGAAGCCGTGCTTGCCGAATGTATCGGCGACGGCGCGATGCACGCTGGAGGCGAGTTCACCGTGCCGCATCAACTTGCGCGCCGATTCCATCGCGTGCGGATAGTCGTCAGCCATCTTCTGCGTAGTCGTACTTGGCTTGCCTTGAATCAGTGCGCGAGAGAACTCGACCCAGTAGCCGCCGGCTCCGGTAACTTCGAGCGAATAGAGAAGAAGATCGTCGCCGGCAACCTTGCGATGACCGGGCACTTTGAAGTAAGCGTCGGCCTCTCCATGTTCCCCCGAGAGCAGAATGTTCATCATCCGCGGCCCGGCGCCGCGCGCGAAGAAACGCTCGACCGCGGGTGCCATGATTTCAGCTTCGGTCTTGCCGGGCTTGTATCCCGCAATCAGCGCCCAGAAACCATCGACGACGATGTCCATGGCATCGCGCACTTCGACGAGTTCTTCTTCGCTCTTCACGGCGCGCGACATGTCGAATTCCTGATCAAAGGGCACGAGTTCGAACGGACCTTGCGCGAGTTCACGGTAGTCGCGGACAGCCATGACGAAGTTCATCCCAAACGTGCCGATGCGCTTCCATTTGCGCTCGATGGCGCGGTCTCGCAGCCACCGGCCGGGGACGTCGGGCCAGACCTGATCTTTCACCCAGGGCTTCTTCTTGTCACCGATCCAGCGAGCTTCGCGCGGAAAGACAAGCGTCGGTTCGTCTTCGAGTGGGATGACAACGTACACGTAACGATGAACGATTTCGAATCCGGATGTGTAGAAGACCGCGCCCTCGAACCCGGCATATTGACTGCCGCAGACGATGAGAGCGTCCAGTCCGCCGGCTTGCATGCGGGAGCGAATGTTTTTGTAACGGCGATCGATTTCCTTCTGGCTTGGCAAAATGACCTCAGCGGCTATTTACTCCGCACAATTCGGCAGCGGTTAGCGCATAAATCTTTGTGATGTCTACCAATGTTCGAATGCGAACTTTTTCGCCTTCTTTGTCGCGCGGGCCGCTGGAGGGGCCGTAATTCACGGTCTCGACTCCGTAACGGCTGAGGACGCTGGCATCGGAGCACCATGTGACGACTTCCCGCTCCGGCGTTTTACCAGTGATCCGCTTGTGATTGCGATCAATAGCGCGGATCATCTCGTGCTGTTCGCTGATGCGCGCGCCGGGGACCGAGACGTAGGTTTCGAATTCCAGCCCCCAGTCCGTGTGTGTTTTTTGAAGCAAGAAGAAGAGACGCTGAATGTCGCGACGCGCCGCGGCCATGGGGATGGCAGGCGGGACGCGCACGTCGAGGAACAAATCCGTTTTTTCGGGAGTGCGGCTGGCGCGCCAGGCGTGTCCGCCGCGGATGCCGCCGAGATTCACGATGGCCTTCTTGCCACCATAGCTTGCCTTCTTCTCCCATCGTTCAATCCACTTCAGGATGGGTGGCATAAGTTCGACCATGCGGCGGATGGAATTCATTTCTTCGCGGCCCTCGCAGAAGGCGGTGTGCACGTAAATTCCGGTACACGAGATGCGCACCCACATGGATCCGAAATGTTCAAGAACGACACGCATGTCGGTAGGCTCACCGAGAATGCACATGTCGGGCAACACGCCGTGATTGACGAGATAGTGCGTGCCGTATCCGTAACCGCGGTATTCTTTGCCTTTGAATTCACCCCACTGTGTTTTTTCGATTTCGCCGGCGACGGCGGCGATGATGACGTCGCCTTTCAAGCGCACACCGGCGCGCTGGAGCGCTTTCACGGCGTTGGTGTAGCAGACAAGCGCTCCCTTCATGTTGTAGATGCCGAGGCCGTAGATAAAACCGTCTTTGACGACAGCGTGCGGTTTGTAGCCGAGGCCGGTGAGAAAATCTTCGCGGCCAGTGTTGGAGGTATCCATGTGGCCGTTGAACATCAGATTCTTGCCACCGCCCGAGCCTTTCCAGCGGCCGACTACGTTGGCCCGCGATTCTTCGACTTCCTGCCAGGTGACGTCGAGGCCGATCTTCTGCAGCTCGGATTTCATGAACTGCGCCATCTGCAGTTCTTCGCCAGTCGGGCTGGGGATGTTGATCACGTCGCCGGACATGGAGACGATTTCGTCTTCGCGAACTTCGGCGAGGATGCGGTCGACGAGTTTGGGGTCGAGGGAGTACTTCGAGTTTGTGGTTGCGCTGGACATCTTTAAGTTCTCAGTTCCCGGTTCTCACTTCTCGATCGTCGATTCTTGGGGATGTTTTGCCAGCCGGAAATCGTCTGGATCGGTGCACATTTTTTCGTTGCCGGTTTCAGTGATTAGAAAATTGTCTTCCAGACGCAGGCCTCCGCCACCGGGCCAGTAAATACCGGGCTCGATCGCCAGCACCATTCCTCTTTTTATTGTGCCGGTACCGGCCTGGTGCGCGTAGGGCCATTCGTGGGCGCGAGCACCAACGCCGTGGCAGATGGGGTGGGAGGGCTGTCCGGCGTATCCGCCTTCGGCGATGCGGGCGCGAACGAGCTTGTCGAGTTCAGGGAAGCTGGCACCGTGACGCGCGAAGGAAACGGCATCGTTAAAAACTTTCAGCAGGAGGTCGAGCAGTTTGTGGTACTCAGGTTTTAATTCGCCGGGGCAGGCATTCTTGGTGAGGTCGGTCCAATAGCCGTCGACGCAAACCCAGATTTCGAAGAGCGTTGGCTCGTCTTTCTGAATCGGACGATCGCCGGTCGCAGTGAAGGTAGCGATTCCCTTGCCGGACCACACCAGTGTGAAGGCGCGCGCCATCTCGACTTTACTCTTGTAGCCAACGCCGATTCCGTGCACGAAGCCTTCATACATAGCGCCGACTTCGCTCTCTTTCATGCCGGGGCGCATGTGCTCGCGCGTGAAATCCATCGCGAGGGCTGCGAGTTCATTGGCTAAACGCATACGCTCGATTTCCTGAAGGGTCTTGATCGAGCGGGCTTCGTTGAGGAGCGGGGTCGCATCGACAACCTCACCGCAAAACTTCTTGAACGATTCGAAATACGACAGCATGAAGGTGGTCGGTTCGCCCACCATGCGGTCGGCAGACTGCGTGCCCATGTTGAGTTCGACGGCGACTTTATCCGTCAGGCCGCGTTGCTTCAGGACTTCATACGCGCGGTCCCAGGCGCGGAACTGCGGCGGACGCGGATCACGCTCGTCGTAGCCTTTAAAATAGAGAATGTCCTTCGTCCACGAGTTACGCTCGGCGTCTGCCTGCTGCGGCTCGAGGGCGATCAACGTGGGCTCGCCATCGCGCGGAAAGACGACGGCGTCATATCCCTTCATGCACCAGTAGTTGGTGAGATAGAGGACGTTGTCAGGAGCGCGGCAGACAAGAGCGGAGAGTCCCTGATCTTTCATCAGGGCCCGGACCCGATCGAGTTTTATTTTGTCTGCGGGCCAAGCCATAGCATTCTTACATCGCAATCTCAATGCACGGTTACGGGTTTATTTTCGTCCTGAAAATTCCAGGCCGCCTCTTTTCCCTTGATCAGCCTGTACACTGCGGAGTGCAACGGCGCCGGTACTCCGACGCGCTCGGCTTCGCGAGCGATGGCGCCGGAGAGAAAATCTATTTCGGTCGTCAACTTGTGGCGGACATCGTGAAGCATGGAGGGCGGATGATTGGTCATGGCGCCGATTCGGTTCATCTCCCAGGGATCTTCGGGCAGGCGCACGCCGGCTGCCTCGGCCACTCTCTTGCCCTCGTCGATCAAGGCGTGCAGCAGGTGTCCGAGGTCGGCAAATTTCCCTTCGTCGGAAAAGTGCGGCGAGTGCGGCAGGCCCGTCAGAGCGGAGACGCTATTTACCGACGAATTAAAAATCAGCTTGGACCACTGCGCGGGGCGGGCGTCTTCGAGCGCCTCGGCTTTGAGTCCGGCCGCGTTGATGAGATCGGCGGCTTCCTTGACAACGGAGAATGGCGTGCCGGTCGGCTCGAAGGGGCCCATCCAGGTTGGAGTGTCGAGTTCATACTGCACGTGCGTGTCGCTGTGGCGCGTGCCGCTCATAAAAGTGGTGGCGCGAATCACAAAGCCGCGCGTGAGGGTGGCGATGATTTCTTCGCTGCCGACTCCATTCTGTGCGGAGAGGACAGCTCCTTTGTCGAAGAGGCGGCCCACCAGGCGGAATGATTCTTTAACCTGCGTGGCCTTCGTAGCGACGATGCCGAGATCGCAATCCGGCAAGTCTTTCGCGTTGGTGGTGGCTTTTATCGGGACGATGAAATTGTGGGTTCCGGTAACACGCAGGCCGCCGCGGTTGAGCTCGGTAGCGTGATCTTCGCGTCGAACGACGGCCCAGACTTCAGCGACACGCGCCAGGTGCGCCGCGTAGAGACTGCCGATCGCACCGCAACCGATGATGCAAACTTTCTTCATGTCTTCTTTCGTGCTGCTGAGAAACCTGTCGAGCTGCGCTCGGTTGAACAGCCGGGGGCGGCTATCTCTACGTGGTTCATCTCTTTTCTAACTTTACTAACTGAGCCAACTGTCCGCCTTCGTGATGCTTGAGCGCACGGAAGATGCTGTCGCCATTATTAAAGGAGTCGTTGATAAAGATACCTTGCGCAAACAACGCATCCTGCAGGGCCGCCGAAATTGTGTGGATCGGGGCCGCGCCTCCTTCGCCCATGCCTTTCGCGCCGCTATAGCTGTGCGGAGAAGGCGTTGTCGTGTGGCCGTACCTGATCTTCGGAATATTTATAGAAGTGATCGGAGTGTAATCGCTGAAGGTGCTGGTCATCATATTTCCGACGGCGTCATAGACACAGGTTTCCATCAGCGCTGCACCGATACCGTGCGCGGTCGCGCCATAGACCTGTCCTTCGACGATCGGCGGATTGATGACCGTGCCGCAATCATCGACGGCCACGTAGTCGAGAATCGTCGGGACGAAAGTATCGCGGTCCACCTCGACGATCGCGATGTGCAATTGCGCGGCGTAGGTCAGCGTGAGACTGCCGTATTTCGCTTTGGTGTCAGGAACCTTGAACGGCGCGCGCCATACGTAGCGGCAGTTGAGTGTGACGTCGTACAGTTCGGCCGGGAGCACGGCGCTATTCACGTTCACGATGTTTGCGAGGCCCCAGTAGTTGATGGATTTTCCGGTGCTCTTGGATTTGATCTCGGGCCCCTGCGCACCGACTCCGAACTCGAGATCGGCTTCTCTCGTTTCGAGAGAAAAGGCGGCTAGGCGCTTCATTTCAGCTTTGAGTTTCTGCGCGGCGCCGTGAACCGCCGACAAGCCGGAGACCGCGAATTGGCTGGCATAGGTTCCGGAGAAGCCGGTGTGGACATTGCGCTCCGTGTCGAACCCGGTGCGCACGGTGATCAGGTCGGGATGAATGTTGAGTACATCGGCGACGACTTGCGCAGAGGTGGTTTCGTGTCCCTGGCCTTGCGGACACGAACCGACGGCCACCACCACTTCGCCGTAGATATCGAGTTTGCAGTTTGCGCCCTGCGAGTTGCCGGAGAAAGGCGCGTACGGGTTGATGATCTGCGACTGGCCGAAGTTGTTGGTTCCGGAATCGAGCGTGGTGCCGATGCCAATTCCGATCATGCGGCCGTCTTTTTCCTTACGCGCCTCGGCCTGCTTCTTCTTCCAGCCGTCCCAACCGATCAGATCCTTCGCGACTTCGAGCATCTTCGGATAATTCCCAGAGTCGTACACGCAGCCGTTGGGCGTGGTGTAAGGGAACTCTTCCGGACGGATGTAGTTGCGCAGGCGCATTTCGTCGGGCGCGATGCCGAGTTTGTGGGCGCAGATGTCGACGACCCGCTCCAGGAACCAGAGATGCTGCATGCGCGAGTATCCGCGATTGGGGCCAACGGGACATTTGTTGGTAACGGCCTGCCAGAAATCGATGCGCGCATTCTTGAATCGATAAACCCCACAGAAAACCTGCGACCAGATCACGCAGCCCAGGGGCTCATAGCGCGGGTAGGCGCCGCAGTCGTCGATGTGTCGCGAGTCGATGCCGATGATGACACCGTTCTTGTCGAGGGCTACGCGCGTGTTTCGAAAAGTGCGCTCGTTGCCGTGGGCGCTCGAAACCATGTGCTCGGAGCGGGTTTCGACCCACTTGATGGGCCGTCCGCCGGCCTTTTTCGATGCCAGAGCGCAGACCGCCATCTGCGGGTAACTCGTGATCTTGATGCCGAAGCTGCCTCCGATGTCGAACGTCTGAACCCGGATCTTATCGATATGAATGTTCAGATGCGCGGCCAGGAATTGGATCGCGAATGACGGAAATGAGTTATTGCACCAGTAATAAATGCGGTCGTCTTTGGGATTCCATTCGGCGATCACGACATTGTTTTCGAGTGGCGTCGACGAAAAGCGATGGAAGTGCAAGCGGTCGATATCGACGACGTACGCTGCTTCCTTGAACGCGTGCTCGACGTCGCCGTATTCCCACACGCCGTTCCAAACTCGATTCGTGCCGGCTTCTTCGTGGAGGATGCTGTGGTCGGTGAGGGCCTCCTCGGCTTCGACGACAGGTTCGAGCGGTTCGTACTCGACCTGGACCAGTTCAGCGGCATCGTCGGCGAGACTCGGAGACTCGGCGACTACAGCCGCGACTGGCTCACCCTGGTAAAGGACCTTGCCCACGGCCATGGGGAAGTCGCGAATTTTCTGCGCATGGTCGGGACCAATTTCGATGAAGGGCTGGGTTTGCGCGGCAACTTCTTTGCCGGTGATTGCGCGCACTACCCCGGGTAGCGCTTCGGCAGCGGAGGTGTCGACGTTGACGACACGCGCGTGCGCATAAGGAGAGCGCACAAACCGGAGATAGAGCATTTCGCGCAATTTGATGTCGTCGGCGAACTTGCCCCGGCCGCGCAATAGACGGTCTTCTTCTTTGCGTGGGAGTGACGCGCCCACCCAGGGTCCGCTGCCGTTCTTCTTTTCTTCTTCAGTCACGATATTTGGTGCCTCCGCAAACATTTCGCGGACAGGAGTGTCCGCGCCACACGAGCTATGCCAGCGCCGACTGCAGTCCGTCGATCAATTTCTGAATTTGTTTCTTGCCCAGCGGTTCGAGCAGACCACCGGCGACCGATGCCAGCCGTCCGAAAATCTGGGCTTCTCCCTGCCAGTTCACTTTTGTTGCGCCTGCGGTTCCATCCGCGGTCGGTGTCAGGTCAAACCCGGCAACGATCGTGACGTTTCCTCCGGCGACGGCTCCCTGTCCTTTATATTGAGCGCGGCGCGGGCGATTCGCTTCCGCCAATTCCATCTTCACGTCTGCGCTGCCCTTGATGTAGGAGATGCCCACGTTCAACTTGACGGTGAAATGTTTGGCATCCTGCACTGACAGACCTTGAAAGTCCGGGAGCAGTGCCGCAAATCGATTAGGGTCGGTGAGGAAGTCATAGACATCCTCAGGCTTTTTCTTGACCTCGAATTCGCCGGAAAACTTAATCGCCATCTCAGGCTCGCTTCATGTTCCGGCCCGCGAGTTCGATGGCCTTGAAGACGTTCATATATCCGGTGCAGCGGCAGGTGTTGCCGGCGATCGCTTTGCGAATTTCCTTTTCACTTGGTTCAGGATTCTCTGAGAGTAACTGGTGCGCTGAGAGCATCAGACCCGGCGTGCAGTATCCACACTGCAGGCCGTACGAATCACCGAAAGCTTGCTGAATGGGATGCAGCTTGCCTTCTTTTTCGAGGCCCTCGACGGTGGTGATCTCCGAACCATCAGCTTGCACCGCAAACATGGTGCAGGACTTTACCGCCAGGCCGTTCATCAGCACGGTGCAAGCGCCGCAGTATGTGGTGTCGCAACCGACGTGCGTGCCGGTAAGGTCGCATGCCTCGCGCAGGAACTCAACCAGCAACATGCGCGGCTCAACGTGCCGCACGTAGGACTTGCCGTTTACGCTGATATTCACATTGACCGCGATCCTTTTCACGGTTGCCAATGTCGGCGCACTTTCAGGCATATAGATGGGCCCCTTCGACTTGTTCGCCGCGGGCACGGCGCACGGCAATCTGAATGGCGCGCCTCACCAGAGCTACGACGAGTTGGCGCTTGTAGTCGGCGGATCCGCGCATGTCAGCCTGGGGATCGGCAGCGGCACGAGCGGCTTCGGCGGCAGTGGCAATCGTCTTGTCGTTCAGGCTTTTTCCGCGGAGTGCGGTCTCGGCCCCGGTCGCGCGGATCGCCGTCAGTCCGACACAGCCGAGAGCGATGGCGGCATCCTGACAAACGTCGCCGGCCATCGTGAGTTGTACGGCAGCGCTGGCACTTGGATACACGGGAGCGCTCCGCTTGAATGCAAGATAGGCGCCGCCGCTGCCCTTAGGCGGAATCTTCGCTTCCACTTCGGTCACAAGTTCGTCGTGAGCGAGCGCTGTTGTGTAGGCGTCCTTGATGAAGTCTTTCAGGGGGATGGTGCGCGTGCCGTTCGGACCGAGGCAGTGAACGGTGGTGTCGAGCGTGATCAAGGCATTGGCCCAATCGCCGCTTGGATCGGCCTCAGCGAGCGATCCGCCGATGGTGCCCCGGTTCCGTACTTGCACGTCGGCAATCCCGGCCGCACAGTCGTGCAAGACAGGAATCTTTTTTGCCAGCGCGGAGTGCTCGATCTCGGCGTGGCGAGTCATTGCTCCGAAGTGCAGCGCTCCCGAGCCTTCTTTAACAAAGGAGGTGTCCGGGATGAAGTTTAAGTCCACGAGGTGCTCGGGATTGGCGAAGCGAAGCTTAAGCAACGGAATCAGACTTTGCCCGCCGGCGAGAAACTTCGCGCCCTCGCCGAGTTGGCCGAGCATGGAGACCGCTTCTTTCAGTGATCCCGCGCGATGATAGCGAAATGATCGCGGATACATGAGTTCGTGTTTCCCTTATTTAAGTGGCCGGGCAAATCCCCAAGCCGTAGCCGCCAACGCGGCGATGACCAACCCGGAGCCAACCACGGCCACAGCTTTTAAGACCACTGCACCATGATGATACGTCTGAAGAATAACCGCGAGCGGGAATAGCGCACTGCCCACCAGCAGAGAAAATGCAACCATCTGCCGAACTCCTTCGCTGAAGTTCACGCGTTCGAAAATCACACCCAGCACGATCATGAGCATGGCGAGCCCGATCCAGTGGGAGTGAGCATCTACCTGGCGAACATAATCGTATTTGGTTTTGCCATATTGCTCGAGCGAAGCCTGGGACCGCGCGAGATTCCGGCTGGCGGCTGCGCTAAAAGACTGGGCGAGTGATCCGCCCATGTGATCGAGTGTCTGGTGCTCAACGAAGAGCGCATATTGCAATCCGTAGAGCATGCCGAAGGCGGCGAGAGCGATCCCGCCGAAAATCAGGAGTTTACGCGAACCGGTCATCGCGCACCTCCTGCCGCATCACTCTCAGAAGCATCGAGGCCTCCGGAATAGCGCAGGATGCCGACCAGCATCCCAAGCAAGGCAACGATGACCATCAGGCCGCCGATGTCGGCGATGCCTCCGGCCAGCAATCCGAGCTTCAGTTCCAGGAGCACGAACACGGGCAGAATCACGGAGCCCCCGAGCAGCAATTTCACCCAGCGCCGCTTCCATTTTTCCGAGAGAAACACGAAGGGCTGCACGAACGAGAGCAGCATCGCGAGCAGCCCAAACTCGATGATGTGCGAGTGGGCGGCGATGTTCACGGCGCGAGCGCCGGCCAGATTGCCGAAGTTATTGACCTCGGCTGTGGCGGTGTCGAGATTTCCCGTGGTGGCAGCGTTGATCATACGTTGCAGGATTACGGTCTCCATACGCTCATGCTCGTACAACAGAGTGCCAGCGTAGTACGCGCCGTGAAGGAAGCCGAGCAAGACAAGAATCGTGCCACCGGTCAGAAGCGCGCGACGCGGCATGCTGTTTTCAGCAGGCAGCTCGGGCTCGCTGAGTTGGCGGCTGCGCAGGAATTTCCAAAAACCCCACGCTTGAACGATGAGAACGACGATCAGCAAGGCTCCGGCGGAATCGGCCAGCACGCTTGCCCATCCGATTGCGGCAAATGGGCTGCCCGTGAGGCCGACATAGTGAATCAGAAAAATGCCGACGGGTAATAGGACTCCGCCGGAGATAAACCAAGCCGCGAGGGATTTCTTCGTCTGCCGTGAGAGCGCGACGTACGGCTGCACCAGCGCCAGCAGCAGCGCCAGGTAGCCGGTGTCAATCATGTGAACGTGAGCATCCACCTTGGTACCACGATCCTCCAGCACGTTTCCGAGATGAGCAAACACTTCATTTACCGCCGCGGCATTTCCGGCAGCGACGGCGCGGGAGGCGGCAATGAGCGCTTCGCCTTGCAGGGCGGCGTTTTGGTGGAGGACGAAAACTGCAAAGATGTCGCCGAAAAGAAGGCCGGTGGCGATCAGGGCGATGCCACCGAAGATATACAGGCGGCGCGCGCTCATCCGTTCGAAAGAGGGCGCGACACCTGGCCCGAAACCAAGCGAAAAAACGCGTGTCGAATTCACGGGCGCGAAGCTGGCACTGTCCTGCATCGGTCGGGGAATCGTTGGCATTAGTGTCCCACTGGTTCTATGTCGCGGTACTGACTGCGGAAATACAGCAGCGGCTCGCCATCCCGGACCACGACCTCTTCCACTTCCGCGATGAAGATGGTGTGGTCACCTGCGGTCTGCGTCGAGTGTAGTCGGCACTCGAGGTACGCCAGAGCTCCCTGGAGCACAGGCGTACCTTGCGCTGTCCGGTCGAAACGGGCGCCCGCAGCCTCCGGATGCTGATGAGTCTCCGCGGAGCGCGCGTAATATTCCGAGATGGCCTGCTGATCGTTGCGCAGCACATTCACTCCAAACCGCTTCCGCGCATGCAGATGAGCATGCGTCCGCGCCCGGTGATCCACACAAACCAGAACCAGCACCGGGTCGAGTGAGACCGCGGTAAAAGCATTCGCCGTCATGCCATGCACTTCGCCATCCTGGTCGACGGTGATGACCGTGACCCCGGTTGCGAAACATCCCATGGCTTGGCGGAAATCGCTCGGGGTAAGGCTCATGCGGAAACCTGCGGGCTCTGGTTCGGCAAGTAACCACGCTACCACGTCAGACGCAGCGCAAACTGAATTTGACGCGGATTGAAGATGGCTCGCGTTGTGCCATAGCCTGGGTTCGGCGATCCTTCGCGGAACGTCCCGGGCGTGCCGACCGGAATGAAATCGGGAGCGCTGTAAACCGTGTTGAAGAAGCGAACGTTAACCGTGTTCATGGTATTGAAGCTCTCGGCTAAGGCCTGGAGTGCGAGTTTCTCGCGAATCTTGAACACGCGTGAGACGCGCAAGTCGACACTCTGGAAACTGTCGCCCTTGAATGTGTTCCGTGGCTCAATGCCGACCCGGTCGTTGGCGGTGAAGCCATCCCCGTTGGTGTCGAGGCCCGCAAACTTGGTGAAGTAATGCGGCGACTCGAGACTGACGATGGTGGATAACTGCCAATCATTGACTAGCAGGTTCTTTTGTGTCGGACCCTGGAAAGTGGCGGTGCCGACAAAGCGGTGCGCCACGTGATCGGCGGATAGCGCCTTCTCGGCACCGAAATTGAACGAGTCTTGCGGAATCAGCACGAAGCTCGGGTTCGGACCGTCGTCCAGCGATTTCGACCAGGTGTAACTAATGCCGTAACCGAAGTGGTGGGTGAGCCGCTTGTTGAGGTTGACGAGAAGGCCATCAAACTCAGAGTACCAGCGCGAATCGGCCTCGAAATAAACGAAGTTGGCGCTGGCAGGGACGAACTGAGCTTTGCATCCGGTATCGCCGCGCGAATCGTGAAGTCCGCAGATGGGGCCGCCAGGCGATGGCGCCTGATTGATGTTGTAGAAGCTCCCCAAATGAACACCGTGAGTGCGCAGGTAGCTGATGTTGAGCACGGTGTCTCTCATCGGCTCGAATTCGATTGCCAAACTGTTTTGAATGCCGTACGGCAGCTTGTGATCTTGCGTGAAACGTACGATGGTGGTGGGTCCGAGAAAACCCGGGACCGGATTTGCCGGATTGTCGGGATAGCTGCCGGCCAGCAGGTTGTTAAACGCCTCCTGCATCGGACTGCCTGGCCCGACGCCGCTAGCAAATCCCCAGAGTTGGCTGACGGAATTGAGGTTGTCTTCTTGCGGACGGAATTTGGTGTTTCCACCGCACGAGGGTTCCTGGCACGCCAGCAGCGGCGCGGGAATGATGCCGTGGAACAGGCCAATTCCAGCGCGAATTACGAAATTCCTGCTGGTTCCAAGGCTGTAGGCAACGCCGAGGCGAGGATCGACACCAAATTGCGTGTTCAGCACACGGCTTGGCCACGTCTCCCAATCGCTTCGAAGGCCGAAATTGATAGTCAAGTTTTGGGTAGGCCGCCAATTGTCCTGTGCATACACGCCGCTATAGGTGTGGTCGAGAGTGCCAACCGCCCCGTTACGTACCGCGTCAGGGTAGTGCTTCAACTGAAAGACCGCAGGGTCAAAGGTCGGCTCGGTGAAGTTCGGAGCCTGAAAACGCTCGAAGAAGAGCACGACCGGATCATGATCTTGAAGGTTGGAGACGTTGCAGATCGACCCTGGATTCGTCGGGTCCGGATTGATGCAAAGGAACGTCGCTTCGAACGGGTAGAACAATGGGAACGATTCGGTGGTGCGGACCCAGTTGTAGTCACCGCCAATGCTGAAAGTGTCCTTGCCCATGTTCCTGGTGAGGTTGTCAACCAGCTCGAAGCGGGTTTCACGGTAGAAGTCCGGGTTGCCGCGATTCACGCCGATAGCGAACTGGTTGGCGACTTCCATGTGCGGGATCGAACTGACCGTGGGGAAGTCGTAGTTGCGGTGCGCATACTGCACGCGCAGTTCATTAACCAGCGAAGGCGTAACGGTGGTGGCGAGATTGCCGACCAGCGAGTGATCCTTGCTGTCATTGTTCTTGAAACCCGAGGGCAAATCGAATCCGTCATTGAGCGGCGAATAGTTTTTGAGATTACCGTCGTTGAAGAAGTAGCGCACGAAAAGGTTATTCTTCTGGTTGATTTCGTGGTCCAGCCGGAACGTAACGTTGTTATAGTCCGTGTTCCGTGTGACGTTGAGGTTTTCGCCCTGCGTGGCCGGGTTGATGCCGATGCCGTTTTCAAATGCGTTAATCGCAGTCAGGTTGCCCAAAATGATGGAGTTGTAGTAGGGAGACTCGCGGCGTCGTTGGCCTTCATAGTTAGCAAAGAAGAACGTCCGGCTCTTGATGACCGGGCCGCCCAACGTGAAACCGAACTGGTTCTGGCGCAGCTTGTTGAGCTTCTTGCATCCACCCGAATTGGGATCCCCAGGGACGGTACACGTGCTCAGATCGGGAGAGGCGAGGATGCTGCCGGCGTCCAGCTTGTCATTGCGAAAATACTCGTAAACCGAGCCATGGACTGCATTCGTCCCGCTCTTGGTGATGATGTTGACGATCCCGCCTACGGCGCGCCCAAATTCAGTAGAGTAGCTGCTGTTGATGACGCGGAATTCGCGGACAGCTTCCTGCGACGGGGTGTATTTCTGAACGCCCGAAGCAGTGGAAATGTTGTCGGCGCCATCGACCGCAATGAAATTGTAGTGAATGTTCTGCCCGGCGAACGAGAGTTTCGTCACGGGCTCAATGATCACGTCGGTCGAACCGGAGGTTGTGTCACCGATCTTCACGCCGGGAGCAAGCAGTGCGAAGTCGATGAACTGGCGTCCATTAACTGGCAGGTCTTGAATCTTCTGCTCGTCAATGACCGAACTGACCATGGTGCGGGTTGGCTCCGCCACTTCACCGACGTCCTGGACGTCAACTCTCTCTGTAAGCTGGCCGACGGCGAGACTGAAATCAACACTACCGACGGCACCGAGATCGAGGTGCACTTTCTTGGCGGATTTCTGGAAGCCGCTCTTTTCGACAGTCACCGTGTATTCCCCGGGCGGCAGAAGCGTGATCTGGTAGTCGCCGGTGGCAGAAGCATTGGTCTTGTGCGAGACGCCGGTTTCGGCATTCACGGCTGTGACAGAAGCCTCGGGGATCGCAGCGCCCGTCGTGTCATAGATGCGTCCCTGGAGAGTGCTGGTAACGGTCTGAGCTCCCAGCCAACTCGATGCGGCCAATAGCAATAGAAGGTAAATGACCGCTCCCGAGCGACGGCGATGGAACAACGAGCACTGAACGGAGCCGGGCATTCCGGCATCGGATTCCACAACGAATTGAACGGCCATCGAATTCTCCCCTCGTAAGTCTCGTGTTGTCGCGCGGGCAGCTACTGAGCCGTCCGCACCACTCGTGCCGCGTGCGCGTGCATGATCTGAGTGAGCCTCGATTCGGAGTCCTCGAGATGCTGCTCCAGTACATCGGCACACTGCTTCAGCTTTCCAGAAGTGAGCAACTGGCACATCTTCCGGTGGACAGGAATCAGAGCGCCGGGATTGTCATGACTCCGGTCCACCAGCACCATGCCGACCCGTAGTTCGCCGAGCATGTTTTTATAAAACGATTCCAGCCGCTTGTTGCCGTGGAAGCGGATCAGCAGGCTGTGAAAATGAAGATCGTGACTGACGGCGCGCGACCAGTTCCGGTCGTGCACGGCTAGTTCGTATTGCTCTACCGCGCTGCGGATTTCCTGCAACAAACCTGGGTCCGGAGAGCGCGCCGCAAGTACGGCGGGCAACTCCAACATCCGGCGCAACTGGTAGATCTCCTGCACATCACGCAATGAGAGTTGGGAAACCGCAGCGCCCCGATGGAGGCTGCGTCGCAAAAGGCCCTCGAGTGACAAGATGCGGATTGCCTCCCGCATCGTGTTGCGGGAAACACCCAGAGAAGAGGCCAGGGGCAATTCCTGAAGCTGGGTGCCGGGGCGGAACTCGCCCTCGAGAATGCGTTGGCGGAGGAGAGCGGCCACCTGATCCGCCACACTGACGCGCGTGATCTGCGTTCGATCCATGCCGAGAAAATTTTCGATTGGCTAAACGGCGAAATTTTGCTCCCAACTGTTCAAGTTGTCAAGTGTTGAAATGTTCACCACTTTGGCGGTATGTTCCTGGAGCGGCGCAGGGGTCCGTACACGGTCTGTTTTTGAGCCGCGCGCGAATATTTTCGTTAAAGCTGGTAAGGCAGGGATTCGCTGGGTCCGTTATTATCGTTGCCAGCGCTGGACAGAACTTGCGGGTTCGGATGAGACAAGTTTCGGAGTAAAGAAGTAAAGACGTATGGCCACCTTTCTTTCACATGCGCTGTCCGCAACGGCTCTTGAGTTGGCGAATGCCGGCGCGACGCCGATCTCTCGTGAAGCGGCTTGTCATCTGCTCCAACCGGATGACGACATGCTGCCTTCGCTGCTCGCGGCGGCACAACTTGCCCGCGCGAGATTCAAACCGGCAGTCGTCACCTATTCACGCAAGGTGTTCCTTCCCCTGACGAATCTTTGCCGCGACTACTGCGGCTACTGCATATTCCGGCGCGATCCCGGCCAGCCCGGGGCGCACACCATGACGCCGGACGAGGTGATGGAAGTAGTGCGCGCGGGAGAGCGCATGGGATGTACCGAGGCGTTGTTCAGCTTAGGAGACAAGCCGGAACTGCTTTTCTCCGAGATGCGCGATACGCTTCGGCGCTTCGGATACAAGTCCACGCTCCAATATCTGGAAGCGATGTGCGAGAAGGTGCTTCGCGAATCGAGCCTGCTGCCGCATCCCAATCCAGGACTGATGAGCGCGGAATGGTTGGAACGGTTGTCACGCGTCTCTCCCAGCATGGGGCTCATGCTTGAAACGACCAGTGCGCGGCTGCTTGTGAAAGACGCTGCTCACGACAATGCTCCCGACAAAGACCCGGCGAAACGCCTGCGCGTAATTGAGGATGCTGGGCGGCGTAAAATTCCCTTCACCACGGGAATTCTGATTGGAATTGGCGAGACGATCGAAGAGCGTGTGGATTCGCTGATCGCGATCCGCGATGTGCATGAAAAGTATGGACACATTCAGGAAGTGATCGTCCAAAATTTCCGTGCCAAGAGTGGGACGCCCATGGCACACTGGCGCGAACCAGATCGAGGGGAAATGCTGCGCACCGTGGCCGTGGCGCGCCTCCTGATGCCGACGATGAATATTCAAGCGCCGCCAAATCTCTCCGATCCGCACTATGCCGATCTGCTCGATGGCGGCATCAATGATTGGGGCGGAGTTTCGCCGCTGACGCCGGATTTTATCAATCCGGAAAAGCCTTGGCCGCACCTGGAGGAATTGCGACAGAAGACCGAGGCGAAAGGATTCGAGTTGCGCCAGAGGTTGCCGGTTTATCCTGAGTTCGCAAGAAGACTCGCAGAGCAAACAGCGGCACACAGCGATTTGCTGGCGCAGCGCCTGAGCGCCGCCGAAGACTCTGAGGGCTACGCTCGGAGGGCGCCATGATCACGGTTCTGACCGGCGGCACGGGCGGCTCCAAATTCGTCGACGGACTCCGGCAAATCGTTCGTCCGGAAGAGCTGACGATCATCGTGAATACCGGCGACGATCTGCTATGGTGGGGATTGTACGTTTCACCCGATCTCGATTCCATCACTTACATGCTGGCCGGGAAACTCAGCCAGGAGCGCGGCTGGGGCGTGAAGGGCGACACTTTTTTTTGCCTGAATGCCATGGGGCAACTGGGACAGCCGACGTGGCTTCACGTCGGTGATCGCGATCTGGCCACCCACATTCTTCGCACCAAGCTGCTTTCCGATGGCCAGAGGCTCAGTGAGGCTACGTCCGAGATCGCAGCCAGGCTTGGCATCAAGGTACGTGTGCTTCCGATGAGCAACTCGCGCGTGGAGACGCGGGTTTTGACTCCGGCTGGAGACTTGAGCTTTGAAGAATATTTCGTGCAGCGCTGGTACCAGGACCCAGTGGAATCAGTTCGCTACGCTGGCGCCTCCGATGCGGAGCCGGCGCCAGGTGTAATAGAGGCGATCCGCTCGGCAGATCTTGTGCTATTGGCGCCGAGTAGTCCGGTAAGCAGCATCGCGCCGATTCTAGCCGTGCCTGGAATTCGCGAAGCGCTGCTCGAAAGTCGCGCCCGCATTGCGGCCGTGAGCCCGATCGTCGGCGGCAAAGCGGTCTCAGGGCCTGCGGGAACACTCCTGGCGGCGCAAGGCTTCGCGGTTTCGATTGCCGGCGTTGCCGACTTCTATCACGACTTCCTTGATCTGCTGGTGGTTGATTCGCAGGACGCGCCGGCTGCCGAATCATTGCGCACCACTGGAATGCGTGTGCATTGCACCCCGACGATCATGCGCAAGTATGAAGATAGAATCGCGCTGGCAAAAAGCGTGCTGAAAGCGGCAATGCAGCCTCCGTCCGCTCACGCCGCACTGGAGCGGTCATGATTCTGGTTCCAGTAAAAAATCTCGCCGACGCCAAGCAGCGGCTGTCGTCTATTTTGAGTCCGGAAGAACGTTTCGCGCTGGCGCGGGCGATGTGCGAGGACGTGCTGCAGGCATTGGCGCGCTGGCAAAGCCGGCCCTCCGTTACGGTGGTGACGAGTGATTCGTTTACGCGGGATTTGGCGGCGCGCTTCAGTTTTGAGGTCGTTGCCGACGACAACTCCGGAGAGACGAGCGCAATCAACATGGCAACTGCGTTTTGCAGAGAGCGCGGAGCGGAGAACACCCTGGTGGTTCCGGCGGATATTCCTTTGATCGATAGTTCCGAACTACAGGAGATTGTTGATTGCGCTCCTCACTCTCGAGGTGGTGCGGTGCTGGTGCCGGACGCAGCGCGACGCGGCACGAATGCAGCGTGGCGATCTCCCGGTGACCTGTTCCCGCTTCGCTTCGGGAACGACAGCTTCTTGCCACACTTGGCCGCGGCGAAGGCAACGGGCCTGCCTTGTGTTGTCCTCGAACTGCCTGGGATTGCGCGGGATATCGATCGTCCCGAAGATCTTCGCGAGTTGGCGGCTTCCACTGGAGATCGGCAATCGCAGAAGCTGGTGCGAAGCTGGAACCTCGGAAGCCGGAATCGGGTCGAACTTTGTCAGGTCGAACATGGCGTCCAGCAGCGCTAGCCGCGCGGATAAGCGCGCAGCCGGAAAAGTGTGCCTTCTTCCGATCGTCGTTCGTGGAGAAGTCCGCGCCGGCGAATCGCTGTGTACGAGATTGTTTGCGGCGGCGCGAGGCGGGGGGCTGCGCTTTCAGGATGGCGACATCCTGGTGGTGAAGCACAAAATTGTTTCCAAGGCGGAAGGCGCTGTGGTCGCGCTTGATGAGATCCGGCCCTCGGCGGCTTCACGGGTTTGGGCTCGACGCCACGGGCTCGACCCACGCGTCAGTGAGTTATCGCTGCGTGAGAGTCGCCGCATCGTGCGGCGCAAACGCGGTGTGCTGATCACCGAAACGAAGCACGGTTTCGTTTGCGCGAACAGCGGCGTAGATGTTTCGAACGTGGATGGTGGGACACACGCGGTGTTGCTGCCGGTGGATCCGGATGGTTCCGCGGCAAAGTTGCGGCGGGACTTGAAGAAGCAGCTTGGGATCGAGATCGCAGTCATCATCAGCGATAGTTTCGGGCGTCCCTGGCGGGAAGGCTTGACGGAAGTGGCGATTGGCATTGCCGGCATGCGGTCTTTGATCGACTACCGCGGTCGTCGCGATCCGCACGGCTACTCGCTGCACGCGACGGTCGACGCAATAGCGGACGAACTGGCTTGCGCTGCGGGATTGGTCTGCGGCAAGCTGGCAGGCACTCCCGCGTGCATCATTCGGGGCTATTCGTATCGCCGAGGAAGCGGTGGGGCGCGAGAACTGATCCGGCCCGCGAAGAATGATCTGTTTCGGTAGAAGTGAATTGTCATCCCGAGCGAAGCGAGGGATCTGCAGTTCGCCGCAAAATTCAGATCCCTCGCTTCGCTCGGGATGACAAAATCAGTTGGTTCCGCGGCTTCGCGGGCGGATAGGAGAAGGCCATGGCATTGCAGGCTTCTGAACTCGAGCAGTTCCCCGCACTAACCTGGGACGAAATCGCACCGCAAGCGTCGGCCCAGATTCGCAACGCCTTGGAGCGCGTGCTCGAAACGCAAGACGTCGATTGTCTCAGTGACGACGAGCGCTACACACTGGCGAACTGCGACGATGCGGACTTACTCGCGCTACTTGTCGCCGCGGATACGCTCCGGCGCGACCTGGTCGGCAACATCGTCAGCTACGTGGTGAACCGCAATATCAATTTCACGAACATCTGTTTCGTGGGGTGCAAGTTTTGCGCGTTCAGCCGCGGGCCGCGCGAAGCCGACTCCTATTTTCATTCGCTCGAAGATATGGGCCGCAAGAGTAAAGAAGCTTGGGAGCTGGGCGCTACCGAAGTCTGCATTCAAGGCGGACTCCCGCACGGTCTGCCGAAGTTTTACTATCGCGACATTCTGCGCGCTGTGAAGAATGCAGTGCCAGGCATGCACATCCACGCGTTTTCTCCGATGGAAATTGTGTATGGAGTGGAACTGACCGGCATGACGCTGCGCGACTATCTAACGATGCTGCGCGATAACGGACTGGACACGTTGCCCGGCACAGCCGCCGAGATTCTGGATGATGAAGTGCGTCATGTATTGTCGCGCAACAAACTTTCGTCGATGCAATGGCAAGAGGTGATCCGCACCGCGCACGCCTGTGGAATCCCGAGCACATCGACGCTGATGTACGGGCACATGGAAACGCCCGACCACTGGGTGCGACAGTTGTCTCTGTTCCGGCAGATTCAGACTGAGACCGGCGGGTTCACCGAATTCGTGCCGCTTGGCTTTGTGCATCAGAACACACTCTTGTTCCAGCAGGGGCTGGCGCGCTCGGGACCGACGCTCGCCGAACATCTCAAGATTCATGCGCTGGCCAGAGTACTGCTTGCCGGTTCGATTCATAACATCCAGGTCTCGTGGGTCAAACTGAACCGTAAACTTTCGCAGCTTTGCCTGCACGCCGGCGCCAACGACTACGGCGGAACGCTGATGGAAGAAAATATTTCCCGTGAAGCCGGAGCTACGGCGGGCCAGTACACCAGTCCAGAGGATTTCCAGGCGTTGATTCTGGAGATGGGGCGCATTCCGGCAGAGCGCAATACAAAATATTCACGAATGAAAATCAAGCTGCCCGTCGAATCGGTTCCTTTCGAGAATTCTTTTGAGAGTGCATTTCAGGAGTTTGCTTGAGCCGCGCCATCGCAGTGATCGGTGGTACTGGCCCTGCGGGCACGGGCCTTGCGTTGCGCTGGGCGCGCGCGGGAGAGACTGTCATCATCGGCTCGCGCGACGACGCACGGGCCCTGCAGGCGGCAGAGACAATCCGTAGACGGGCGGGCGCGAATGCTCATGTTTCCGGGATGGAAAATTCGGCTGCCTGCGCCGCCAGCGATCTGCTGGTGCTCACCGTGCCGTTCGAGGGACAGGCAGCGCTGCTGAAGCAGTTGAAGCCTGCGATTCGTCCGGGCAGCGTTCTGATCGATGCCACCGTTCCGCTGGCTGCGAGCGTGGGGGGACGCGCCAGTCGCACCATTGGCGTGTGGCAGGACTCGGCCGCACAACAGACGGCTGAGCTGGTTCCGAAGGGCGTTTCGGTCGCGGCGGCATTCCAGAACGTTTCGGCCGACGTACTCAACGGCAACATCGACGACGTTGTGGATTGCGACGTCATCGTGTGCAGCGACGATCCGAATGCCACGCAGGTTGCGATGGATCTTGCTGCAAAGATCGCGGGCGTGCGAGCGATTGATGGTGGCAAGCTTGAGAATGCGCGTATCGTCGAGCAGATCACCGCGCTGCTGATCGGTCTCAACGTCCGCCACAAGGGGCACGGTGGAATACGGATCACAGGCTTGCCAGATGGCGCGTACAAGATGGGGCCGACTGCGCGCTAATGCGCGACACGTGTGTGCGACATGACTGATGCTTCCACCAGCGAACCGGCCATCGAATTTGATCATGCTTCCTTCCGCCTGAACGGGCGACCGCTGCTGCAGGATCTCGTGCTCTCCGTGAAGCAGGGTGAAACGCTGGTGCTGCTGGGGCGCAGCGGCTCGGGGAAGACAACCACTCTTAAGCTGATTAACCGCTTACTTTTGCCTACCGCAGGCGACGTGCGGGTTAACGGACGTCGCACTGTCGAGTGGGATCCGATCCGGTTGCGGAGAGGCATCGGATATGTCATTCAGGACGGTGGTTTGTTTCCACACTTCACGGTTGAGCGCAACATCGCGCTGGTGCCGCGAATTGAGAACTGGCCACAGGCGCGCATCGAAGCTCGCGTGCGCGAGTTGCTCGCCACAGTCGGATTGTCGGAAGACTTGGCATCGCGCTATCCAAGCCAACTCTCGGGCGGTCAGCGGCAGCGCGTGGGAGTGGCGCGCGCTTTGGCGGCCGATCCGCCTATTCTGATTCTTGACGAGGCCTTCGGCGCGCTCGATCCCATCACGCGATCGGAAATGCAGAAAGAATTTCGCAGTCTGCAGCAGCGGATGAGGAAAGCGGTCATCTTTGTTACTCACGATTTGCGCGAAGCTTTGTTGCTGGCAGATCGTATCGCGCTGATGGAAGAAGGTCGCCTCATCGTGGACCTTCCAGCGGCGGAATTTTCGCGCTCGCAGCATCCACTGGTGCGAGCTTACGTGGAAGCGTTCTCCAGTTTTCCGAATCCAGATTAGTCCCGTGATCATGAGGTGATCGGCATGAATTTCTTGCAGTTCATGATGGCGCATCGCCAGGAGGTGCTCGATGGCACACTGGAGCAAATGACGCTGGCCGGTGTCGCGACTCTTTTCGCGGCGCTGGTCGGCATTCCGCTCGGCATCCTGATCACGCGCGTTCCGCAACTCAGCAAGCCAGTGCTTGGCGGCGCAAACGTAATCCAGACCATCCCGAGCCTTGCCTTGTTCGGCTTTCTTCTTCCGGCGCCTTGGATTGGAGAGCGCGGAAGCCGGCTCGCGATCCTGGCGCTGGCGCTCTATGCGCTGTTGCCGCTGATTCGCAATACTTACGCTGGCATTCGCAGCGTCGATCCGGCGGTGGTCGAGGCGGGACGCGCCATGGGACTGACCGACCGCCAACTGCTCTTCCAGGTGGAGTTGCCGCTGGCCTCGGGAGTCATTGTCGCCGGATTGCGAATTGCCACGGTGCTCTCCATAGGACTGGCAACGATCGCAGCTGCGATCGGCGCAGGCGGACTGGGACAACTTATTTTCAGCGGACTGGGCATGGTGAACAACCAGATGATTTTGGCGGGAGCCGTCCCGGCCGCGCTGCTGGCTCTCTTCGCCGACTTTGTGCTCGGAAGACTGGAGCGGCGATTGGGGTCGCTGCGTTCGAAGTCGTAGTTTGAGCATAGAGATAAACATCTGAGATAGACGTCTGAGATAAACATCCGAGATAAACATCAAATTGATAATCGATTCGATCCGCGGCCGCTCTGCAAAAATCATCTGCACACTTCTCGTCTTCCTGCTTCTCTTGCCGGTCATTGCTTGTGAACGAAACGCAAATCGCATCGTAGTTGGATCGAAAAACTTTACCGAGCAACTCATCCTCGGAGAACTGTTCGCACAAATTATCGAAGCCCGCACTCACTTGCCCGTGGAGCGCCGTTTCTACCTGGCTGGCACGTTCATCTGTCACCAGGCGATCCTTGCCGGACGAATTGACATCTATCCGGAATATACGGGCACAGCGCTAACGGCGGTTCTCAAACAACAACCAAGCGGCGACAAGCAAGAAGTCTATCGACGCGTAAAGCAGGGCTACGAAAGCAAGTTCGGTCTCAGCATCGGGCCTCCGCTTGGCTTTGACGATACTTTTGCGATGGTGATCCGCGGCGACGACGCGCGCCAGTTGCACCTTAAGACGCTGTCGCAGGCCGCTGCGTTTACGCCGAAGTGGCGAGCGGGCTTTGGATATGAGTTCATGGAGCGTCCCGATGGATACAAAGGTTTGGTCGCCAGCTACGGCCTGCGTTTCGCGGAAGCGCCGCGCATTATGGATCTCGGCTTGATTACGCGGGCACTCAAAGAACGGCAGGTCGATATCATTGCCGGCAATAATACCGATGGATTAATTCCGGCGCTGGACTTCGTTGTACTGGAGGACGACCATCATTACTTTCCGCCGTACGAAGCGGTGGCGATAATGCGTGGAGAAATGCTGAAGAACCATCCTGAGGTGGGAGCGGCGCTTGGCGGATTGGCGGGAACGATCTCCGATGAAGATATGCGGCGGATGAATTATGCGGTGGATGGACAGCATCGCGACGTGACTGCGGTGGTGCGAGAATTTCTGAAACAACGCGGGTTGATCAACTAATTTTGTTAGTCGAAACGTTGTGTATGTATCATTTGTATGTACAAATTTGTAATAGGTAAATGGTTTTGTACCCCCCCCCAATTCCCGCTAAACTATTCAAATTAAAGTACTTAGCTGTATCATCTACATGAATAAGGACTTATGGGATTCCGTTCGCTTTTCGTTCGGGATTCGGGAGCGGGTTCCTTATCCGCTCACGACCGCTAAAAACGCCTCAAATTATCAAAGAGCACCCGCCAAAATTGGGCTGGGAGCTTCGGTGCCGTCTTGGTTGACGGACACACCTCGGCCCTGACATACAGGTCGATTCCATTGTCGCCGACGGGCGGATATGTGTCTGTGGCGGGGATCACAGGTGTTTGTGATGAAAATCAGGAGTCTGAGGTTAGAGCCCCGGCGGCCTAGTGCCGCTGAGAGCGCGGGCCGCCAGTCTTCAATTGTTTAGTATCCACTGACATGCCAACCGGCCGATGGGATTCCGACCAAGACTCAATGGGATAGTGGTATGGATTCCCGTATTTTCCCACCGAACCCGCCAAGAAATCTTCTTCGCAAAGCGGCTCCGGGGCCGGCAGACGCTCTTCCCGGGCGACGACAACCAGTTCGCGATACCGATGGATCGCTGCGCGAGGGCCTGAGTGACGTGCTGGTACGCTATAGCCCAAATAGGATGGGTTGTTCACGTACTGAAGAACATGTTGAGATCGTCCGGAGAGGCCGCCGCGCTGGCGACGCACAGAAAGCTCGAGCAGCATTTCGAGAAGTGCCCGAATCTTTGTGTTTCTCTGGTTCCAGTACAGGCTCCCTACAGCAGCGAACTCCTGCATGCCCTCGGGGAAGCGAACCAGTAACGGAGCATCAGGGCCCCCGTATCTCGCCGAACCAAGCGCGTGGCGAATCAAGTCCGGGCATTCCATCATCGGGTCTTTGCGCCATTCGTCGAGCAAGGAAGGAAGGTCAAGGTTGCCCGATGGCCGAGGGTGCTTCGCCTGCTTTCGCCACACTGGAGTTACCAGGGGGACGATGTCATCGGAGGGGCCGTTGACAAACCGCACCTCAACCGGGGCGAAGCCGCGCGCCTCAAGCAACACGCGAGAAAGAGAAGAAGCTTGCACCCACCAGGATTCTCCATTCCCGCCAGACGAGACGAAACACTTAGGGCCACCCCATCCCTTCGCGGCTCGGATCGCTGACGCGTGGCGGCTGCCGTCGACGATGAGGGAAAGCTCGTCAGGTGCTTCGATAACTTCGTCGCTGCAGAAGGCTACGCGAGCATCGCGCCACGAAAGACCGGAGCCAGCCTCCAGACTCCAGATAGGCCAACTATCCTGTTCAACAATCTGGCTAAGCGCACGGTCGGGAACGCCCGCAGCCAGGCTCGCGACTGATAGTACCCAAGCCCGGCGTTCAATTGACTCTGAATGTGATCCGATCACGGCACGAAGGTGAGACGCAAAATCGCTCCACGCTCCGTCCAAGTTCACAGAGGTCAACTCGGCGCGAGCTCGGGACAGGTCGGGCCTAACCAGAGAGGGCTTCAGGATATTCAGAGCGAGCGACTTTGCATTGCGGGGGGAATTGAGAGAAGAGTCGGCATCGCTCGCAACGCCTTTAAGGAACAAGCTCGTCGGCATATCCATGATGAAGTCGTCAAAGTCGATGCTCGCACTGACGAAATCCCAATCGCCGGATTTCAATGATGTGACGGAGGATAAGTCTCGGGGTAATAGGCAAGAAAAGAACGCCTCATACCCACCATCGGGTGCGAGATAACGGTGATTGCATTGAACAGTCAGCGAACGCAGTGAAGCCAGCGCAGCCTCATCTAGACTGGTGAAGTGGACGAACGGAAGTCGGGGGTCGTCGCTGCTGGCCACCGGCTCTATTAGTTCCTTCGAGCCGTCAACGCTCAACTCAATCCTATATCTAACGAGTTGGCCGCTACGTTTGATTGCGGTCGCTATCGCTGCGGCGGTCACACCGGCCTGAGGTTTGTCTACCTCTAGGATAATCGTTGTTCCTACGGGCGCATGGTCGTCTACTCTGACCCTGAAATGGCTGTCTCGGGAGGGTATCTGGGCATGCCACCCGTGAGGATCTCTTGCGAGCAGGGGCTCCCTTCTTGTGATCACTGTAAGGGCGTTTGAGACCGCAAAACAACTCAAGAACCCTACTCCGAACCTGGAAATTGGATCGTGCGTGAACGAGTGTCGCCGAAAATCGGGGCTCTGGTACCAGCTGCGCCCCACCTTCGCGAAGTAGCCGTCCAGTATGAATCGATCCATGCCGACACCGTTGTCGTTCCATTCGATCTTGATCCGGTCTGGCAATGTCGTGATGTTTATGGCGATTCGACTTTCGAGGGCCGCCCCGGATTGCCGCAGCAGCTCGACCCGCGTATCCAAGGCATCGACGCTGTTTTGCATCAGTTCACGTATGAAAGTCAGCGTTTGGCCTCTGTAGACCTCCGTACTTAGAAGGGCCAGCGCCGCCGTCCGGGCGAAATCGAAGCGTATCAGGACAGGCTCGAATCCAACCGCGTTGATCTCCCATTTAATCGCAGAGTCCAGTTTTGGATCATACTGAGCGCCGATATCGTGCAGAAGGCTGACGGATTCTCCAAATTGGGCATCGACCCAACTTCTAAGATCGGCAAGAGCGGCGAACACGTCCGGGTCAGCAGTGGTGCCGCTGATCAGTACTCGTCTAATGCTGTCGGCGTCGGAGACCGCGATGGGTGCCAGCGACCGATGCTTCTTCCACTCTGTACGCGATATTTCGTTAGCGGGACGGACCATCGACCATAGAGCAAATGGCGTTCGATCCTCTGCGAGATCAAGGAGGTCAACGAGCCTCACATAGGTAGCAACAGCCGCAACATTTGCGACCTGACCAAAGAGGGCTGCGCGAAGAGGGTACCTCTCGGGATCTCTTATGTCCCGGATATCTAAGACGTGGCCTTCAGCAGCGCGTGCCACCATCTCAGCAAAGGTCTGGCTCAAGGGCGCCAACTCTCTGCGTAGTCGGTAGCCAGAGCGCACAGCATGAGTGTCGCGCAAATAGTCTTCCCAGATTTGTGCGTCTGCATTCCCGACCCTCAGCGCCTCGCCTCGAAAGCGCTGGAACCTGCGGGCCTCGTCTGGAATGAGAACGATGTTTTCAGCCGCTTGGGCTCCTGAAATGATCGCTCGATCCGCATCGCTGATCGCCATTCCCCAATCGTGGGCATAGAGGGCGAAAACAAGCAGGCTTAACTCCGCAAAATTGAGTCTGTCGTAAAGATCCGCGCCGAGTACCCTATCAGCGAGCAAGAAAAGCTGTTCAAGATGGCGGGTAGCGTCATGGGGCGTGTACTGAGGGAACACGTGGATAATTAGTTTCGACTGCTCTGATACCGTTGACCGAAGGCCGCTAAAGAAATGTAGGAGGCCGGGCTCGTTGTTAGGGTGGGGCAGCGTGCTGGTCCATTTTCTATATAGAACGCTGCTTTCGAGCATTTAGGAGGCTCCCTGGAAAATCGACCAGAGCAGTCACCCCAGCTTCGATGTGGGTAGGTGACTTATATCTCCGACGGGCAAGTATAGCGCACGCCGGGTGCCCCTCTTATCCGCGCCGTTTGCGAATGAGTGGGGTTATCACAATCTGACATGCAGGTCCTTCGCTTCGCTCAGGATGACAAACCATAAGGGGTACTCGAGAAGTCTGGGAGTGGCGTGGCTGACCGCCGCCCCTTCCTAAACCGAGAGCGTCGGCCCGTGTAGGGGTCCTTCGACTACGTAGCTGCTTCGCTTCGCGAAGCGGCTACTCCGCTCAGGATGACAATCCATAAGTGCATGGCAAACCATAAGGCCGCACTCGAGAGGTCCGAGAGTGGAGTGCTGAAACCACGCCCCTTCAAAACAAAGCCGCACAACGCTGACCTGCATCACGACTTGTACGGAATCTGAACTTCCGCATAGCTGCCAGGCATGGCCGAGTTGACCGCTGCCGCAATTTTCTCGATGTGCAATTTGACCAGCGGCCATTGCGGAGTGCTCAGGCGGGGGCCATTTCCTAGCGATCTAGCGATCGGGCCGGCCCGTGTACCGGGCACCCTTCAAGTGGATTGAGACGTGTTAGGCTGTGCCACCCGCCTAGGAACTGTAATTCGCCACAACTCGCACGACTTTCCCGCTCGCGGACAGTTCCATGAATTCTCCCGTGCGTGTTCCCTTTTGATTTGTGTAGTAGAGCACGATGCTGTTTATGCCCCAGAGCACGTCCTCGAGGCGAAAGTGGAGTTCCGGATAGGCTTCCAGCCCTCGCTGAAA
>Ga0137389_10000224_pt1 | contig 29913 bp, 27 predicted proteins | sample 15con2h14BmetaG_FD_104645 | JGI IMG/M metagenome (GOLD analysis project Ga0137389, IMG submission 104645) | Vadose zone soil microbial communities from Angelo Coast Range Reserve, California, USA - 15con2h1.4B metaG | ecosystem: Environmental > Terrestrial > Soil > Vadose zone > Saprolite...
GAAATTGACTGGTTCCAATTCATTCGACTGACGCTCCGTCACGACATGCTACCCCTCAATTATCGGAACCTTAAGCGAGTCTGTCCGAATCTGGTGCCGAGAGGCGTCCTAGACCCGCTAGGAGCGCGCCACGAGGCGGAGGCTGCGGAGGGCCGGCTACTTGCTGAGGAATTGCTGGGCATACTCGGCTCGCTCGACCGCCAAGGTATCCCCGCAGTGCCCTATAAGGGCCCTGCACTGGCCGTCAGGCTGTATGGCAATTTGTCGCTCCGAGAGTTCGGCGACCTGGACATCGTGATTAGTGAGCGGGATGTCCTGCGGGCCCGGCGTCTCCTGATTGACCGGGGTTACGCGCCAGAGAGAGTGGACACAGGCGAACTGAATCAATTCCTGAGCGAGCATCACGAAATACTGTTTTATCGCGTAGATGGAAGGGTGCGTTTGGATCTGCACTGGCGATTCACCAGTAGATCAGCGTGTATTGCAGGAGATCCTGAGCGGTTCCTGCAGCACCTAGAGACGATCCCGATCGCGGGAAAGGAAGTGCGAAGTCTGCGGCTGGAAACCTACCTGCTGGTGCTCTCGATGCATGCGGCCAAGCACCAATGGGTACAACTAAAATTGATCTGCGATATAGCCGAGATCCTGGCGGTTCCTGATTTAGACTGGCAGTACGTGCTGCGGGAAGCGGGCGAGCTGGGTCTAAAGCGAGTCCTGGGGACGGGTCTTCTCCTAGCGCAAGGATTGTTAGGGGCAGCCGTGCCCACGAAACTCGCGCAGGATCTGAAGATCGATCTCACTGCGAAAGACTTGGCTGCGCAGGCTTGCACCCGCCTCTTCGAGGAGCCCGGCGAACGCTGGGGTTTGAAGGCAGGCATCACTTCGCAGACTGAGATTCGTGAACGCTTTCGGGACAAGGCGAAGATTTTCCTTCGGTATTTCTTGTATAAGCTTAAGCCGAATGAACGTGACCATTGGTTTCTGCCGATGCCGAGCGCTCTCTCCCTTGCCTATTACGTTGTTCGGCCGGTTCGGTTGGCCTTTGAGAGGATGAGCAGGACAGACCAACTTCACTAGTGGATGGTTGAGGCAACGCCGTTGCGAGCCAGGGTGCAGAGCCGTGTTGCGGACGAGAAGCGAACTGTCCCACGCATCCAACGGCCATATCCGCTGGGGAAGGTGCAGCACAGATTTAAGCAAAATGAAGACCGGGTTCGCTCCCCCCAGCTGGCCTGGAGAATGTGAGGAGCGAACTCGGCAGTTCGATTACTTTCCGTCGGAGATGGTCAAATCAACGGAACTTCCCGGCCTGCCGGAGGCAGCAACCGTAACCGTGTTGGTTCCATGGAACAGAGCGGATGAGATATCAATCTTTTTAGTTTCCCCATTCGAGAGGTGAGTTCTAAACTCGGACCCATTGACACTGATCACGAGCGAAGCCACCCCGGGGGTATCGTTCTGAAGCAATACCTTCCCCTCCGTATGACCGATGCCGTCGAAGCGAGCTACTTCCCGATGATTGAAATTGAAGTGTTCAGAGTGGTGGGACTTAGACGCCCCGATTGTAATCGTCGCAAAGACGGGATCAAATACGGTGGTATGGCCACATAGGTCTATGACAGTCAGTTCCACCACAGCCGAAGCCGACTGATTGATCTTCGTGGCAGTGACGCCCACAGCCAAGGTTGTTCCCGTGTCGAACGATGGGATGGCAACGGTGGCGTTGGTGGTCGGGGGCGTATTGGCAACCACTGAAAACAATCCGCCTGAAGATTGAACGGAGAAGACGACCTGCTTAGGCGGACCTGGCGATTGAGTCAGAACGGTGACAGTAGGGGATGGCGACGTCGAACAAAATGATCCTGAGCTTGAACCCGAAAACGTAACAAAAGTTGTGTTCGAGCTAACCGTCCCGCCGTTTATTGTGGCAACGACCGAATCTTGCCCTGAACACGATGAGGGTGCCGGAATCGTGAATGTCGCTGTCCCGGAAGCGTCCGTGATAGCGGTCCCGCTCTTGCCAGAGTCTGGACCGGTGATTGTAAAGGTCACAGTCGTACCCACGACGGGGAGACCGTTCGCCAAGACGACCTCGGTTTTGGTGATGGAAGAGCCGGCGGTGCCGCATACGATCGAGGAGTTTACAGGAGAGAGCACGATGGACGGCACGCTGGAAGACCCCGAACATGCGTTGATTATGGTCTCCTGACCGCTGATGGTTACCGAACCGTTTCTGGCCAGTGCCCGGCCATTCAGGGTGCCACCATCAAGCGTGATGCTCATTAAGGCCATGATATTTCCCGCAAAGTTGTTGCCTGTCTGGATGGTCGCGGAGGTGCCGACCTGCCAGAACACATTGCAGGGCGACGCTCCGCCGGTAAAAGCCACCGTGGCACCGGTGGCGGTCGTCAGAGTGCTGCCGATCTGGAAGATCCACACGTCGGTGGAGTTGCCGGTCAACGTCAGAGTACCGTTCAGCAGCGCCGCGGTCGAAAAGCAGTAAACTCCCGGGCCGAGATTCGTATTGGTCCCTGTGCCGAGCGCGCCAGTGAGCGGCGTACACGACGACCTGCCGGCCGCGTCCAGGTATGCGGCAGTCAGTTGCGTCTGAGCTGTTGTCAGAACGGCGTTTGCAGCGGTATACAAAGTGCCTGTGACCTGGGATGCCAAAAGTCCCGTGACCGTGGGTGTAGGAGAGCTTCCTACATCACCGACAATCGTGGTTCCCGCGTCAGCGCTTACGATGCCTGCGCCGGCTAGCACTGCAAAGTTACCCGCGGTTTGCAGGTTAGGTGCTTGGGCATAAGCATTCAATGCCGATGCCAGGAAAAGCAATAAACAAGTGGCTGGGATTTTCATCTGTTCCTCCAGAAGATTCCATAACGTATTTCTGAGTACGGAAGTCCTTGAAGGCGCTAGTTTGATGTCTCAAATCGGTAATGTCTGTTCGCTCTTGGACACTTCTGAGGATTATGAGTGCAGTGTGAGAGTTCTAAGAGTACAAGTTTCGCCCTTTGATTAGGACTTTGAGTGATCTGATCCCCTGAGGCTCCTCAGGTTCCATTGCTATCGCGGAACTGCCTTCTGGTGTGCACGGTCAGAAATATATGACATGAGGAGCAGCCAAATGATTTGCACAGTTCGCACAGATCCTCCCAAGTGCATCAAGTTTTATCGGGGAGCGCTGCAAGCCTGCAAAGCCTGGACCACGGAAGGCATACGGGGAAGGCCGTCCGTAACAATGTATAAAAGAGAACAGCGCGCTCTCTCGATAGTACGCAAAATGTGGAACTTCGGATCGAGAAAGAGCGATATTTGCTGGGAGACTTGGCAACAGTCATTGATGATCGCCGCATTTAATGCCATTCGGCACGATGACAATTGCTACCGAGTGGTGATTATAAGTCTTTCATAAAGTTGGAACTGAGTTGGACTCTCGGGATCGCTGGCATGACTCGCAGGAGCAATGAATTGTCGAAATCTACAGGACGCGCAAGCACGGTAAAAGTCTTTATAGCTGACGGCAGCCGAATGAGCTGTCAGCTAATAGCGGCAGCATTGCGACGAGGCCGCTATCGGACGAGGGTTGTTGGCTACGCGACGGACGCGGCTGGAGTTCGCGAAGGCCTCGACGAGAGCGAAGTCGACGTGGCAGTCATCGGTGCCCGACTAGAAGAAGAAGCTCTAGCTGGTTTCGATGTTACGCGAGAAATACTAGCTTCGGGCTCCAAACCCAGTGTCGTCATCATACTCGATTCGAGCAAGCCGACGATGGTGGTCCAAGCATTCCGGGCAGGAGCCAGCGGCGTATTCTCCCGGGATCAATCGTCTGAGCTGCTTTGTAAGTGCATCCACGCAGTACACCAGGGACAGGTTTGGGCTAGCAGCAAGGAATTGCACTTCGTGATTGACGCTCTGGGCCCGGCTCTGCCAGCGAAAGCGATTTGTCCGAGAGGATCGGGCTTGCTGACAAAGAGGGAAGAAGGCGTTGTCCACTTGGTGGCCGAAGGTCTAACCAATCGTGATATTTCGCAACAGCTCAATCTGAGTGTGCACACCGTCCGTAACTATTTGTTCAGGATCTTCAACAAAGTGGGAACTTCGAGCCGGCTGGAGCTGGCCCTTTACGCGATCGACCGGAGAGAACCCGATAGTGAGCAGATTTCACTCGCTGCCATTGCTGAGACGCGCATAGGTGCAAGTCAGGCTATGTACGCGAGGCGGTCCTGAAGGGTACTTTTTGAACGGCAAACTCCATTTATTTGTTACTACCAACCGTGAACTTTATCCAATCCGGGATCTCGAACAGGGCACTTGGTTCGAAGTCCGTTCGCAAAGTGTCGTTCGCCTCATCACTCTGCCGGATCGCCAGTTCCTTGGAGTCGAGACCTTACCCATCGCATCAACTGAGTTCTTATCGAGCCTGTCTGGGTCCGCAGTATCTATCTACGGGGTCACTTTTGGCCAACTTTCGGATGATGGGCTAAGCCAGACACGTCGATCAACAAGGGCAGCCCTAGGTACATTTGTACCTAACTCTGGACAGTCAGCGTCTCAAGACGTTCTGGCTAGTAATGCTAGGGACATTCCTTCTCTTGCCCGTTCGCGCTTACCTGCTAATGTGCGTCCAGAGAGTTTCATGGGGGTGATTGTTGAATCCTGGACGCCCGGCCAGAAAGACCCTCCGGTTTTTGTTACAAACAGCCGTTACATTTTTGTGGACAAATGGTGATGGGAAGCCTCAACACGGAGAAGGCCGCAGTCGTGACGTCAGCGAGCACGGTGCGTTTGTTTTTGCGCCTGTATGTCCGCCGGTCGGCGCGAGCGTGATGCTGACCATTGATCTTGAAGGAATACCCGATGAAATCGGACCCTTGCCAGTTGAGGTCAAGGGCGAGGTCCTTCGGGTCCAGCAATCTCCCGCTGAACGGGGAATGCTGACGGGCGGTTTTGCGATTCAATATTAAGGAGATCGTTTTGAATGAATTTGAGGGTAGATCTCCCAAGGAATTTGGCAGCGCGAATGTGCCAAGGATATTGCGGCCGGCAATGAACAATGCAAGGTGTTTGGAGCTGGCGCCGATCGTAAGTTGAATCTTATTAGCGACTTACAGGATTGAACTCAGTGTAAGTCACAGGGCGGAGCTTTATGCTTTATGAGCCAATGAAGTCATGTGCTAGCCAAACTTGCGAGCCCTCCTGGTACGCGATCTACACTCGCCATCAACATGAAAAGATGGTGGCCCAGATTCTCACCAGCAAAGGATTTGAGGCATTCCTGCCGCTTTACTCAGCCACCCACGATTGGAAGGACCGGACCAAGGCACTCTCGTTGCCGTTGTTTCCATGTTACGTATTTCTCAAAGGCGGGCTCGAGCGCCGGCTCCAGATCATAACAACGCCGGGGATACATGGGCTGGTGTCAAGTGGAGGCCGGCCGGCCGCGATTCCGGATTTCGAGATCGAAGCGATTCGACGAGCAATAGAAAGCGGTGCGCGAATCGAAACGCACCCCTACCTCAAATGCGGAAACTGGGTGAGGATCAAGTGTGGTCCCCTGGCGGGGATCGAAGGGATCCTGGTGCGGAAGAAAAATATTTCTCGGCTGGTGCTATCCGTGGAGATATTGGGGACAGCAGCCGCGATGGAAGTTGCTGCATTTCAGGTAGAGGCAGTAAACAGCACGCGCCGAAGAGATTCCAACAATGGAGTTGGAGTCGGCCCACGGCATACGCGGGATGCTGGAGCCATCGCGCAAGCTTAATGAATGAAATGCCGCGTAAATGCCGGGTAACTGAGCACGGATAGCGCCCCTGGCATACGGAAAACGACCACGAGTGCCGCCCAGGGTGCCGTGAATCATCTGCGCGAACGCAGGAAAATGAGGGTGGAATCTAACCGCGGACAACCCCGATCCGCGGGACGGCAGTGCTAAACAAATTCAAGCGGATCAAGGTGCAAGCCTCCGAGTCGATGCGAGACTTGCAAAAGAGGATGCCATGAGAAAGTGGATGTATTTACCGGCAGCGATGATGCTCGCGTCGTTTTCGATTTCGGTGCAGGCCCAAGGATCCGCGCAAAACAACATCAAAAGCGAGGACGCCAAGGTGCTGACAGCGCGAAATACCACTTCGCAGCCGCCAAAGCCAGCGACACAGGATCCAAGCTACTCCATCGCTCCCGAGGACGTTCTCACCATCGACGTGTGGAAGGAGCCAGAGATCTCCCGCACTGTACCGGTGCGCAGAGATGGCAAGATTTCCCTGCCATTGCTGGATGACGTTCAAGCAGCGGGTTTGACCCCCACGCAGCTTAGCTCTGAAATCGTCGAAAAATTACAGGCGACTGTCGTGCATCCGCAGGTGACGGTGATCGTGGCGCAAATGAGCAGCCAACGGATTTATGTCCTGGGTCAAGTAAATCGCGGAGGAGCCTATCCGCTGGTACCTGAGATGAAAGCAATGCAGGCCCTCTCCATAGCCGGGGGATTCACCCCATTCGCAAACGTGAAGAAGATTTACGTCATGCGCACCGAAAACGGCGAGGATAAAATATTTCGGATCAACTACAAGGAAGTGGTTAACGGGCGCAAGTCAGAACAAAATATTCATCTGAAGCCCGGCGATACGATTGTGGTGCCGTAGGGAAAAACATGGTTAAGCCGATTCGCATTCTCGGTTGGGCACTCCTTGCGGTGATCGTGTTTGTGCCGGCAGTTCAGGCACAAGAAACCGATGCGCCCAAGAATGATCCTCGCGAACAACCGGTCGCACCGATTCCAGCACCCTTGCCCGCCGGAAGCACCAGCATATTGGCGTTGAACCCCGGCCAAGCTAACGAAGCCCAGGCAACAGGTAGCCATTGGCCGCTGAGTGGCGTGGAGGAACCGACCCTGGGCCCAAGATTCGGCGGCCGCAACTTCCTTTTGCCAAGCGTCAGCGTAATGTCGCAGATGGCCACGAATTACTCTGGGTCGGGTTACGTTGGTCCGACAGCTTTCACCTACGTGTTGGGTACGCTGGATTTGAATCATGTGTCAGATCGCTCCGAACTTCTCCTGAACTATTCGGGTGGCGGAATGTTCTCGTCGTATCTAAACTCGACGATCCAAGACGTGGAGTTTTCTTACACGTACAGATGGCAGCGCTGGTCGCTGCTAGTGGGCGACCAGGCCAGCTATCTTTCGGAATCGTCTTTCGGATTTGGAGGTGTCGGAGGCTTGGCATTCCTCAACGGGGTTTCTCAGTTCAGTACCGGGGGAGCGCTTGGTTCCTTTCTGAATGCGTATCTGACTCCCAATCAGACAATTCCAACCATTTTGGTGCCACGATTAAGCAATACGGCCGTCTCACAGATCGAATACACGCTCAGTCCGCGTTCTTCCTGGACCGCCTCTGGCTCATACGGGATGCTGAATTTTTTGGGAGTGGGCTTCATCAACAGCGCCGACGCGCTATTTCAAACAGGTTATAACTACGCGATTAGTCCGCTGAGTTCGGTCGCAGTGATTTACCGCTACGATGACTTCCGGTTTACGCATCTTACCCAGGCGATTGAGGACCACTTGGTGCAGCTTGGCTATGCGCGCAATGTAACGGGGAGAATGAACTTCCATCTCGTCGCCGGCCCTAGCATGGAGATACTCAGAGGCGTGGTGACAGGCTCCGCGAACCGTCTTTCGTGGGCTGTGGATAGCTCGCTGAGTTATCGGCTGGAGCACACGACTCTCCTGATTGGCTATGATCGCTTTGTTACGGGAGGAAGCGGAGTGCTGGTCGGGGCGCAGACGGGCCAGGTAGAGGCGGCCGTGGAGCGAAAACTGTCTCCGAGATGGCAAGGTTCGGCTTCGCTGGGCTACGCAACCAACCGGAGCTTGTTTCCGTCGAGCACTAACCTGGGCAAGCAACAGTACAACTCCTGGTATGCTGCGCTTCGATTCAATCATCAATTGCGTCCTGGAATGGCCTTATTTATGAGCTATGGCGCGCGGCGGCAGGCCAACAACACCCCCGCTTGCGCCACGTCGAGTTGTGAAACCACCTCCATAAGCCATGAACTTTCTGTCGGCTTCAATTTTGACCTGCGGCCGATTTCATTGCGATAGCCGTAGCAAGAAACACGACAGGGATATGCGGCAGGAACAATCTCACCGATGTTGACAAGCCGTTTAAGCAGAAATGATGCGCGATCTATTGGTTGACCGCCATTCCGGTCCGCTCAACGAAAGGCGTCATGCGATGGAGACGGAAACACTTGCGGCTAGGCCAAGAACAAAACGTCCACAGAGAGGCTGTCAATGGCTGACAAATTAGACGATCGGGTTCCACGAGGATGGGAAGAGTATTTCGCTATCGTACTGCGACGACGTTGGTGGATATTGCTTCCCCTGTTTTTGTCCTGGCTGGCGGTATGGGGAGTGAGCTGGTTTTTGCCTACAACCTATCAATCCGAGGCGCTGATATCAGCGGAACAGCAGAAGGTGTCCGACCAATACGTAATGGAGAACGTCAACGAGAATCTCCAAAATCGCTTGCAGAGCACGACACAACAGGTTCTGAGCCGTGCCAGCCTGCATGCGATCATAGAACGCTTTAAGCTTTATTCAACGCCACCTCGGTTTAGCGGTTTTTTCAAACCCAAGGATCCAGTCGACTCCATGCGGAGCGACATCAAAATTGAACTCGTGGGAACGCCAGGATACCGGGGGGAGTTCGTCACCTTTAAGATTCATTATTCAGCGGATACACCCGAGTTGGCGCAGCAGGTAAATAGCGAGCTAACGTCTCTGTTTATCAATGAAAATGTCAAAGCCCAGCGACAGCTTTCCGAAAATACGACGGCCTTCTTGGAAAGCGAGTTGGCAGATGCGCGCGCCAAAATGGAAGAACAGGAGAATGAAGTCTCCCTGTTCAAGGCTCGGCATGCCGGAAACCTTCCCGGCCAGTTGCAAAGCAATGTCCAAATTCTGGCAGGCTTGCAAGCACAGTTGGCGAGCACGCAGCACGCCCTGGACACTTCGAAGCAACAGAAAATTTACTTGGAATCACTACTGCAGCAATATCAATCGGCACAAGCCATTCTAGGTGGAGACTCAACCGTCATATCAACACAAGCATTAGATAAGGAGCTTCAGGATCTGCGGCTCCGAATCCAGGGCTTGCGTACTCGCTACACTGACACTCATCCAGACATCGTCGCGCTTAAGGATAAGATCGCTAAGACCGAGGCCATGAGGAAGCAAACCGAAGCGGAAATTGCTTCTAATCAGCAGAAAGGCAAGTCAGCAAACGCAATTGATTACTCCGCCGCAGAGGGAATGGAGCGTGGCGCACCCACAGCCATCATGCAGCTCCAGAGCCAGCTTAAAGCCAATCAGCTGGAGATCCAGAACGAGCAACAGCATGCGAAGGAACTTGAGTCACAGACTGCAGCCTATCAAGCCCGTCTGAATCTGACTCCGGAAACAGAACAAGAGCTGGCCGGCGTCTCTCGCGGGTATGATGAAGCCCGATTCAATTACAACTCGCTTCTCCAGAAACAAACGCAGTCGCAGCTCGCCACGAGCCTTGGACAACAGCAGCAGGGGCAACAGTTCCACATCATCGACCCGCCAAAGTTGCCGAACAAGCCTTCGGCCCCAAATCGTTTCCTGATCAGTCTCATGGGTTTGGCACTGGGAACTGTTCTTGGATTGGGAATGGCCACATTTCTTGAAATAACCGACGTGCGATTCCGCCAGGAGAAGGATCTGGAAGGAATTCTTCCAGCCCGGATGCTGGTCGGTATTCCCCGCCTGAGCACGTTGCAAGAGGACCATTCCCGACTGATCGCGAGGTACATGGAATGCGGCGTGGCGGCGGTTATGGCTTTGTTGATTTTCACCGGCAACCTCTACACCTATTACAACGGGTAAGTGGCGGTGAAATGGAAGTGGCACGGCCTTGATGCGAAATCCTTTTTTCCTGGGATGCCAGAGCAAAGTGCTCTCCAGCACGAGCTGCGGTATTCCTTGCCGAAAGGTCAACTCAGACTCAGGAATGGAAACCAAATGAGCCGACTATTTGAAGGTTTGAGCACAGCGAAAATTCAGCAAAGCCAATCGGACACAGTTCCGCCGGACATGGTTCCGGCTGACCTCGTTCTATCTAAGTCCGCAGAGACAGCGGGAGCCTCGAATGGCGCAATGCCGAAGGCGAACGGGTCTCGAGGAATGGGTGAAATCAAAAAAGTGTTTGAGATCGAGAAGACTCGTTCGGTTACGGTGCAGCCTCCGCCGACATCGCGTTTAGTAGCGTGGACTGATCCTAATAGTCTGGGCGCAGAGAAATTTCGAGCCCTTGCCGTTCGGTTGGACGACATGCGCAGGCAACACGAGCTAAATTCTTTACAAGTGACCAGTAGCGTCATTAACGAGGGCAAGACGTTCGTGGCCGCAAATCTGGGGGTAACGCTGGCCAAGTACTCGGGATTTAAGACGTTGTTGATTGAGGGAGATTTGCATAGACCGACGCTGGCATCGATGTTCGGGTTGAAGGAATTGCATGGGCTCAGCGACTGGTGGTCCGGACCAGACCAGGACATCGCACGTTTCATCGTCGAGTTCGCTGGGACGGGGCTATGGTTTCTTCCTGCCGGCAAGGCGTGTGACCGGCCCTCTGAAATTCTGCGTTCGGCACGACTTGCAGAAGCCTTCGCGCAGTTGGCAGGCCAATTTGATTGGATCGTCGTGGATTCCACTCCCATGCTGCCGGTCATCGATGCCAACCTCTGGTCGCGATTGGTGGACGGCACGCTCCTAGTCGTACGGGAGGGATTGGCTCCGCTCAAAGCCTTGAAGAAGGGCTTGCAGTCTCTCGATCATCCGAAGTTGATCGGTGTGGTAGTCAATGAGGCTTCCGAATTCGATCAGGTAGAGTACGCTGGGCAATATTATGGCGCCCTAAAGTACGGAGCCAAACGTTCGGAGAAACTAGGATAGCCTGAAGCCGTCCTGAGATTGACCCGCCGGCCAGCGGTTTCATCTCGCTCAGCAAATCTGACACCCCTTTCCTTCCAGGCACGCTAGATAAGGCGTCCAGAGGCGCGTCGCCATTTCCTGTGAACAGATTTCTTCAGCATTTGCTTCAGCTCTTCTGATTGAATCGAATTGAATCTCAATGTTGCCAATCGTTGACGAAATTCGGTGGTGGCCCGCCATAGGCCGCATGCGTTCGCTCGCCGCAGAGAACGCAGTGTCCGTCAACAGGCTGGAGAGCGGCTCGCGCGCCCATGGGACCAGAACTTCGGATAAAAATCCATCCACGGAAAAGTCAATGGCAGGTACATGGCTCACCGTGGTGTTGCTCTCAACATTGGTGGTGATTATGTATGCGCCGGTACTCAGCTCGCTGGCGCGGCAATGGTGGGACGATCCGAATTATGGTCACGGTGTCTTCGTTCCCGTGTTCGCGGTCTATGTTCTTTGGTGCGAGCGCCATCGCTGGCGCGCACTGCCTTACCACGCGAGTAATCTCGGTTTTCCGATCATGCTATGCGCCATTGGGCTGCGCGTACTTGGGACGCTTGGTGCGGAGTTGTTTACGGCGCGGCTGTCCTTGCTGATCCTGATTTCTGGAATCGTCATATTCCTGGCTGGTTTCAAGGTGCTGCGGGCGATTGCCTTTCCGATCGGCTATCTGGTGTTCATGATCCCATTGCCGGCAATCGTGTATTACCAGTTGACCTTACCTCTTCAATTGTGTGCTTCGCGATTGGGTGCGAGTGGTCTGGTCGCGGTGGGCATTCACACCGTGCGAGAGGGAAATCTGCTCATTCTGCCGAACTGCACGCTGAATGTGGTCGAAGCATGCAGCGGAATCCGCTCTCTGCTTTCATTGTTGGCGGCAGTTGTGGCCTACGGGTACTTGGCAGAGCCGAGTACATGGAAACGGGCGGCGCTGGCTGTCCCTAGCATTCCCATTGCGATTGCGACCAACGGGCTCCGTCTGGTTGCGACGGGCGTGCTAAGTTTATTTTTCGGGCCGTCCGTGGATTCCGGTTTCGTCCATTTGGTACTTGGCCTGGGATTTTTCACGCTGGCTTTTCTTTCCATCCTGCTTGTCCATAAATTGCTTTTCCTGCTATCGAAAAATCACAAGCCGGCATGGGAGCACCCATGACTTCTCTGCGAGTCTCTATCGCCGGACTGGTCTTAGTGGGAGGAATCTTCGCGACGCATAGCCTCCGGCCGAAAGAAGCCACAGGGCCGCAGCGGCCGTTGCGCGAATTTCCTTCCGCTATCGGCTTTTCGCACGGTGAAGATCGCCCGTTCGAGAAGCAGGTCGTACAAGCAATCGGTGCCGATGATTATATCAACCGAGTGTATGTTGGAAGCACGCCTGCGATTGAACTCTATATTGGATATTACAAAGATCAACGCTCCGGTGACAGAATTCACTCTCCCAAGAACTGTCTTCCGGGTTCCGGGTGGGAGCCAGTCCATTCCAGCAGTGTCCAGATTGGCTCAGCGAACGGAGTCCCTGTTCTTGTGAACGGATACCTGGTGGCACAGGGGACGAGGCGGGACATGGTCCTGTATTGGTACCAGTCACATGGCCGGATCATCGCGAGCGAATACCGGGCTAAATTCTGGCTGGTCGCCGACGGGCTGAAGCACAGAACTACCGATGGCGCGATGATCCGCGTTTGGACTACCGCAGCTGATGGAGAAGGAATCGCTCAAGCACGCGCCGTGGACTTCGCGCGCCGAGTCTATCCGCAGGTCGCTGAATTCCTGCCAGATTGAGGGCCTAGTAAGGCTGGATGTAGCTGTCAGCTTAAATTTTACCGCGATCATCCTGTACGAAAACTTTCTTCCTAAGATGCGGCAACGCTCCGCCCCTCTTCGTCGTTGGTCGAAAGGTAAGATTCAGCCTCTGTTCCAAGTTACTTCGATAAAAGGATGGCATGCAGATGAGAAACACGAATTGGTCTTTTAGTTCACTTCTCTCTTGGTCCGTATCAAGAGGGAAATCGAGGATGCGACCGCGGCATTGGATCCTAGGTATTTCGCTAATCGCAGCATTGTTGAGCTGGGGCTGCCCGAAAAATGATCCACTCCAAGCTTTTAATAACCCGCCGCCCTCTCCCAACGATCCGCCGCCGGCTCCCGTTCCGGAGCCGGTCACAGCGCTGTTATTCGGCACAGCACTTTTGATCGGTGGAGCTATTGTTCGGCGCCGACGCAATGGGAATCAGCGCTAAACGTTATCGTTAACATCGCCGGAAGCTTGATCTCCCGCCATTCGCCCACAACCTGGAGTGTTCTTTGATCCGCTTGCTGCACGCCTATATCCCGAAACGCACGCTGCTCTTAGGGATTTCAGAAGCATGCTTAATCTCGCTTGCGCTGGTGGCATCCGCGCTAGCGCGGTTGGGCGCGGGGGAAGCGCGCCTGATGATTGCGTATCAGTATGGGTTTCTGAAAATTTTATTCGTGTCCGTAGCCTTTCTGACTTGCATGTACTACTTCGATCTTTATGATTCCGCGATAGTAAGCAATCGGCGAGAGGTGCTTGTTCGACTAATCCAAGTGCTGGGCGTCGCGTATATTGGCTTGGGTCTCTTCTACTACCTTTACCCGCCTGTGAAATTGGGCCGGGGCATTTTTCACGTCGGTTTCCTCTTCGTGGGGCTGTTGCTGCTCCTCTGGCGGAAACTGTTTTCGGTGATCAATAGCACGCAGCGGCTTGCGGAGCGGGTGGTAATTCTTGGCGATGGCCCGCTAGCTGATTCTCTCCAACATGAGATTGAAGCGCGGCCCGAGCTGGGAATTCGGGTCGAGAGCCGCGCGCAGATGATCGGAACCGATACCCACCCGGGCAATCACGAACGCGGTGGAGTGCCAAGCACACGTTCGCCGAGTCGCCTCTGCGATGAGCTTTCAGCCGATCGTCAAGTCCGGGGTATAGATCGCATAGTGGTAGCGATGGAGGAACGCCGCGGAAGGCTGCCAGTCGATTTATTGCTATCGCTGAAGAATCGCGGCGTGCAAGTTCAAGACGGAAATGATGTCTACGAGTCGATTACCGGAAAAGTTCCTATCGAATCCATCCGAGTGAGCTGGCTACTATTTTCGCCCGACTATTTTGCCTCGCGCCTCTTTTTGTTTTACAAGCGGTTCGCCTCTTTGGTGGCATCGATTGCCGGACTGCTGCTGAGTTTGCCGCTGCTGCCGTTCGTCGTTCTGGCAATCAAGCTTAGCTCGCCGGGGCAGGTCTTGTACCGACAGAGTCGTGTGGGACGCGACGGGGTGGTCTTTCGTTGCTACAAATTTCGCACGATGCGCTCTGACGCCGAGGCGGATACTGGGCCAACCTGGGCCACGGACGACGATCCTCGAATCACCGCCGTAGGCAAATTCCTTCGCAAGACGCGCATGGATGAAATTCCGCAGTTGCTGAATGTGCTGAGGGGCGACATGAGCCTTGTCGGTCCGCGGCCCGAGCGGCCTGAGTTTGTCGCCGCCCTCAAGCAGGAGATTCCTTACTACCACTTGAGGCACTCTGTTCGTCCCGGGATTACCGGGTGGGCGCAGATCCTCTATAAGTACGGAAGCTCGGTCGAGGACGCCAAGGAAAAACTCCGTTATGACCTCTATTACATAAAGAACATGTCGGCGGGGCTGGATCTGCTGATTATCTTGAGCACGGTCAAAATCATACTTCTGGGACGTGGCGCCAAGTGACGCCCGCTCACCCGCCACTGCGATATTCGTTCTCGGTTTCCTCAGAAGACAATGTCGCAAGCCTCGCGATCGGTTTGGCGAGCCTGAAGGGGCCGTTTGAAGCTACGGGGTGATCATGGGATTTGTACTCACCATTATTTACATCGTAGCTACGATCATCTCACCGGATCAGTTCGGAAAAGAATGGGCCAGCTATCACGCATTGACGTACCTCGCCGGGATTACTGTTTTAGCTTCGTTGCCCAGCATGACGGACTACGGGTACTGGAAATCGTCGGTACAGACATTTCTGTTGATCGGGCTGGTTGTCGCCATTGCTTTGTCGCAACTGGCCCACGGATGGCTCGGCGGAGTCCTGGAAAGTTGGCGTGTGTTCCTGCCGAGCGCTGCGGTCTTCTTCTTCATTGTCGTGAACGTGACGACAGCTCGAAGGCTAAAGATTGTGACATTGGCGGCAGTGGCATCCTGCCTTGTTGTTGCCGTGGAGGCGTTATGCGGATATTACGCGGGTTTTCGCGGCGAGACGTTCATCTTAAAGACCAACGTCTACTCTGCACAGGACGAGGCGATCGGTCAATTGACTCGAATCCGCGGAGCCGGCTTCCTGAGCGACCCGAATGATCTTGCGCAAATCCTTTTGATCGCTCTTCCTCTCGCCTTTCTCGCCTGGCGGCGAGGACGCGCGGTTGCCAACTTCTTTGTCGTGCTGGTGCCTGCCGTCTTGCTGCTGTGGACCACCTATCTAACACATTCCCGCGGCGGATTGATCGCGCTGGCTGCTGTTGCGCTGATGGCAGGCCGGAAAAAACTCGGAACAACCGCCTCCATGGTTCTGGCCGCGGTTTTGATCTTTGGCATGCTAGCCCTCGACTTCACGGGGGGACGCGGAATTTCGGCGGCTGACGGCACTGACCGGCTTGAAGCCTGGGCCAACGGACTGGAAATGTTCAAGAGCGCCCCGCTGTTTGGAATCGGATTCAATGGATTCACGGACTTCCATGAGATCACTGCACACAATTCATTTGTCCTCTGTCTTGCTGAACTAGGATTATTGGGAAGTGTGCTTTGGACGGGCTTACTCGTCACTACGACAGCGAACTTGAATAGCATCATTGGGGTTCAGAAGAAGAGGCTGCCGAAACGATTCTTCGGTCTCAAGCGTCTTTTTGAATCGAGTTATATCCAAGGCACCGATGTGCTGGATAGGGCGCCCGCATTCTCAGAAGCAACCATCGCTTTGAAGGACACCTATGCGTGCGCAGTGCTACCCGCTATGGTCCTCGCCAATACTACGCAGGCCGAAACAAAGATTGAACCTGCTCACCGGCCGAAAGTGCCACAGCACTGGGTTGTGGCGATGCGGCTAGCAATGGTGTCGTTCATGACGACCGCCTGGTTCTTGTCGCGCAGCTACACCATAACGATGTATCTGGTTCTGGGACTGGCCACCGCTGCAATTGCCCTTCAGCGGTCCGACGGTAAAGAGCGTGATCGCGGTCACTGGATATTCCCCACACTGACTGTGGAAGTGATGATAATCATTTTGATTTACGGCTTGGTTCGCTTTCGACACTGAAATCACAAATCACAATTACACGCACGAGGCGAACACCCTGATGCTGTTTCTGTTGCAGTTTATTCCGTTAACGGTGTTGACCATCAGAGTCAGACAGCCTCCTTCAGGATCCAACGCTTTTCTGGCGCAGTAGCACCCTGCCAACACAAAAAAGAAAATGAGATGAGCGGCGCACACCCTGTTCCATATGTCTTCTGGTTTTCCTTAAGCATTTTGCTGTACACATACGCCGGATATCCGTTGTGGATCTACTTGCGGAGCCTCCTGCATCCGCGAGCGTGGCGGCAAGAACCAATGCTTCCCAGTGTAAGCATCATACTTGCCGTTCACAACGGGGCGGCGCTGCTGCGACAGAAAATCGATCACCTGCTGTCACTCGATTATCCGCGAGATCGAATGGAAATTGTGATTGTATCCGACGGGTCCACGGATGACACGGACGATATTCTCAAGGAGTTCCTGGGCCCGCCTGTCAGGTCCATCCGATGCTCCGAGCAGAGTGGCAAGGCGGCGGCTCTTAATCGAGGAGTGCAGAGCGCCACCGGCGAAATCCTAGTATTCATTGATATTCGTCCTTGGATTGAAAGCAACGCCCTGCAATTGTTGCTCAGTAATTTTGCCGATCCGCGAGTCGGGTGTGCTGCCGGTGAGTTACTGTTGCGCGATGACGGCCACGAACCAAGCGCCAAAGCCGTTGGAGGCCTCTACTGGCGATACGAGCAGTGGATTCGCAACTGTGAAGCAAAAGTTGATTCACCGCTGGGAGTATACGGCGGGTTTTACGCGGTCCGTCGCGAACTGGCCAGGGTCTTGCCGGAAGGAACTATTCTGGACGATATGCTGCAGCCTCTTAGCGTCATTCGCCAGGGCTATCGGTCGGTTTTGGACGTGCGTGCACGTGCTTATGACATCTGGCCCAAGAGTTTGCGCAGAGAATTTCATCGCAAGGTCCGAACGCTAGCGGGTAACTTCCAACTGATACAACTGGCGCCCTGGCTGCTGTCGCGGCAGAATCGGCTACGGTTCCAGTTGATCTCGCACAAGCTATTGCGTCTTCTCGTGCCCATCCTGCTGGTGATTCTGCTAATCAGCAGCGCGTTATTGGCAAACCGATCTTGGCTATACGCGGGGACGCTTGCGGCACAGATTGTCTTCTATGTCCTCGCCGCTCTAGGTGCCGGGCCCAGCATTCCGGTCCTGCTGCGGTTAGCCGCCCCGGCGAGCGCCTTCTGTATGTTGAATGCTGCCGTAGTTGCGGGATTCTATAAGTTCCTGTTCACACGAGGGCCACTCTGGAAAATCTGGACCGCTGCGGCACCTGCTTCGGTTGCGACTGATGGCAACCAACACACCGACTTGAACTCCACCGTGGTCAACATGCCTCGATATTCAGCTGCGAAACAGGGGATGAAGCGATGAGGTTAAAGGTCACCGTAGTTACGTCGGATTTCCCCATTCCGGTCGAACCATACCGCGGGCACTCTGAATATCAGATCCTACTGGCACTCTCAAAATACGCCAATGTAAACGTCATATGTCCCTTCCCGCGCTACCCTAAATGGTTCCAGCCGAGTTACGATTATCGCCCACCTGACTTGTCCTATTCTCCGCCGGGCGTGGCTACACGGTACCTCGAGTATCCAGCGCTACCTGGCGTGACGAGGTGTATAAACGGTTTGGTTTGTGCGAAGTATCTTGAGGCATATTTCCGTGAGAGCACGCCGCACGTCGCTTGCAACTTCTGGCTATACCCTGAGGGTTTTGCCACAGTTGCAGTGGCGCGCAGGCTTGGCATTCCAGCCATAGTCGGCTCTATTGGCTCAGACTTGAATCGCATTCCCGACCCGGCCTCCAAATGGTTGACGCGGCTCGCTATGCAGCGGGCATCATTCGTAGTAACCAAGAGTGAGCACTTGCGCCAGCAGGCAATCCAGATGGGTATCAACGGCCGCAAGGTCCGGACGGTCCGAAATGGCTGTGATCCGAGTGTCTTTCACTTGGCTGACCGGAGCGCAGCGCGTGCGAAGTTAGCAGTAGATGATGATGCCAAGCTAGTGTTGTTCGTTGGGCGTTTGGATGCCAAGAAGGGCATCGTGGAATTGCTCGAGGCCTTTGTTTCGCTCGCGTGCCGCCGTCCGAGTCTGCGTTTGGCGTATATAGGGGATGGACCTGGCGGCGAGCAATTGCGAAGCAAAGCCAGGGATTTTGCACTACAAGATCGCATCATCCTAATTGGTGCCTGTCCTTCGCAGAGAGTCGCCCAGTGGCTAGCGGCCGCCAATGTACTCGCCCTGCCCAGCTACAACGAGGGATACCCGAACGTTGTCATCGAAGCCCTCAGCTGCGGACGCCCAGTGATTGCGACGAATGTCGGTGGAATCCTTGAACTGGTCAATGAACAGTCCGGCATTTTAGTTGCTCCGCGAGATTCGAGAGCCCTCGCCGACGCAATTGAAACCGCGCTGGAACGGAATTGGGACGAACGCTTAATTTCGGAACAATTTCGCCGCAGTTGGGATGAAGCAGCCGGCGAAATGTTGAGTATCTGCGAACTAGCGTTGCAACAACGAAGAGGAATGTCAGCCGCCGGCTAAGGCTACTACTGTGCTGATCCAGTAAGTCAGTGCGCCACAACGGAACCGCCCTAGTGTGCCATTAATCCGCGACTCGCGAATTCGGGGCCTACGTTACATCCGGCAACGACTGCGGCAGATCATCCAGCACGCCTTGCCTAATCACGAGTGTGTGTGGGACCATCGCTCACCATTGCGAACCAGAGTAGCGGCGTTCCTATCCGGATTGGACACCGCTGAAAATGAAAAAACCAATTCTGCCGACGTTGATTACGAATCCGGGAGAGCCCCTAACCGCGGAGTTACGGCGTAGCTCAGATGAGTTTGTAGTGGGTGCTGCACTGGGCCCAGACTCCAACGGCAGCTTCGATCAGCTGCTCGCCGTATTCTCCAATTTGCGCAAGAGTGGCCGACCGGCCAAATTAGTTATCTTTACCGCACGCGATCCGCAACAACTCGCCCACAAGGCTGCAATTCAGGAGCTACGTCAGAACGTTCTGTGGGTGCCTGATGAATTGAGCAGCCGCAATTTGCTTCAGGGATGCGATGTGCTGGTTTCGCTCCAGGATGGGGTGCCGCTCTTAGTACTGCAAGCCATTTCTCTGCGCATTCCAAGCATTACGACGGCAGTCCGCGTTCCAGAAGCCCTTCGGAAACAGCTGGCAGTAATATTCATTCGCCACGGCGATATCAACGGGTTACACGAAGAGTTGCAGCGGCTATCTGAAAAGCCGAAGCGAACGCCCAATCTTGTTTCTAACTCCGAAGAGAACATCGCGAAATACTATAGCGATAGCTATTTGTGGCGTGAAAATTGTCCGCAAAGCACGAACGGGCACCAGCCGAAAGGCCGAGCGTTGATTAAGAAAGCGTTGTTCGCCGCCGTTCCCGGAAGACAATTGCTTGAGCATGGGAATCGGGAGCGGGCGCAGATTGCGTTAACAATTGATGACGGGCCGGATCTAATCTATACCCCGCGGATCCTAGACATTTTTCGGGATCACGCGGTGAAGGCCACGTTTTTTGTTGTGGGAGGGGCCGCTGAGCAGTACCCGGACATCGTGGTGCGCATGAAGAGAGAAGGGCACGACGTTGGCAGCCATTCCTATAGCCACCCGTACTTCAACCGGCTTTCCTGGACAGGCGCTATCCGGGAGATCAGGATGACCCGATGGGTCCTGGATCGTATCCTGGGAGAGGAATGCAAACTATTCCGGCCACCCCACGGCAAACTGTCACTGCGCAGCCTCATCCCGGCATGGACGGCCGGCCAGAGTGTGGTGATGTGGAACGTCGACCTGAAGGATTATCGTGCCTCGACAGGGCAGGTAGAGGCGCAATTGGATCGAACCAGCTTGTCTTCTGGAGATATCATCCTCTATCACGGCATTAACCAGGCTGCGTTAGCAGCCCTACCGCGCGTGATCAAGGCTGCGCTAGATAAGGGGCGAAAGCCCGTCACGATTTCCGAGCTCATTCGGCAGTAGCCCTGTGAGATTCAGAAATATCTAGAATCTCTCGATTGCGCTTCCGGCAAATTCATCTGACGATAAACGTTGAGGCAGCGCTGCCGAGCGCATATCAATCTGTCTTCTGGAAACGCACATGCACTGGCGGTTAAAAGGACTCGCGCAAAAGGGCCTGAGCATTATTCCCGGCGGCGGATATCTCAACGACGGTTTACAGAAGAGATATGGAGGTCTCCGTCGCTTTGAACAGAACATCGCCGACAAAGTTGAGGATTGGCGGCTTTCGATGCACTATCTGCGGCAGGTCGGGTTTGAGATGGGCGGCGCAAGCCTCATTGAAATCGGAACGGGCTGGTTCCCCACCCTTCCTATTTGTTTCAGTCTCGTCGGCGCCAAACGCGTCCTAACCTACGACATTTCACGGCATATGGATGCCGGGCTGACCTTCCGGATGATGGCGGCGTTGGAACCGCATTTGGATTCGATAGCCGAAGCCGGGGGCAGTCGTCCGGAAGACCTTCGAGCCAGGTATCACGAATTATTGCCAGAGAAAGACCTGAATGCGCTTTTGGAAAGAGCTGGGGTGGAATACTGCGCTCCGGCAGACACACGAGCAACGGGATCGCCACCCAACAATGCGGACCTGGTTTACTCAAACAGTGTCCTGGAACATGTGCCAAAACAAGTGATTCGATGTCTGATGGACGAGATCATGAGGATGCTTCGACCGGGGGGGCTGACCCTTCACAATGTGGGTTGCAATGATCACTATGCCTTTGTCGACCGCCGAATCTCTTTCGTAAACTATTTGCGGTATAGCGAAGCACGATGGAGCAGGTGGAACAATCGTTTGCAATACCAAAACCGGTTACGCGCTCCGGAGTTTTTGGAAATGGCAGCTGAGGCCGGGTTAGAAGTGGTCTACAAGCAAGTCGCGGTAAGACCAGGAACACGCGAGGCATTGACGACGTTTAAAGTAGCTCCGGAATTCCAGCGCTTCTCCACGGAACAAATGGCCATTACCACGGTAGATTTCATCGCAAAGAAGCCAGATTGACCCTCCAGATCGGCTCAAGCAAATTCTGAGATTGCGAGTCAATGAAATTAGCCGCTAGATATTGACTGAAAGTTCTCGCCTCCCCCTGAATCTGATAAACGCGAATTTTATTGTTGTGCTCTTGCAAGAACTGAACAGTCCATTTAGACGCGATCAGGGCCTCCCAAACGCGGTTTGCTGCTGTTCGGTTCATCGCGATGCCGAACCGATCGCGGCGGGGTTCTGAGGACCAATTGGTATTCTGATGGCGCTATCGAAGCCAGAAATCGATTTGAACCCGTTGACGATTCCCTTACCAATACCCGTCCCGAGTAATGTCAAGGTAGTTGGGCGCAACTTCATCTTCATGGGTTTGGAAGTGGTGATTACTCTCGTTTGCACTTTATTAACGACCGTCGTCATTGCGCGAACCATCGGGCCGACGCGGCTTGGATACTTCAATCTGGTATTTTGGCTGACCACTATCACGTGCTCGGTCGGTTCCCTGGGCATCCCGCTCACAACTTTCAAGTACATGGGGGAATTCCTCGGTGGCAGCCAAAAAGAGCTGGCGCGCGCTGTATTCTTTTACAACCTTTGGGCCCAGTCTGTGATTGCATCGACGTTAACGGCCATCAGCATGGTTGCCGTCTTCACCATGGTTGACCCAGCATATCGTTCATGTTCGGCTTTGCTGGTTTTGAGCATGGTGCCCAACATGATTACGTTTGTGCCTTCACAGGCGAACTGCGCTGCCGAGAATGCAGCACTCAATACGCGGGGTGCCCTGGTTGGGGCTGTCGTCTATGTGATTGCTGTGGCTGTAAGTCTGTTCCTTGGATGGAACTTGGTCGGGATTGCCGCGGGCGTATTGCTCTATCGCACCGCCGAGTTGGCCGTAAAGATCTTTCCCGTGCTTAAGTCGATGAAAACTGTACGCCGGGTTCCACTGCCGGGTGGAATTCGCAAGCGAATGTTTGCCTTTTCCGGCCTGAGCACCGGGCTGATGATTTTGCAGATCGTGATTTGGGACCGGTCGGACATTATTCTCTTGAAATTGTTGCAGCCAGATATTCGTCAACTGGCTTTCTTCTCGGTTTGCTTCAGTGTGGCGGACCGGCTCATGCAAGTACCGCAGACATTTGCCAATGCACTGTCAGCCACGCAGATGGCCGAGTACGGACGCGATAAGGATCGCCTGTTTAAGATGACCTCGCAGGCGTCCTTATATGTCCTTCTGAGCGCACTTCCGATCTTGGTCGGGGTCGCTTGCATCGGCGGTCCTTTTGTACGGGTTACGTACGGGTCGCAATACCTGCCAGCGATACCGGTTTTCATTCTAGTGGCACTTTTCAGTATTCCAAAGGCGGTACTGACACCCGCACTGACTCTCTTGTATTCCGCTGAAGACCTGGGTTTTATCTTGAAGTGGGGCAGCGTAGCCGCGTTGATCAACGTGCTGCTCGATATCGCATTGATCCCAAGTCATGGCGCAGTTGGAGCTGCCTGGGCAAATGGCCTCGCACAATCGTTCGCCGCGGCAACTATCTGGGGTCGTGTACTGCTTCGGTATCCCGTGCGGATCGATATGCCGGTTCTGCTGAGGCTTGCTGCCGCAACTCTTGCGATGGCGATCGTTGTGCTCAGCATTGTGGCGATGCCGATCAGCGCTTTCATGAAGTTGGGCCTCGCTGTGCCTGCAGGCGCGATTGTTTTCGTGATCACCAGCCGGACGTTCATGGTTCTGCAGAAGGATGATCGCCGGCGTCTGCTTGTACTTTCGGCGTTGCTGCCCGCACCGGTCGGTTCCTCCCTTAGACGCTTGGCCAATTTCCTGGTACCGCCAGCGACGGCCGTAGAAGTTTGAAGATGAATTCAAAAAGGTTTCACTCCAATGGGTAGCACCATGGAAGCGGCGAGTTCCATACCTATTGCAAGCGCGTTGCCTGAGCGAAACTTCCCGCTGAGAATCGCGCATGTAGTTGACAGCATGGAAATGGGCGGAGCCGAAAAGTTGACAGCTACGATGTGCCGATTGCAACGCGACCGGGGCCATGCTGCCTCTGTACACTGTCTTTACATGGTTGGCGTGCTTGGTGAAGAACTGCAGGCCGAGGGCTTTGAGGTTATTCTCCATCGTCCTCGCTCGTTTTTTCTTCTAATGCGCTCCTTGTACAAAACGTTTAGGTGCTCCCGTCCCGATGTGGTGCATTGCCACAATGCTACTGCTGCTATCCTCGCGGCGCTTCCAGCCCGTCTAGCTGGTGTGAAAACGGTCATCGCGACCCGGCATGGCTTGGTTAAGCCTCCTTATCTGTTACGTCGTGAATTGAAGTTTGCCCTCGCTTCGCGTTGGTGCGATTGGATCGTTGGAGTCTGCGAGGGCACGCGGACCAATCTGCTGGCGGCGCCATTTGCCGCCCGCGACAGGATCATTCACATTTATAACGGCGCTTCGCCCGCGGATTTTCGGGCCGTCCCGTGGCCAAAGACGGGTTTTACTCTGCTGTATGTCGGTCGTTTGGCTCCACTGAAGGATCTCGCCACCTTACTGCATGCGGTTGCACTCACACACTCGCATCATCCCAACTTGCAGCTGTGGATAGTTGGCGATGGGCCGCTCGACTTCAGTCTACGGAAGCTCAGCGATCAACTTGGACTGAAGGAATGCGTCACTTTTTTCGGCGAACAGGCTGATGTTTCGCCTTTCCTGCTCGCGGCCGATCTATTCGTAAGCTCTTCGGTAACCGAAGGCTTGCCTGTTTCGCTCTTGGAAGCGATGTCGGTTGGGCTACCGGCGCTAGTGACCGATGTCGGAGGTATGGGCGAGATCGCTCGTTTCTCTGAAGCAGTTACTCTCGTGCCATCCTCCGATCCTGAGAGTATGGCGGAGGCCCTGTGCAGCGCGGTTGCCCGGCGGCAAGAGCTCCCCAAAATGGGACAGCTGGCCAGCTACTGTTACGAGCATTATTTCAGACCAGAACGAATGCTCGATGAGTACATGAGCTTGTACAAGCGTCGTATTTCTCATGATCAAACGTTGCGCTCCACATAGAAAACCGCTCACTCTCAGCTGGTCACAAGAATAATCGTACGTCCGCGCCCAGTGCATCGCCGAGTGTCTCTTCGTTGGGGGCTCGCGGCCGCTGCGGCGCTTTCGCTCACGATCCGAGGGCTTGAACTTTGCGATTCATCTACCACCATCGCACCATCGGCCGCAGTTCTCAAGCCATGCACATTCGTAGCCTGGTGGAAGCATTGAGAGCAGATGGGCATGAAGTAACAATCCTATCCCCCCCAGGAGTTGATCCGCTCAGAGCCGCAGGCATGATGCCATTTTTGCGCAAAGGGGATCGCGCAGAGGGTCTTCAACGCATTTGGAGATACATAAGTTGCGAGTGTCCGCAGCTCGCATTTGAAGTATTGGAGTTGCTCTACAATCTGTTTCTCCCTTTTCGGCTACTACCAATCTTATTGCGGCAACCGGACGCAGTGCTTTATGAAAGACACGCTTACTTCATGTTTACGGGCGTGCTGTTGGGGAAATGGTTGAGGCGGCCTGTTGTGCTCGAAGTGAATGAGCTCGCGGGATTCAAGCGCGCCCGCGGCTTGATCATGGAGCGTCTCGCCCGAAGGATCGACGCCTGGGTATTCTCCCGGGCCGACCACATTCTGTGTGTGTCCCGCGTTCTCGCGGACGAAGTTCAGCAGCGCGGCGCCAACCCTGAACGCGTACATGTCTTGCCCAATGCAATTGATCCGAAGCGATTCTGGATCTCAGGGGCCAGGCAGTCGCTTCGGCCACGATTGGGTCTCGAGGGCTCAATCGTTATCGGTCATGTGGGATTGTTTTATCTCTGGGATCGTCTGGATGTCTTGATTGAGGTAGTGAAGAGCATCCGCGCCCAGCATCCAGAAGTGAAAGTGTTGCTCGTGGGTGACGGCCCCGAGATGGAAAACTTGAAACAGACTGCGTGTCGCTTGGGAATGGAAAACGCGGTAATCCTTCCCGGACCAGTGCCTCGCGATGAAGTACCTGCATACATCGATGCAATGGATATTTGCGTACTACCGGATTCTAACGCCTTCGGTTCTCCGATTGCCCTGTTTGAGTTCATGGCCATGGGTAAGCCTTGCGTAGTCCCTGATCTCGGGCCAATGCGCGACGTGATCGAGGACAATGTGACCGGGATCATGTTTCCTCACGCTGATTATGAAGCCCTCGAGAAAGCGCTTTTGCACCTTGTGGAAGATCCAGCGTTTCGGATACAAGTCGGTTCCCGGGCAAGACAAACTGTCCTCAAGCGCCATACGTGGGCAGGGAATGCTCGCTTTATAGTTCAGTTAGCTGCCGGTGAGAGCTCGGCTAGACCATTCACTCAGTTGGAACAACTTGATTGTGACACCCGTCAGATTTGAGGGGAAAACTGAATGTCTCCAGATGCAAATGTCCGGGTCGGATTGGTCGGAGCAGGGCACATAAGCGAGTTTCACGCCCGCGCTGTCCAAAGAGTTCGGAATGCACGGCTTGTTGGAGTCACTGATGTTGTGACTTCTCGCGCTGCAGCTCTGGCTGCCCGGTGCGCTCTTCCAAGCGTTTTCCCATCAATGGAAATCATGATCAACGAGGGGGTTGATGTAATTCACATTCTTACTCCTCCTGAAACCCATGCGCAACTGGCGATTGCAGCTCTCAAGAACGGCTGTCATGTCTTGGTGGAAAAACCCCTGGCGATGAATGCGGACGAGGTCGACTGTATCTCCGCCGCTGCCACAGCCGCGCAAAAATCCGTTTGCGTTAACCATTCTTTGCTGTACGACCGTTTCGTATCGAGAGCCCTGCGACTCGTCCGTTCCGGCGCGATTGGTGCGCCGCTCACTTTCGATTACTTCCGCAGTAGCGAATATCCTCCTTACCGCGGAGGATCGCTACCGATCCACTACCGGGATGGCGGTTACCCTTTCTTGGACCAGGGCGTACACGCGATCTATCTCGCCGAATCTTTCTTGGGCGCAATTGAAGACGTGAAAGCTTTCCATGGCACACACGGAGGCGACTCCAACCTTTTGTATGACGAGTGGCGCGTGGCAGCGCGATGCCAGCGTGGCACCGCGAACATCCACATCTCATGGAACGTACGGCCTCTGCAGAGCTGGTTCATCGTCCAAGGCACGGAAGGCATACTCCGCGCGAACCTGTTCGCGATGTGGGTGACCCATAGCAGGCAACTCCCGCTCCCAAAAGCACCGGCACGCGCTTTGCAGGCCATGAGCGAAGGGCTCAGCATTTGTGCACAGGTTCCAGCAAACATCGTTCGTTTCGCTAGCAAGAAGATCGTCCAGTACGATGGCCTCCATTCATTGGTGGCCGCGTTTTATCGCGCTTTGCAGACTGGCGCAGCGATGCCGGTGGCGACCGAGCACGCGCGCTCTACTGTTTATTGGACGAACCGCGTCTCTCAAGAAGCGGATGCCGCGAAAGTCAAGTTTCAGGACCGATTCCAAAGTGAAGGACGCGCCAAGGTTCTGGTGACCGGGGCAACTGGGCTAATCGGACGACATCTAGTGCGACAGCTATTGCAGAAAGGCGACCGCGTCCGCATCTTCGTTCGACGCCCGCCGCCGGAGTTCACGAACGATCTCAACATCGAAGCATTCCTGGGTGATCTTGGAGATCCCGCGGCCGTTGACCGGGCCGTTTCAGGCACAAATATCGTTTACCACCTGGGCGCGACCATGAAGGGCAGCGCACATGACCATGAACGCGGAACTGTCTGCGGCACACAGAATATTGTTGATAGCGTGCTGCGGCACGATGTGCAGCGCCTGGTGTACGTCAGCTCGCTTAGTTGTCTGCACGCAGCGGATTCCGGACGCGGTGCCATCGTCACGGAGGATTGGCCAGTTGAACCATTTCCAATAAAACGCGGAGCTTATACCCAGGCAAAGACTGAAGCCGAAAAAATAGTGCGCGATGCGGTTCGGCATCGGCAGCTCCGGGCCGTGGTCCTTCGACCCGGAAGGGTATTCGGTCCGGGGATGACCCTACTAACCCCTGAAGTGGCCCGTCGCATAGGAAACTTTTTTGTCATCCTCGGAGATGGCACTCACGAGCTGCCTCTGGTGTTTGTGGAAGATGTGGTCAACGCAATCGTCTTGGCCGCCGAAAACAGCAAGTTCGATGGCCGCGTGTTTCACATCGTAGATCGAACCCATATCACACAGAATCAACTCGTAGGCGACTATATCTTGAAGAACGACAAAACAGCGAAGGTGGTCCACGTTCCCGTGGCCATCTTATACGCTCTCGCGGCCGGTCTGGAAGTCTTGTCCAAGGTGCTAAACCGCGCGGTCCCACTTTCCATTTATCGGGTAAAGTCGGCGCTGGCTCGTATGCAGTTTGACTGCAGCCGTGCAGCTAGGGAAATTGGCTGGCAACCACGCGTTGGCATCGCTTCCGGCTTGCAGGAAACCATGGCGGCCGAACGCACGAGCTCCGGCAACAGTATTCTTGAACGCGTACAAGAAAGCTGGGCGGCTAAGTAATAGTTCCACTCAGCTCATGACACGGTCTTGCCGTGGGGAAACGGATGGGCGGCCGTTACTGCCACACCGGCCCGTTGTCGGTGATGGTGATCACTTGTGCGGTAGCGCGCAAGTTTGTCGTCGTGCCATTGATAGCGACGGAACCACCTGCCGAGGTCATGCCTTTGTTGAGCGTTACGCTATGATTGGCATCTATCGTGACGGTCCAAGAGGTGCCGTTATCTTGCACGGCAGGCGCAAGTGCGGTACCGCCTGCGTTCAGACCCTGGATCGCTACCAGGAAATAGCTCTGTGTTCCGATAGGGCTGTTGTCGTTGACTTCCAGCCGATATTGACACTCGCTTGAGGCGCACGTTGCGCCATTGGCTGATTCATTCACAACTGTTAAAGCGGGCGTTGCCGGCAGCAGCACGGAATAGCTGGCTTGTTGGCTTCCATCCACGCAGGTGTAATGTGTGGCATCGATGGAAGCGGGGCTGGTTTCGCAATGGCTCACAAAAGTTTTGCTACGAGTTGCCGTGTCGGCTTGCAAACGGTCAAGAATCAGCAAAACCTCGATGTCGCGAAAGAAAATAAACTCACGTTCCACATGCTGCGCGTACGGATTCTCGCGTTCTGGATGGTTGGCCGAGCAAACGTTGTTGGTATAGGTTCCGCTGATGTCGGCATCGATATAAGCATAAGTAGATTGGCTTTCCATGCGCCGCACGACCGCATTGCTATCCGTGCAACCGGCAGTCACTTCGGGCAGTCCCCCAATGAGTGGCACGTTGTGTGCGAAGCCTATATTACCGGTCACCGTTCCGGATGAGTTATAACCTGCTAAGGTCGTCCCGTAACTGGGGGTCTCGCGGATCAAGTACGAGCCACCGCGAAACCACTGGAAGTTTCCCACATCATAGTGAAAGTGGCCGGTGCCGAATGTCTGGCCCATTTGCAGGAATAAGGCGCTGGCATTGGAATTCCAACTGTTATGCCAATAGGCAAACTGCGGACCGGAAGCATAATAGTCGAGCGGCAAAGTCGAAAACGCCTGAGCGCTGCCACCCGGATCGATCGACATCCACATCGGGGCGATGTTCGGGTTCACTGTGTTGACCCACTGCCGGGCCACCTTGCCAATGGCTGTACTTGGGAACTCCTGCGCGGCGGCCATCATGAAATCGCCATAATAACGCGACTGCATTCCGCCGCCACCGTACAGGCTGGAGCCTGCAACCCAGTCGTCGTCGTCACTCCAGGTCCAGCTGTCAAACAGACCGCGCGAGACTGTTTTTGTAGGAAGCGTGTTATAGATCGTCTGTAACACGCCTGCCTTGAAACCCGTGGTTTCTTGCCACAAGTCACGTCCCAGGAGTGCGGAACTTGCCAGCGATACCGTGTGATAGCTGAGGTAGTAGCGCCCGTATTGTGTGCCTTCCTGGGCTGGCATCCCGTAGCCCTTTCCACCAAGAGGCGGAGTACCACTCAAGGAAGAATAGTTTGCCGTCGCTGCCCAGCGATTATTCAAACCGTAGTTAACAAAATTTGCCGCATTGGCGTTGTCACCGAAGGTTGCCACGCCAAAGTTAAAATCAGTGCGGAATGCCCCGGCAAAGTAGTTGCTCGAAGGCATCGTTGTGTTGCCCCAGGTGTTGCTCGTATCTAAATAATTCTGCCAGGTGTTCCAGTTATTGATGATGGTAGTGTGCTGCGCCGGCGTCATCTGGGCATAGAGCCAGTCGTAGGTGAGCATCACCGCTTCACCATAGACGCGCATGGAATCGCAACCGACGCTCTGATAGCAGCTCGTTTCACTCGTGCTTACAGCCCAATTGATCTGTGCATTGCACCACGATTGATTGTTGGCCATCTCGCATGCAAACAACGTATCGTAGGGATCACACGGGTTCGGGTTGGTAGAGTTCGGCGTGAAGCTATTTCCTGTCCACCATCGCTGCGCCTTCGCCAATTTCGCTGCATTCCAGAACAGTCTTGGGTTGCTTCTA
>Ga0137389_10000229_pt1 | contig 29588 bp, 26 predicted proteins | sample 15con2h14BmetaG_FD_104645 | JGI IMG/M metagenome (GOLD analysis project Ga0137389, IMG submission 104645) | Vadose zone soil microbial communities from Angelo Coast Range Reserve, California, USA - 15con2h1.4B metaG | ecosystem: Environmental > Terrestrial > Soil > Vadose zone > Saprolite...
AGTCAAAAGATCAACGCTGCGGCATCTTGCGGATGGTGCGTGATGTCTTTCATGTCAGTGGCCTACTCCGCTTTGATGCCTGTGGCCCTGTGGTTGCGATTGTATTGAACCAGGAGGCTTGCTTGGCTCTCTCATTCATCCGTCCTTTGCAGGCCTTGCTGGCACCCTTATACGTCGTCGTTACTTTGGGCCAAACTTAGGTAGTCTAAACGTCAATTCCTTAAAGGCGATAAGAAAAGAGACGGAGATAGCGGCAATGACCCTTGGGGGTCGGCCCTAGATCCAGGAGTTAGCTCGTCGGTTGAGCTGAGTGGTAGCGAACCCAATGGCCTGCTCAATCTCGCCGAGGTTGGCAAAACTCTGTCCAGCCAGGGCATCGCGGCGGAAAAGACGCCACCAGCCCTCTTGCAGGTTGAGCCACCAGGCCCCAATGGGAATGAAGACCTGATGGATCCGGGGATGCTCGACCAGCCAGGAGCGAGTTTGGGCGCTGTTGTGGCTGGAGAGGTTGTCGTGATGATGAAGATGTCGCCCGTCAGATTGTCGGCTTCGATTTGGCAGACCAGCCGGGGGCTGGGGGGAAGGTGCCGGGAACTACTGGCCCCAGTTCATCGGTGCAGACGGTCGTCGACTCCTCGGGCGGCTGCCACTACACGCAGCCGCCCGAGGAGTCGACTGCGGACAAAATCCGGATCTAAACTGTCGCCCCAACTGTGGGTATGTTGCCAGCGCACCCCTTCCCGCCGGTAGATGTGGCGGGTCTGGCTGCGTTTGACCTGGATCCCCGCTGCTTTGGCTGCCTCGTCTCGGGCCACCATCGACCCAACGGCTTGCGTCTCCAAATGCTCAGGCGGCGTTTGCTTGACCAGGGCGAGAATCCGGCTGCGCTCCTGTTCTGTCAACCTCGCCTTGCATCCTGATTCGGGTCGCATGCCCAGCCCAGCGATCCCCTCGGCATTAAAGCGCGCCAGTTTCCGCACCATGCGTTCTTCCTGTTCATCCTGCGCTGCTCGCGCTTTCACATGTTTGGGCATCTCTTGGCTCCTTCCTCCTCTGAACACTCCCACCTTCTATTTTATTACCAATGAGGAACGCAGCAGTAGTATAAAATGTGGGTACAAGTCAAGCCTTCAGGCGTGGGGTGTGTCTATGATGAGTTGCTCAATACCTTCTATCTAGCTCGCGATCAGCTTGCTGAACGCTTTGCAAGTGCATCTGGCCGCTAAGTTGACGTTGGATAACTTTTGTCTCTGGCTCAATCCAAAGCTCGGACACAAACCGTTGGCTTTTGCTGATCCGCTGGACTGGTAAGATGAACATTCCAGACGTTTAAGGTTAGGTATGATCCAGCAGGACGAAAGGTTGATAATAATTAACCACAATGCTTGATTTACTACATTTTCTTAACTGAAGCACAACCTCGGTTCACATCTAAACATGCTAAGGTGTCAGAAGATAGATGTGCTCTGCGGAAGAGTGCTCACGCAAAGTAAAAGGTGCTTAGATTTGTTCAGGAGAATATATGGAGGAAGAATACACGATTCCCGAGATGATTGACGAGGTCCGCACAGGCAAGATGCGACGTCGTCAATTCATGAAGCGGCTCACATTGATGGGTATTTCTGCTGCTGGAATTGGAGCCATCGCCGCAGCGGCGTCACACCCATCCGACTCGAAGCCAGTTCCACAGGAGAATTCGGAGAATGCAGTCGATCATCTCCAACGTCATGATGAGCATCTTGCGCACCAGTCGCAGGGCGATATTGATCAATTGCATAACGACTACGCCGAGCATGCCATAGTCGAGGATAGCTTGCATCCCTATCCTTTCGTTGGCCGTGAGGCCATTATAGCTCGTAAACGTGCGGGGATGGCAGCCATCCCAGGTGTGAAGATCAGCGTGACGAAGCGCATGGTACGTGGCAATGAGTTGATTGTCGAGTGGGTTGCTTCTGGCAAGCACACGGGCGATTTCCCGGGTTTGTCCGCTACCGGCCGGTTGTTCTCCATTCCTGGAGTGACCGTTGTTGTGCGCCAAAATGGCAAAATCGTGCGCGAATCGCTCTATTACGATATCGGAGAGGTATACCGTCAGTTAGGTGCCAGGTAGTGCTACAAGAGGCAAGCGGTGCTGCTAGATGGACGAGCTATGTATGAAATTCCTTCGCGGCGGTGCTTCCAGGATGTACGTGAGACAATGTAGGTGGTCAATTGTCGTAATGATTACGCGTCTTGTGCGACTTTTAGGGCAGGACGTGACCAGGCGATACCATGCCTGCTAAAATAGCCGGAAAAGCGGCTCACGTGCAAGTACTAGGTGCAGGAAGGAGCAGAAGATTTCGCACGAATCAATGCGGTCAGAGAAAATGTCGGCAACGGGCTTAGTTCCTGCTGACCTTCAATCAGAATCTCTAACTACCCCAAATGTAAATTGGAATTCCTCACCACCTGCTAACCAGTGGGGAGTAGGTTCGTTTCGTTTTCATTTTAACCCGGCAAAATTCCGTCCCGGTCGTGATTTCACCGGACGTCGCTTCAGTATAGCGGAAGCAGCGCTGTTACTAATTATGGCATACCTGGCCTCACGGGGTCTGGGTGTAGTACGCCAGGGTATCTTCAACGCACTCTTCGGTACGGGGCCGGTTGCAAATGCGTATATTGCTGCTTTTCGGCTGCCTGATATGCTTTTCAACCTTATCGCCGGCGGCGCACTTATTCAAGCGTTTGTTCCCGTATTTGTGTCCTATGGGAGTGAGCATGGGCAGAGAGAAACATGGCGTCTGACAAGCCTAGTCTTTAACGTGCTGCTAGTCGCGCTCACGGGGCTGGTGCTGATTGGTGAATTCACGGCCCCCGCATTCGTCGATCACTGGCTGGTGCCTGGCTATTCGCCTTCTGAGCAAGCCTTGACCACAGCGCTGACACGCATCATGCTGTTTCACCCGCTCATCCTGGGAATAGGCACGATCGCGACCGCCGTTCTGAGCAGTAAACGTCAATTTCTGCTTCCTGCTCTTTCGATTGCTATCTACAATCTTGGCCTCATGGGGGGGTTGCTTGTCACACTGGCTATACCAGCAGTGGGTATCTACGGGCCAACCTATGGAGTGTTGGCAGGGGCAATATGCCAGGTGCTGGTGCAGCTACCGGGCCTGCTGAAGCAGGGGTTTAATTACTCGTTTATTTGGGATCTTCGGCATCCCGGGTTACGCCAGGTCATGCTCCTGCTTGCTCCAAACCTTCTTGCAGTAGGAATTACCTCAATTGCTTTAATCGTAGACACCGCTTTCACTTCCTACCTCCCCGACAAATCGAGTCTATCCGCCATGCATAATGCGCACATGCTCTTTGACTTGCCTGTAGCCCTGTTAGGGCAGACACTGGCACTGGCAGCATTGCCGAGCATGTCAGCACTGGCAGTGGCCGGTCAGCGATCGCAGTTGCGCCAGTTGGTTCTCAAGGTCGTTGGCGGAGCTGTTCTGATCAGCCTACCTACGGCGGTGCTGCTGGTTATCTTAGGAAGACCAGCTATTCATATCCTCTTCCAGCATGGGGCTTTTACCAGCCACTCATCTGCTCTCACGTCTCTGGCACTGATCGGCTACGCTATTGGCTTATCGGGACGTATTGCGACGGAATTGTTGAAAGGCAGCTTCTACGCACTCAAGAATGCTCTCGTTCCACTCTTAACCGATATATTTGCGTTTGCACTACGCGTGGGCTTTTTACTCTTTCTGTTGAAGATATTGACCAGCAAATATGTGATCCTGGCAATCCCATTGGCTGCTGGGGGAGCAGTCACGGTCGAGGCAGGACTGCTCTGCCTTCTGATCTACTTACGCTTGCGAACAGGTGTGCAGAGAAGGGAATATCAAGCGAGGCTGGATACGGTAGCAGCACCAAAGGTGGAAGTTGGTGGGCTGTGTGGAGGCGAAAACGATTCGGAGACAGAAAGTGTTCAAGTAAACGAGTAATCTTGGAGGAAGCTTACTACTTGCCGAACAATAAGGCCCAGTGTCACGCAAGCTGCTACTACGTGGGCGTGATGGCTGTGGCGTGGTCCGCGTTTCCTTTTTTCCTGCGTGTTTTGGAATAGAGAGGAGAGGCGTGATCACGATGCAAAGGAGGAAAGCCACAAGATGCCCCCGCTCGAAACGTACACAATCGGACACGTAAAACTGGAATACCATGCGACTGTCCGCGAACTCCCCAGCGACGAGCGCCCACGCGAACGGCTCATACGAAATCCGTTTAAGTACTGTCTAAAGACGGCCACCAATGGAAGCAGGTGTGAGCACGCACGACCGCCGGGTGATCCTGGAGCCAGCGGCAGCGCTCGGCTTGCACCTGTTCCAACTCATCCAGAGAGGTGAACACCCGATTGGCCAATGGCTCGTTGGAGAGCGGCCAAAGCCGCGGAGCCTGCTGGACCTCGGGCGAATACGGCGGGAGGAACAGCAACTGGATGCCTTTTGGAAGCGCGAGCGTGGCACTCTTGTGCCACCCCGCGCCATCCAGCAGCAGCACCATCTGTGTGTCGGTTCCCGCTCCCACTTCCCTGGCAAACAGCGCCAGGGCTTGGGAAAACACCTCTCCATTCACCGTCGGCAAGAGCAACCAGGTGGTACGCCCGCTTTCCGGATGGACAAAGGCATACACCTACATCCATTGATAGCGCGGGGCCACCGGCGCTTTGACCGTCGCTCCTTTTGGCGCCCAGACCCGCCGCAGAATGGGACCCAGGCCAATGCGGTGCTCATCCATACTCCACAGTTCGACGGAGGCTTGCGCATGGGCGGCTCGCACGTCCTCGACCTGCTCGGGCAGGTTTTTTAAAAGCCTGTTGGACTTCCGCGTCCGCTTTGGCATGCTGGGGACGAGGCACGCGCGAACTGTAGCCCACCCGCTGGAGGTAATCCCACCCGCGTTGAGGAGCGATCTCACGGCCCAAGGTGCGCTGCATCCACTGAGCCACCTTGGGCCCACTCCACAGTCCGCCATCCTCGGGAGGCTCCTGGAGCGCTGCTGCCAGGTCCTCCTGCTGCTGGGCCGACAGCAAGGGTTTGCTCACGTCGATGTCCTGGCGATGATCTCGGATGCCTGCTTCCCCCTCGGCGTTCCACCGCTGCATGATCGTGCGAACCCACCTGGCCGTGTAACCGAGCAACTCGGCGACCTCGCGTGGCGCTTTGCCCTCCTTCGCCTGCCACAAGCTATGCCAATGGGTTCGCTCTACGGCATTTGTCGTTTGCCGATACCGCTCATGGAGCTCTTCTGCTGTCACATCGGTTTTTACTTCAACTCTTTTGGCCATACCTCCATTATACACGACTTGGACGGATTTCATATCAGGCACTTCGGCTCCCAGGCGCTCTCGACTGCGGAATTGTTGGCGATCGTCCTGCGCACGGGCACCAGGCGAGACAACGCCCTGGAACTGGCCAACAAACTGCTGACGAAGTACGGTGGTCTCTCAGGGCTCGTGCGCGCCGATTTTGCGGAGTTATGTGCCGAATACGGCATGGGGGAGGCGAAAACGGCGCAGGTGAAGGCAACCCTGGAGATTGGGCGCAGGCTCGGCCTGCTGCAAACGGAGACCCGGTACAAGATCCGCACACCAATGGACGCGGCGAACCTGGTGATGCTGGACATGGCGTACCTTGACACTGAACAGATGATCATCCTGCTGCTGGACGCCAAGAGCCAGCTGGTCGAGAAGATCAGCCGCTATCAGGGCACCGTCAATAGCTCGGTCATGCGCGTCGCGGAGATCTTCCGCCCCGCGATCATCCGCAACTGCCCGGGCCTCATTCTCTGCCACAACCACCCCAGCGGCGACCCGGCGCCCTCCCCCGAGGACATCCAAGCGACCGAGCAGCTCGTGGCCGCGGGCCGCCTTCTCGATATCGAACTGGTCGACCACCTCATCATCAGCCACCAGCGTTTTGTGAGCCTGAAAGAACACATGAAGTGGGAGTAACTACCTGGCGAGGACAGGAAGATCAGCTGTTTCCCGTCAGCGTGGATTGGCTCCATAGGTTAAACCGTTTTTATGCCACATTTAAGGAACGCGGCATTGGTGGCTATCAAACCCATCCTGAAAGTCCGCGCATCAAAATGGAAAACCGTATCTTGCCACACACTTACGCAGGCGGGTTGAAAGGTACGCGAACACCGCAATTGCGTATGAAGCCTCCATTCCAAAAGTAAGCGTGTTGTCGACTCGTTAGTGACCCTCCCAATTGGCTGGCGAGTTGCCTTTGAGGAGCAACTGGCCTCGATCACGACCTACACGATGACACTGATATTAGTGCCGGTCCTCTTGTTCATCGGTGAAGAAATTACTGCTGTGTTCGGACGTTCTCAGGCGCTGTATCCAGGCCATCCCTTCTCTCCACCCAGACTGAACAACTTGCAGGCGTTCGATTACCTGTTCTAACTCGTCCCATCGTCTTGCCTTGCGCAGAAGAGAAGCATATGATATGAGAATGTAGGCCAGAATCTCATGCTCTGGTCCCACGGTTCTTTCTACAATGGCCAGAGCTTGCTCATAGTAGGAATTGGCCAGGCTATATTTCCCTTGATTCTGGGAGATCACCGCCAGCTCTGTGAGCGTTTGAGCCACTTCAATGTTCTCCAATCCATATGCGCGCTTGAAGATAGTTAGCGCTTGCTGGTAGAGCGACTCGGCACGGGTATAGTCCTTACCATGGTACTGAGAGAGTCTCGCAAGCTGAATGAGCGATCGCGCCACATCGGGGTGTTGAAGACCGAGTAGCTTTTTGCGGATAGACAGTGCCTGCTGGGAGGCCTCTTCAGCATCCGCATACTTAATTTGGTAGATGTAAACATCTGCCAAATAGGTGAGAAGAAGTGCCACGGTAGGGTGCTCTAGTCCGACCGTCCGCTTGTAGGCTGCCAACGCCAGTTGGAAACGCGACTCGGCGCGCGCGTAGTTTCCCTGCCGCGCATCAAACAATGCTTGGTGGACGAGGTCATATATCCTGCGAGGATGGCTTTTTCCCAGCGCTCTTTCACGGATCTCGCTTGCTCGCCGACTGCATTGTTCTGCCAAAGCGGTTCTGCCCTGCTCAAGGTAGAGCGCCGTTAAGTTGTCCAGGACGGGAGCGAGCGCCGGGTCTTCGGGTCCCAGCTTTTGCTCGTAAATGGTGAGCGCCCGCTGGTAGAGCTGCTCCGCCAGGGAATAGTGGTTTTGGGACGCGTAAAAGTATGCAAGGTTATTGAGCGAGTCGGCCACGAGAGGATGCTCAGGCCCGTAGCGCTGCTCGCCGATTGCCAGTGCTCGCTGAAACAGCGGTTCGGCGCGCGCAAACTCGCCTTGAAACTGATAGACGAATGCCAGGTTGAGAATGCAGTTAACTACGAGGGCAGTGTCTTCTGGTACTTCGACCCGCTCACTGACCGCCAGTGCCTGTTGGCTAAAGACTTCCGCCAGCGTGTAACGTGCGCGTTCCCGCAGTATGTGCCCTGCTAGCAGCAAGAGACTTGCAGCCTCTCTAAAAGAGAATGCCCATTGCTCGATCAACATTGCGCAGGTCTGCGCCTGGGGAATATACCGTTCGTCTCGATGCAACGCGGTAGAATCAGCAGCTTGTAACGCCTTGTGAACAGCGCGTACCGTTCGCTCAGCCCATCCGCGCTGTGTGTCCTGGTCCATCCTGTCCAGGAATACAGCCTGCACCAGACGGTGAATACTGAGCATTTGATTGTCGAGCCGGCGAACAAGTGAGTATTTGCGAAGTTCGGCAATGACCTCATCCAGCTCAGCTGTGCTTGTCACCTTTTGAAGCAATGGGCCAAGCACAGCTGACCCTGCTATCACTATTTCTTCCGGGATGGCATCCGGGTGGAGGAAAGCGCAGAGGCGCAGTAGATCGGCTGCTACGGGACTGTTCGTTTCAATTTTTGAAAGTGAGAGAGACAACGTTGCGGCAACAGATCGAGGGTAAGGAGAACTAGCCGCACTATGCCAGTTCAACAGTTTGGCGCGTTGTTCTTGATAGAGTCTGCGATAGCTGGATAAGCTATGACCTGTCTCCTGGATGTATGCCGCTGCCAGGTCTAGTGCGAGCGGGAGCCCGTCCATCATTTGCGAGAGGTGTTTTGCAATCCCACGGTCCTCCTCCGAGGCGTTTTCGAGTATGGCATCAGGTGCGATGCGCTGAGAACGCCGGAGCAGCAGCAGGGCTCCCTCCTCTAGCGTCATGTCCGCTAGCTCTATGTTGATCAGGGAGCCACCCATCGTCTGAGAGCGGGTTGTCACGATGATATGGCCTCTCTTTGCGGCCGCAATGATTTCTTGTAGTATCTCCAAGTCCTCAACATTATCGAGAACCAGGAGCCATAAAGGATGGGTTTTCATCCACTCCTTGACGGCATCGACAACACGTTCTGGCTCTTTCTGCTTTGTTACCGATAGGCCTAGGAGTCTGGCTACCTCCAAAAAACCTGCGATCAGATTGTCGCGCGTGTCAGCCTGCACCCACAGGACGGCCTGATATTTATCGCGGCATCGATAGGCATATTCAATAGCGGTCTGCGTCTTGCCTATACCCCCCAGACCGCTCACAGCCTGGGTCAGTGTCGCCGTTTTGCCTGCGATAAGGGCGTCATACAGTGTTTGTAAGGTGTCGCTGCGGCCGATGAAGAATGGGGTGCGAGGGGGCACATTCCAGATAGATGGGTAAGGCTGTTCCTGTTCGTGGAGCGTTCGACGGGTATACTGCTCAATACTACCCTCGAACGCTTTACTGGAGAAGCCTAATTCTTCAGGCGTCTTTCCCAGAACCTCGCACAGCTTTTTTTGAATGAAAAGATCGGGTAGTCTCTCACCTGTTTCATAGCGACTAATTGAACGAGGAGCAGCTCCAATCTTTTCCGCAAGCTGTGCCTGTGTTAAAAAGCATGCTTCACGCGCACGCTTCAGCCGTAAATTCGGATCTCTGTTTTTCATGTCCAGAAGGTTAATCAGCCTCTCGCTTATCCACATCAGTGTGCAAGTGCTTCCTCGACCACGCCATGGCGCAGGTGATAGCTCGAGTATATGAAACTCTACCACCATCTCCTTGCCTGCCACTATCGTCAATAGAATTTGCGTTCCCCCCATTGTACACAAGAAGCGTGTCGATTCGCAAGAGCTTGCCTGCCTGGGGGTGTATGAAAAAGTTGTAGGCAAAGAAAGAAAAAGGGAGTATCCTCATCTGTAAAGCGTGGTCTCTACCTTGCCAAAAAACCAAAGAGCAGAGAGGAGCTCCTGAAAATGGAAACGAACGAGACAGCCAAAGGAGCACAGTACCAAGAAGCAGAGCACGAACTGCTGAAGGTAATAGAAGAAGTCGAAGGGCTTGAAGCAGGAGATCTCAAAGGGTTGGAGGAGAAGATCTATCAGGGGATCTTCAAAATAGGCAGGAAGTTACTGGAAGGTGGGATGAGGAGAAGGCAAGAGTCAGAGCCAGTTCCCACCAAGATGCAAGGGGAATGTGGACACCAGCAAAAATTGGTGGGGTACCGATCGAAAAAGCTTTTAACCCTGTTTGGCGAGGTGGAGTGGAAGAGGGCGTACTATCAGTGCCAAGTGGAGGAAGACAAAGAGCCAGCCGCAGAGCAAGAACAGGCACCGAAGTGTTCTCATGGCCGAGCCCCGGCAGATGAGAAATGGGGAGTGCAAGGGAAAAGAACCACCCCAGGGGTGCAACAGTACATTAGCTATGTATGTGCCATGCTCACGCTGGAAGAGGCCGCCGAGACCTTCCGTCGACTGCTCCCGTTGAGGATGTCTGCCCGACAAGCGCTCAACTTGATGAAACCGGTGGGCAAGGCATTGGCAGAGAGAGAAGATGAGGTGGTCAAAGCTCTGTTTGAGGAGGCATTACAGTCAAAGACGCAGGAGGAGGAGCAAGCATCGCAAAAGAGTAGCAAAGATCTTGAACGTCTCTCTATTGAATTAGATGGGATCTTAGCGCGGATGCGTCGTGGCAGTGTGCCAATGGAAGAGGAGGAACGGAAAGGCGATGTCTATCGCGAAATGAAAGTCGGGGCGGTGTTTGAGGCCGAACGAGGGCCAGAACGTTCTGAGCTGGCCCCAGAGGTGTGGGTCGATACGCCCAAAGACGGCAGTCTGCGCTACGTTGCTCGGCGCACGGCCAAGGGCGGCTTTGGCCAGTTGCTCTATGCGCTGGCGAAGCCTCCAGGGCTCAGCCGAGCCAAGCAGATCGTCGTGTTAGGAGATGGAGCTCCCTGGATCTGGAAGTTGGTGGCTGAGCACTTTCCTGGTGCCGTGCAGATTGTCGACCTCTATCATGCGAAGCCTCACGTGTGGGAAGTGGCCCATGCGGTCTTTGGATCGAGCAGCGTGCATGCCTGCATCTGGGCCAAACAGGCGTGCACGCTGCTGGTTCATGGCCAGATTGAGGAACTGCTTGCTGCTCTTGGCAAGCTCCCCAAAATCGCCCCAGCCGCAGAGGAAAAGCCGTAGTGTGCCAGAAAAAGCCGTTGACTACTTCAGCACCAATGCCCAGCGGATGCGCTATCCCGCGTTTCGTGCACAAGGCATGCATGTGGGCAGTGGCGAGGCTTCGGCGGCTTGTAAAACTGTAGTGGATACCCGCGCCAAGCGAACTGGCATGCGTTGGACTCCAGATGGGTTAGATGCGGTCTTGCCCTTGCGCACGGCTAAGCTCAATCACACCTACGACGAATTTTGGGAGCATCAATCTCGTCTGCTGGCTTGACACCTACAACTTTTTCATACACCCCCTGCCTGGTCTAGAAATGGTCTGGTGGTAGAGCGGTGGCCAGAAATAGGCAAACTGTGGTCGTGGACTTTTCAGGCATATTTATTTATCATGATTACATAAGCTATGAGCGGGATCTCTGAAGAGCCTCGACCGGCCGCGATGGGACCTTAAGGCCGTCTCTGCCTGCTTGCTGCCGCTGTGCTCTCATGTGGATGTTACTGCTTAAAATGTACTTACGTCGTGTATGCCTGTTGTCCTAGTTTACCCTGAAATCAGGACATCCTATCGACCATACGTCTGTGTTGTGGCGATTAAACCCTGGGCAGAAGATTACGAGATGCTCTTTGTGGCCTGACCATTCTGCTACCAGGGCGATGACTATCACTGCTGGGTGCTCATCGAGGAAGAGAGGATTTCGTATGATCTCATCGTCCAGATACATCCCTGCTCCCTTTACGTTAAAAGAGCTACTTGCGAAGAAACTCCCTACTGTGCGGTGGGCCGTTCCCAGCATGTTGCCTGAAGGAGTGATCCTGCTGGCCGGCAAGCCTAAGCAGGGTAAAAGCTGGCTTGCCCTCGACCTTGCGTTCGCGATTGCCGCTGGCGGTGCCGTACTCGGGAAAATACCCGTTGAACAAGGTGGGGTACTCTATCTGGCGTTGGAGGACAACGAACGCCGATTGCAGGCGCGTGCGAAGCAGTTGCTCGCATCGATGGGCGCTGTACCTGCTGGCATCGTGTTTGAGGTGCAATGGCCGCGATTGGATCAAGGGGGGCTCACGCATATAGAAGCATATCTGAAAGCACATTCCGAGGTGCGGCTAGTAGTGGTTGACACATGGGCGAAGGTCTCACCCCGGTTGCAAGGAAGCATGCGTTCCCAGTATGAGGACGACTATCAGTCTCTGGCACCACTGAAGCGCGTAGCTGATACCTATCGCGTCTCAGTGCTCGTTATCCACCACCTGCGAAAGATGCGAGCCGATGATCCACTCGATGAGGTCACCGGTTCTATCGGCATGGTAGGAGCTGTGGATAGCATACTGATCCTCAAGCGCGAGCGCGGTCAGCAGGAGGCGACCCTGTATGTGACAGGGCGCGATATAGAACAAGAGCTGCGCCTCGCGCTCACTTTTGATCAGACAACGGCCACATGGAGGCTTGTTGGCGACAGAACGGATATTGCAAGGACGAAAGAGCGCCAGGATATTCTCGATCTACTCACCGAGCAGGCCCCCCTGGGAATGTCCCCACGACAGGTGGCAGAAGCGCTGCAGAAAAATTATCACACGGTCCGCTCGCTGCTCCGCAAGATGGAAGATGCTCACGAGGTCCAGCACGATCACAATCGCTACTTTGCCACTCCCAAAAATCTTCTTCTTGAGCGTGCCGAGCAATCCCGTTCACGCTTAACTGATGACAGTGATTACGGTGATGACACAACTGATCATTCGGTATCAATGCCATCCCAAGTGCGGCAATACGCCCCGCTACGCAGAGACGCTGATGTGCAGGCTACACCAGCAGATCATCTTATGGACGCAGAAGACTGGCAGCAGGTTGGTAATCATCAGCACAGGACCACAATCAGTGTTATCAATCGTAATCACGGCCATCAACCATCATTTGAGGGCCAGAGAAAGCCGGTGTGAATATGGACAAGACGTTCGCCTGCCGCAAGACGGTGATGTTGTGCAGACGACATGAGGATGGCGTGACAGAGGGTGTTTCAAAAGCGTTCTCCGCGGGTAACAGGCCTGTGGGGAAAGCTCAGGTGACTCAAGTTGAGAGAAAGAGAGAGCGTAAGTGTCAGAGAATCAGAAAACCGCTGGGGATAGAGTGAAAGACGTTGGTAACACCCCTGCACCTGTGCATAGAGCAGGTTGTGCTGCGGATGAGCGCGAGAATCGGCAGCACCATCTACAGATCTTTGACTATGTCGGCACGCCCGAGGGGAATGGCGTTGTAATCCACAACGGGCTGCATAAGATTGGGGTGATCCTGGACGCGACGCAGGAGCTGGTGTACTTTGAGCGCCCTGGGGATATTGAGAAGATTCAACCTGTCCGGTTTGTTGTTGTCCCCCCTCCTCCAGGAGAGCAGCAGGACGCGCCATGCCAGGAAGACGAATACCGGTACCTTGACCCACATGGCTGGCCGTACAACGATCCCAACATGACCGATGTGTACCTCATCGCGTGCGGGTTTCCAACTCGCGAGTCTATAGGGTATCCCTTCCCAACGAAACCCGCACATGTAGAGCGTCTACGAAGAGCCATGTCTGTCTTGACGCCGAAAGGGAAAGGGAAATTGTGGCGCAATTGGGATACACAGGTCGGGGTCATCCTGGAGGGCACTCAGCGCGTCACTTTTTTTCATACTCTACAAGAATGGGAGCAGATTGTGCCGCTGGATGAGGACCCGTCTGGAGCTGAGGGGACGGATTCGTAATGAAGGATATTGCCCGCTGATATCAGAAAGGAGAAATAGCTATGCTGAGTGCGTACAATCGACTTGGCGAGCAAGTCGTCGCCTGGGAGGCGACCAGGGAAGAAGGCCCATTTTCTTGCCCAGAGTGTAGGCAGACGGTGATCCTTAAAAAAGGATCGGTCGTCGTGCATCACTTTGCGCATCTTCCTCCATCGACGTGCCAGTGTGGAGCAGGGGAAAGTGTTGAGCATTGGCTTGCGAAATTTGAAATCTACGAAGCCCTGCGAACCCATCCCTGCGTAACCAAGTTGATGGTGGAGCGTTACCTGGGGAGCGTTAAGCCCGATGTGAGCTTCCGGCTGGGTGAACACTATGTAGCGATCGAGATGCAGCGCAGTGAGCTTTCGCCGACGAGTATAGCCAGGCGCACGCGAATCTACGCTGCGATGGGAATCCATGTATTGTGGATGCCGCCGTATGAAAATGATTTGAGAGAGGGGCAGCGATACGCTCCCCATTACTGGGAAAAATACTTACACGCTTTGTACTTCGGCAGAGTGTACTACTGGCTGCACGGAGCGATCATCCTTCCCGTGCGTTTTGATGAGTTTAGAGTAGGGATAGCCTACCACAGGTGGTACGACAGGGCCAAGGAGATGTGGGTCGATGGTCGCTACTCAAAGCGCTATAGAACACCTGCATTCCTGGAGCAAGTGAATATCACAGATCTGCAAGCGGTGACACGTGGCCCTGGCAATCCGGGGCTTTCTCGCTCCCAGCAGCACGCCTCTGGTGTCTTCCACACAGATCATAAAGTTGATAGCGAGATTCTCCGTGAGAGTAGAAGCTGGCAAGACAGCAGGAAGGTCTACACTACCAGCGCTTGCTCTTTAGTGTAGACCGCTTGGGGAGTCCTTGTAGACTGCTTGTAGAAAGCTTTGCGATTCCGCTTGTGGAAGTGGAGTACCTGCAAGAGCTTGAGGAGCACCTTGCGAACGCGTGCGGCAGGGAGCCGAGTGGATGGAGTATGAATACTAGCTTTTTGCATCAGATACACCCCTGGTTGTTTGCATATATTTGAACCGTACAAGAAAGAAAGGAGTGAGAGTCATCTATGTTTATCTGTTCACGCATTGTCTATGGCTGTAGTTGTCCCCAGGGAGGCGGCTCCTATGGATAAAGAAGTACAACACCAGGAACACGGGAGAGATCAACAACAGCAGCCTACTTCTGCCGGGAGGGGGTGGTCCAGGAAAGAGCGGCGTGATAAAGGCAAGAAACTCATTAAACGACGCGATCTGATTGTGCTTGAGTGGATTGCCCAGCAGTATGCAGCCAGGCTCGATCACGTGCGGGAACTGTTGGGCAGGATGCCCGGACGAGGAGGCAAGCCGGTCTCGCCAACGGGGCTGACGCTGTCGGCGGTGCTCCAGGTGGTTGACCGGTGGGTCACCCTGGATTTGGCGCAATACCAGCGCATTTACGATGGCGAGCCCGGGTATGTCAGTGTCACTCCGGATGGGCTTAAGATGCTGCACCTTCCCTATGCCCGACGTACCCCCGCAGAAAGTACGTTGCAACACCTGCACAACATCAATCGTGTGCGCCTCGAACTTGAACGCCGCCACCCGGACTTCCACTGGGTCAGCGAACGCATGCTACGAGCAGCCCAGCCTAGGCGCGAAGAGGGGTCAGTGGTCCCTCACCTGCCGGATGCCCAAGTGTGGGCGCCCAGTGCGATTGGGGTGGAAGTGGAGCGATCGCCCAAATCCCCGCAAGAACTGGACGCGATCCTCTCCGAGTTGCTCATCACAGGAAATCCCGTCGCGGATGGTGAGTCTTCCCTGATCTATACCACTGTCTGGTATTTCGTCACAGCACACACGCGCCGGTCTGTGGAGGAGGCGCGAGATCGCTTACCTGCCGACCTGCAACCGCGCGTCAAGGTGCTCTCGCTCGAAACCTTTGAATCGCTTTCCTAGCGAAGAGAGGATGCACCTATGCCTTCGATTGATCCTTCCCCTCCATACTCACAGAGGCCATGCCCACCCCTCCCTTCACCACCGCGTGTTTCGTGCGATCTGCGGATGGTGCTGCTCTCCGTCTTTCTCCCGGTCACCGCGGCTCTCGCTCTGCCCGCACTCGGTATTGGCGCACTTATCTGGTGGCGGGCGAGTAAGACTTGGGATTATCGCGAGCGCTGGAGTGGGACCTGGCTCATGGCCGCGGTTGGGCTCGTCGTCTATGCGTTGATCATCTGGTTTGGGCATCCCCTACTGTATGCGCTCTTTGGTGGCCTGCTGTCTGCTTCCCCGGTGGCTGGCCCGCAACGGCTTGGGCTCCTCTGGCTGCTCCACCTCTGCTTTGCGCCGACCTGTGCACTCATTCTGGAGGGGCTGCATCCTCTGACCAGACGTGTGCGCCTGCTTCCGCGCTATCCGGTTCAGTCACCTGCGCTCGAACCGCTTGGCACTTGCCTCGACGGCGATCTCTACGAGTGGGTGTACGGGAACCAGTTGTGTATCCCACTCGAGGCCCTGCGGCTACATGGCGTCGTGCTGGGAGAGCCAGGGTACGGCAAGACTATCACGCTGTTGCGCCTGGCTACCATTGCTGTGCGGTACGGCATGCAGGTGATCTTCCTCGATTTGAAAGGCAGTAAGCAGACCTCGGCGCAGTTCGTGGCAGCCATGCGCTACGCTGGAGTAGGGCGGATTAGGGTCTATCCGTACGAGGCTTACGACGGCTGGCGCGGTGATGCTGCCGCCCTCTACAACCGGCTCATGGCACTGGTGGATCCAGGCATCCATCCCTATTACGCACGCGTCGATTCGGCCTTGATCTCGCTTGCAGTTCATGCGCCCTGTGGACCACCCCGTAGCAGCCAGGATCTGCTCATGCGGCTCGATGCGGGTTGGCTCAGGCGTGCCTACGCCGGCAGGCGGCACTGGTACGCGCAGCGCAAAATCCGCAAGGTGGCTCCACAGATCGATGCGACCTCCCTAGCATTTGAAGGATTTTTCGATGCTGTGAACGGAGGGTTAGATGGCACGTTCGCGTTTGAGGACGGTGATGCGGTCTACATCGGGCTGGATGGTAGCGCGCTCAAGGAGCAAGCCGCCAGCATCGGGCGCTACCTGCTCGAAGAATGTGCACATTACGCCACCTACCGCAAACAGGCGGGGATGCAGGTGCTGATGATCATCGACGAGTTCGGGGTGCTGAAGACCTCCAACGCGACCAATCTCTATGAGCGCGTGCGCGAGGCGGGCATGGCAATGTGGGCCTCGGCGCAATCCTATCAAGGGTTAGGGCCGGAGCGTGCGAGAATACTTTCGGCCTCCTCGATCAAGCTCCTGCACAGATGTGGCGACCCCGAGGAGGTAGTCAAGTATGCGGGGATGCGTGACCAACCGGCATTTACCCAGTTCATCGATGGCGAGGAGGATATGCCCCTGTTCCCTGGGAGTCAAGACATCCCGAAGAAGCACACGTCTGTCAGGATGCAGCGCGCGTATGCCATGCCGATTGAAGAAGTCCAGCAGCTCTCACGGGGCACGATTGCGCTGATTACGGGGGGTCTGGGTGCCTGGTGCCAGGTCTACCCGTTGGCGTTGCCCCCCGAGCTGATGCAGGCGGCCACCGCGTTTGTTGCGGCCCGGTTGGCGTCGCAGCCAGCGGATGCTGCAGCACCACTGTCTCCCCACTCATCAACAGGGCACCCACGGGGACAGATGAGACCTTCGGGCCAGGGTCAGGAAAAGAAGCAATCGACCACTGCTCCGTCGCAGGGGACACCCCACACAGCAGTGCTCCCTCTGCATGCGACGTCCGTACCGATGCCACGAACACCAAAGGAACCAGCAGACGACAGCCCTGTAGATTTTTAATGGTATTGCTGGAGTGGAAACGCTCAGTTGGGCGAACACCTGATGTTGGAACCTCCATGCGTACCGTTAGGTGCAGCCAGTAGCGTTCTTGTATATGAGAAACCGTATGTTGCTCTACTCATAGATCGATGGCCAAGATATTCAAAAAGTTAGGAGGTAACCGGTATGTGGATTGCACTACTCGTCCTTACATGGTTTGTCGAGGGTGTTGTAGGTGTGTGGTTCTGTTATCATTATTGGATGTTTACTCAGTTTCGCTACTATGGAGATACTGCGATCCCTGGCCCGGGTTATGAGGTGGTGCAGCTCTACAATGGCTTCGTATCGACCTGGGATCAGGCAGGCCATCTTCACTGGCATTCCTACGTTTTGACGCAGGAGCGCCTTGCCCTATTCTTTGTCGTGGTCTATATCGCCCTGCACTTGTTTTCCCTCGTGAGGGGGCTCGTCGCGCCGTATCGTGAGCGGCGCAGGCTTGGCGTCCGGTGTCAGCCAAGTGGCCGGGAAATCCAGCGGTTCGAGCAGGTATATGCGGGCCTGGCGCGAGCACATGTGGCGATACCGGGGGCGCCGCCCCTCAAGCGTCCCTGGGTATGGCGTGTGCGCGATGACGACCAGGGGATGCAGATGCGTTTCATCGGCTTCGTGCTGGTGGTTGACCGTGGGCTCCTCTATAGCGGGCACTTCCCTGCCTTGCTGGCTCGCGAACTGGCCCATACCTGCAGCTTTGACCTGCTCACGCGCAGCATGTATGCGATCTTTCCGCCGTTCCCCTGGTGCGTACTCACCCTGGTCGGGCTGCCTTGTGCCTGTGGTCCGATCCTATTCCACCTGGCGTGGATGAGGTACTGGCGAGACCGCGTGTTTGCAGGTGACGAGTATGCGGCGCTTCTTGGCCAGGGCCGTGCACTCAAACGCGCTCTGGACGAGTTGCGCTGGGTGCTCGATGGAGGCAGGGCAACCAGGGGAGGGCGCTTGCTACGTGAGACCCCGTATATCGAGGAGCGCATCGACCATCTGGATCGCTATCAGCCACTGTCTCATGGCCCGGCAGGGCCTTAAAGACTTGAGTGACGGCTTCCAGGCGACTCCGCTCGCGTCGGTGACCATTCCCAAGGAGACCAGCACAGCTGACGGCTGAGATGCTCCGCAACTCCTGGATAGCTGGGGTGATCTCGGGTTGCCCCTCCCAGAGGCCCGCGTCCGGACGGACTACGACGTTCCACCGGGCGACAGCTCTTTAGTCTGCCGCCTGTCCCGCAAGGGGCCGGGCCGTCGATACATGAGCGAAGTCGGATACGCAATCCGTGAACCGAGTAGGAGTGTCTGGCGAGTGTCGGGTGATGATCCTCCCTTTTTCGATTCTGAGTAGCAAAGTAAAAGGAGTATAGAGTATCTGAAGATTTTTGCCGGCGGTAAGGTTTGCATCAATGCCTGTGTCAGGAAATCGGGCGAGGCTCCTTTATAGCTTACGTTAGATGGATAGCTCGATATGCTGTGAAAGTAGAACAGTCTAAAAGCAATCTAATGGCGATCTAAATAGAGCCTAAGCTTTAAAAAAGGTGGTTGTAGACCTGCTTCCAAGAAAGTACTACCTTCTCATCGTATTGTGTACAGCTGTTTTTGAGGTCCAGGCAGCAGCGCACCTCGTCTCTTGCCAGAGCGCGCCACTACCAACCACAAGGAACCAGTGTAGGCGGCATACCACACGGGGAACACCAGCACATGCGTGATCCGACAGCGGTGGGTGTGGGCATCCCAGACCTGCGCGTGATGTTAGCAGTTTGGGCCAGCGCAGCACAAATTGTACCCCGATGTCATTCAAGAGGCCGAGCCACGGTGCCCCAGCATTGCGGGTGTCACATCAACCTACGCTCTTCGTCGCACTCCGTACCGGTGAAGAGTACATTGCGGCTCCACGAGCTTGAGGCCGACAGCGTCTTTCCGGTGAAGGATAATCAGCCGTTATTGTTGGCCAATTTACATACCTGTTTTCTGACCCGCACGGACACGCACGACGGGCAGACCTCCCAGCAAGTCGTCTATCTCATCACCAGCTTGACTCCTGAATAGGATTCCCCCTGGGCGGCATCTCGACCTGGTACGCAGGCATTGGCAGATCGAAGTGACGTTTGAGGAGAGCCGTGCGACGTCGGTAGCCAGCATCAATGGTCAGACTCCACCGTTGAACGAAGCACGCCTTGTCTGTTTGGCCTCTATAGCTTGGTGGCCTTCTTTGGGCAGGTTCTGCATCCCAATGGGGATATCCCAGTCCCGTAAGCTGCCTGGTATCAGAAGCACCATGCCACCTTTTCCGATGTGCTGACGATTGTGCGACAGTCTCTAAGGACACTGCGATAGTTTCACCTATTCACAAGCAGGGTTCAGCATCACGCATGATCCCTGCATGCGCCGCCATGTGTCGTGGAAAGGCGACGATCGAAAAAGTTTGACAACAAGGCACAAAAGCAGTACACTAGAGCCATCAAGAACCTTTGTTCTCATAAGGAGCGATACCGAATGGGCCAGGCCACGCGCACCACCAAACTGGTGCTTCACCTGGGCAAGCGAGACCAGGGAGGAGCCAATACGGACAAACAGGCCGCTCTCAGCGCGACGGTCGAGGTACTGAATAGGGCACGCGCCTTCTACATTGACTTTTTTCTGGCGCATGCCGACAAGCTGGCTGAGCGCGTCCCCTACTATTCGGAGAAGCACCTGGAGATGCGCGAGCGGGCTATCTCCTCCAACGAACTGCTCACCTGGGCGGAAGCCTGCACCGTGGAGACGCAAGCCCATCCTCATCCCTGGGAGGGGTGGAACTTCAGCGCACGCTTTCCCACTCTGCCTTTCATCTACCGCAGAAGCGTGATCAAGGATGCCATTGGCAAAGTGCGCTCGTATCTGTCGCAGCGAGCGCAGTGGGAAAAGAGCGGCAAGAAAAAAGGAGAGCCGGGGCTGCCCGGGGCCACGGATCACCCGACGCTCTACCAGGGCACCTGCTCCCTCCAGCTAGAGGGCGCTGAGGTGAAGCAGCGCTTTGTGCAGCTCAAGGTCTACGATGGCACGACGTGGCGGTGGGTGAACTATCCCGTGGTGTGCAGCCGCTACTTTGAGCAGCGTCACCGCGATGAGAGCTGGGAGCAGCAGAGTCCCACCCTGGTCCTGCGGGCACAGACGGCTGAACTGCATTTTCCGCAGCGCAAAAAGATCGAGGCGAAGCAAGTCAAAGACAGCAAGCTCGATCCTGAGCTGGTGACGGTCGCCATCGACCTCAATGTGCGCAATCTCGCCGTGATCACGGTTCGCCAGCATGGCAGCATCCTGCAGACCGTCTTTGTCAGCGATCACGGGCTCGATCAGCACCGCTATCGGCATCTGCGGCGCATCGCGAAGAAGCAATGGCAGTCGGGTCAGCCGGTCAAGGGGGAGCACAGCAACCGGCAGCTCTGGCAGCATATTGATCGCATGAATGAGGACGCGGCACACAAGGTGGCGCGCAGCATTGCCAACGTGTGCGCCAGGTATCCCGGCTGCGTGCTGCTCTTTGAGCGCTTGCGCAAAATCAAGTCCAAAGGGCCAAGCAAATCGCGGCGTATGAACCGCAAGCGGGCGAATCAATTGCGCGGTAAGATCAACCGGTACGCACGCGAGAAAGCCTTCGCGCAAGGCACCGTCACGGTCGAAGTCAACCCGCATGGGACCAGTCAGTATTGCTCTCGCTGTGGCCAGTTGGGGGAGAGGTTCTCCTACCAACACGGCCAGCGCGTCAGCGTGAAATGGGGGAAACTGTTCTGGTGCCCGCATTGTCGCTATGAAGTGCACGCTGACTGGAACGGCAGCGTGAATGTGCATCATAGCTTCTTCCGCGAATTTCACTGGCAGCCGCGTTTCAAACGCAGCGGCTGAGGGCTGCCAGCATCGCCCTCTGTGGCTACAGGTCGCAGGGGAGAAGCCTGTGGAGGGCAAACCCGATGAAGCAGGCCAGGCCGGTCCCGTGAAGGACACCTCGTGTGTCTGGGACACGCTCAATGTGGTACGGCTATCTGCTGGTCCAACGAGGGCACGTTCCAACCTGCATGCTCTCTCGGACATGACCTGAGTCGATAGCCTCCTGGAATGTGGCAGGAACGCCGGGAAGGCTGGACTGAGTCAGGGCGGCGAGAACGCTGGGTCCAAATTCGTCAAAGAATGTGGGCTACAGTTGATACCACGATAGCGCCCGCAATGGTTCAGCCTGTTGAAAAAGTCCCGACTTAGGTTCTCCCGCTGTTCCCATCAGTCTAGCAGATCTCTTGCCTCTTGCAAGCTCTCTGCTCACACCAATTAGTATATGAGTCTCTTTCAAAGCTCATCAGCAGTAAGGAATGTATTCCCCCTTACTCATGCAAGAATCTGAGCTAATCACCAAGAAAACAGACACATACGCCAGAGGAGGACGATTCACCCCTCAGGAGCGACACAAAGAAGGCTCAAACAGCATCTGCTCTTCTCTCTTCGTGAACAAGAGAGCGTCACGAGTTTTGCTCCCTTCGAGTCACCATTTTCCGAACGACCGCTCAATCGAAGGAGCTTCCCATTTGGGTCATTGGCAGCTCTCCCGCCCACGTTTCCTCGTGCTTAGCGCACGCTCTTAATCCGTTGGATCAGGACCGCCCCAAGCACGGCCAGGACGGCTGCAAGCACAAAGAGCACCGTGTAGCTGTGAAACGTATTCACCACGAAAGCGGCAATGGTGACCCCCACGACTTGTGGCAAAGCATTAGCGATATTTATCACCCCAAGGTCTTTGCCACGGGCGTTGGCCGAGGGCAGCAACTGGGTAATCAGCGCGATATCGACCCCTAGATAGGCTCCAAAACCGATGCCCAGCACGGCACCAGCAAGCTCGACGGCAAGCCAGGTCTGGAAGAACGCCAGCATCAGGAAGGAGAGCGCGATCACCAGACTTGCGCCCATGACAAAGACCTTGCGTCGCTGGAGCCTGTCAGAGAGCAGACCACTGATCACCGAGGCGATCAGCAGCGTAGCCGTCAGGATGATTTGAAAGGTGGTGACGCCCTGTGCCGCCTTCTGGTAATGCACCGCATCTTGCAGAAAGTACAAGAGATAGCCCAGTGCCGTAAAGTAACTCAGATAGACCAGGAAGCGTGTGAGCCAGGCCCAGCCAAAATCAGGATACTTCACTGGATTGACCCAGAAGCCTGCGAGAAAAGTACCGAGATGAAAGCGCGGGGCGGCTTCCTTTGGGAGTGGCTTGTCACGGAGCACCAGGATGAAGAGCGCCATGACGATCAGCAGCAGGCCAATGAAGGTATAATAGGACAGCTGTGTTGACTTGGCGACGCGGGTGACTAGCAGCGCACCAATGACCGCTCCCAAAGGCAAGGAGAGGCTGACAAAGGCCGCGACCGTCGCACGCTGGCGCACGGGCACTTGATCGGGGACGACGGCTGAGAGTCCAGCCAGGATGGCATTGGCTGCGATATGGAAGATCGCCCACCAGACCACCAGCGCGACAAAGCTGGTGGAGTTGGCCATCAGCGCCAGGGCCACCGCCGAGAGAATCGACCCGACGAGAAACCAGGGTCGTCGCCGACCCAGGCGCGACGTGGTGCGATCGCTGAGCGCACCGGCAATGGGATTGGTGATGACCGCAGCAAGGACGCCGACAACGGTCGCGATGGTCAGGTTCGTGAACTTATTGGCCGCACTGAAAGCGGCAATTTGCGTCGGCAAGAGGATTTGGCTGATCGGCAAAATGCTCAGCCAGATGACAAGGTTCGCCAGAGACAAAAGCACTTGAAACCCTGCATTGACCGCTTTGGTCGGCACTTGGAGGGCCTCTATCTCGTTCAGATCGTGCGCTACAGCAAGCTGAGCAGAAGAATTGGTCATAGCTATACGTTCCTTTCCAGTATTCAAAAGGCCGAGAGTGTACCGATCATACTCCCAGCATACAGAATAATAGGTACAACAGCATGAGACTACGGAGAAAAAGGAGTGAAATGGTGTGTATTCTCTCTTTGGAGTTATGAAATGATAACCAGCACATCGCACCATCGAGCAGCCTTTTGCAGAACAGGAGCAAAGGTGGTAGGGAATCGAGTGACGTTCAGTCGTGTGAAAGGCAAAGGCTACCACTATGATGGGCAAGAAAGAACGCAGCTTTGCTCAACTCATTCAGGTGTCATTGGAAGAGTTGGTGCCAGCAGACCACTTCTACCGGCATCTGGAGCGAACGCTGGACTTGTCATTTGTGCGTGAATTTGTGCAAGAGACCTACGCGGGCAAGGGGCGTCCTTCGATTGACCCCGTCGTGTTCTTCAAGCTGCAACTCGTCATGTTCTTTGAAGCTATTCGCTCAGAGCGCCTGCTGATGCGGCATGCAGCTGATCGCCTCAGCGTGCGTTGGTATGTGGGCTACGATTTAGATGAGCCACTGCCCGATCATTCCAGTCTGACCCGTATCCGTGAACGCTATGGCGTGGAGGTCTTCCGCCGTTTCTTTGAGCAGATTGTGGAGCAGTGTCAAGAGGCAGGTCTGGTCTGGGGAAGAGAACTCTATATCGATGCGACCAAAGTCGAGGCCAATGCCTCCATCGCTTCGGTCAAGCCGCGTTTTGCGGTGGAGGCACATCTGGCGAACCTCTTTGATGCCCAACCCGAGGAGCTGGCAGAGGAGAAGGAGCGGCAGAGGCTTCAAGAAGAAGCCATAAGAAGTCGGCCAGTTGAGGGGGAGGAGACCCAAGTACCCGTACAACTTCCGATCTCTCTCTCAGCAGAAGCACGCGAGGCACTTGCTCAGCACAATGAAGAGCGCCATGACTGGATGGAGCAGTCGGGAGCACAAGATCGCCGGATCACGAATCGCTGCTATCAACGGGTGGCCGATTTGCGTGTAAGCACCACCGACCCGGATGCGTCCATGATGCTGACCAAAGGCGGCTCGCACCTGGGCTACCAGACCCACTATGTCGTCGATGGCGGCAAAGCCAGGATCATTCTTGGCGTGTTAGTGGCTCCCTCGGAAGTCACCGAAAACAAGCCCATGCTGGACTTGCTCTGGCGAGCGCGCTTCCGCTGGAAAGTGTGGCCGAGACAAGCCACCGGAGACAGCAAATACGGCACCGAAGAGAACCTTGTGGCCATCGAAAGTCAGCACATCCGTGCCTACATTCCTCTCCCCGATAACGAGCACCGTAGCGAGTTCTTTAGCGTAGGTCGCTTCCGCTATGAGGCAGAGTGCGGTATCTACATCTGTCCGGCAGGCAAAGCACTCCACTTCGCTCCCTGGCATTCGACCGAACGGTCACGGCGCTATCGCGCCTATGCCAAGGACTGCAATGCCTGCCCGCTCAAAGCGCAGTGTACCACCAGTAAGCAGGGGCGAAGTCTCTGCCGCAGTGTCGATGAGGAGGTACTGGATCGGGTCAGAGACTACTATCCGACCGAAGCCTACAAGAAAGCCTATCGGAAGCTCGGTGTCTGGGTCGAACCGCTCTTCGCTGAGGGCAAACAGTGGCATAGCATGCGACGCTTCCGACTGCGCTTGCTTTGGCGCGTCAACTGTGAGGCACTGATGCGCGCCGCAGGGCAAAATCTCAAGAGATTGCTCAAGAAGCGCGGCTGGGGACATCGTCCATTCCCCGCAGAGGCCGTTTGTGTCCTCTTTTTGGCTGATTGTAGGTGGTTTACTCGCCTTTTTTCGGAGTTTTGGCCTTTCCCTCGCTGATTCGTTCGGATTCCTCAATACCCATGAAGGAAGGCAATTCTACTTTATTGATGAGCTTAGTACAAGCATTTTTTCAACAGGCTGGATTATCGTAAGGGCAAGCACGAGCGTACTTATGGCCCACCTTGTTCTAAAAACGCGCTCACGCGCTCCAGTAGTTTCTGATGTTCTGTTCATGAGTATCGATCTTCCTTTCCTGTCCTTCTCTGTACCAAATGCCATTTGCCACGAATAAAGAATAATCGGTCTGCGGGATTACGTTATGTAGCTGAGGTAATGGTATGGTTGTAAATAACTGCTTAGGGTTGTGGAATTGTAACTTGGCTGTTAGGTTGGTGATAATGTGTCTATCTATGGCTTTGATGCATGGCAAAAAAAGACGCCAGGGAGTACTCTCCTTCTTTGTGGCTGGAGGAGTGCTCCCCGGCTAGCGGTTAAAGACTAAAGCCAAAAACCTGGCCGTTCGTCGCCGCACAATAGACCCACCCGTTGACCACGATAGGTGAGGAATAGGAGTTTTTACCGAGCGGAAACTTCAGGAGTATTGTCCCATTTGAAGCGTTCAGTGCGTAGATGTTACCGTCAAGTGAGGCAACATATACAACCCCATTGGCGTAAGCTGGCGAGCTCTGGATACCCTTCCCGGTAGGTGTTTTCCAGAGCACGACCCCGGTGCTGGCATTGAGCGCGTACACGTTCGTATCGAGTGAACCGACATAGGCAACTCCGTTGGCAATCGCCAGCGAGGAGACGTTCCCTATGTTATGGGTTCCTATCGCTTGTGACCATGCCGGTGAGCAATCGGTCTCGTGAAGCGCATAGACGCTGCCGATTTTGCTATCGACGTAAACCAGGCCATTCGAGATGCTGATGGCGGAGCCGGGATCGTCGTCACCACCGGAGTTTGGTATTGGGTACGTCCACAGGGCTGTCCCGTTTATAGCATTCAGCGCAACCACGGAATTGGATGGGTTGCCAATGCTGGTAAACACTTCGTTGGTGCTGGGATCATACGCGACCGAGCCCCACACCCCACCATTGGTGGCGTATGACCAGTCGAGGCGCCCTGTCAGCTCGTCGATGGCGTAGAGCGAGCCGTTACTAGCCTCGTGCGAGTTCCCTACATAGATCGTTCCGGAGTGCAGGCTTGGAAAGCCAAAGTCATTCCAGGGAATGATCATGCTCCATACCAGTTTGCCGCTCTGCGCGTTGAGCGCATAGAAAGGCGAAGGGATGCCGGAGTCCTGGTAGCCAATTGTGCCGAAGAAGACCAGGTTATTCACAGGGTCCACCAGGGGCGCCGAGAAGTTGGGGAAGGATGTATTCGATTTGAACGACCACTTTAAACCGCCTGACTGAGCATAATAGGCATTTAAGTTGCCATTTGCAGTGGCGATGTAGACCAGGCCGCTGGCGTAGATCGGGGAACCCTCCTGGCCTGTAGGTACTTGTGCCATCCATTGTTCCTTGAGTCCAGAGACATTGGTCACACTCAAGGTGTTTTCGTATGGGTTGTCGCGTGTATTGGCATCGTCAAAGCCCAGGTCACCCCAGGGCGTATCCAGATTTAAAGCGCCGGTCAGGGATGTGCCGCTGGTCTGCCCAACGCCGACCAGGTTATGGCTGCCCGGTGTAGCAATAGCCGGGATGGTGGCAGCCTGGCTGATGTTCCCGTTAGCATCGGCTGTAGCTGTGGCAAAGGGAGTGCCCAAGGCACTATCCAGGTAGATATGCACCGGTTCGTTAGCCTGGTAGCCCGTACCGGCGAGAGTTACGTTAGAACCCGGAGGAGTTGTCGCCGGATTCGATGCCAGGCCTGTTTGCACCTTAAAAACGTCCTTGACCAGGCTCCCGCTGGTAGCTCCTATGACTGCTACCGTGTGTGAGCCGCTCGTGGCTGTGGGGACATTGAAGCTGACATTGACCAGCCCCGACGTTCCTCCGGCGGTTGTAGTCGCGACAGGCTTACCTGTGCCAGGGCCGCTATAGCCCCAGATAACGTTCACCGTCTCCCCAGGCATATAGCCTGCCCCTGAGACCTTGGTACTTGTTCCGACCGGCCCCGCAGTGATACTCAGCGATGAACTGGGAGCTACCACGGTAAACGTGTTACTAATGGTGATAGTGGATGTTTGGCCGATGGCCGTCACCGGGTAGCTACCGGGTGCTGTTCCTGCCGGTATCGTAAAGGTTTGTGGCGGCATATAGCCATACACATTACTGTTCGTTTTAGCAGTGATCACCGGAGTCGTGCCATTATTCCAGTAAACATTGACATTTTCGTTCTCCTGGAACCCATAGGCCGTAACCGTGACCAGGGATTGAGCCGAGCCGGTCATCGGGCCGAGCGCGACCGTAGGCTGGTAGAGAATGAACATATAGGTATCAGAGGCATTACTGGTTTGGCCGATCCCAACGATTGGTACATTGCCTGGGATGGCAGTAGTGTTAGCAGGGATGGTTCCTTTCGTTGCGAATGATCCTGTAACGGTGTCTGCGCTGGTCGTCGCCATGAGCGTGCCTGTGCCAGGACCTGTATAATTCCAGTAGATGTTCACTGTCTCACCACTGGCAAAAGCGTTGCCGTAGATATAGGGCTTTCCACCAGGCCCACCTGCCTGCGGGCTTACATATATTTGGGGCAGCAGTGTGAATGGGGCTGTAGCGACAGAGCCGGAAGTCTGGCCAATGGCCGCAATCGTGTAGGTACCTGTAAAGGTCAGGGGCGTGGGAAACTTCGTGGAAAAGGTTCCTGTTCCATCTGCGCTTGCCGTGATTTCATAGGTACCTGTGCCAGGGCCGGTATAGTTCCAATAAATCTTGACGCTCTCGGTGGCCCCAAAACCATTTCCTTTCACCACGATCCCTGATTGGGCCTTGTAATTCGCCTTTTTCGGGACAAGGGTGATGGAAGGCCCTCCTGAGGCACGTACTGAGAAGAGGTTGCGTGGAATTACAACCAGCATGCCTCCCAGTAAAAAAGCAAGGATCATCACTGCAATAGCAATAGCCCACTGCCTTTTAGAGAAATATGCAGGCGTACCCTGCGTGGATTGTCTAGCACTCATCGTCTATCTTCCTTGACCCTTAAATCTTGTACTCAGCTTCCGTATGGCTGCTTTTCTCCTAGCATAAAGGGTCTGCAGGGAGATTCTATGCACGATTGGTAGTGAGGTGGTGATAATTTCACGTTTGTAGTTATGAAATGATAACCGGTGGGATTATACGAAGAAACGGTTTTGGTTGACAGAACTTAACCATATTCTGCAATTTGCCGCGTTTTCTTAACACAAGCGCAACCCGGCTCTCTATAGATGTGTGCTACTGTAGGGATGTGCGCGAGCATGGTCCGTGTGGTTAATATACCCTGGTTTTGACATAGAGAGAGTCCGATCGGAGGAACGAGGATATATGCAGGAAGAGAAAGAATATACTATTCCAGAGATGGTTGACGAGGTGCGCGCGGGTAAAATGCAGCGCCGTCAGTTTATGAAGCGGCTCACGCTCATGGGTATCTCAGCGGCTGGCGTTGGTGCGATAGCTGCGGCGGCAGCGCGTCCATTCGTCTCGCAGCCGGTGTCGCAGGGGAATTCATCACCGGATGCCGTCGATCATCTCCAGCGCCATGACGAACACCTTGCACACCAGACGCGAGGCCACATAGATGAATTGCATAATGATTACGCTGAACATGCCGTTGTCGAGGACAGCATGTACCCGCAGGCTTTCGTTGGTCGCGAGGCAATTCTGGCTCGTAAACGTGTTGGGATGGCTGCTATCCCCGGTTTGAAGATCAGCGTCACGAATCGGATCGTGCGTGGCAATGAATTGACCGTCGAGTGGGTCGCTACTGGCGAACATACAGGTGATTACCCAGGCTTGCCCGCCACCGGTCGTGCGTTCTCTATTCCCGGAGTCACCGTTGTTGTCCGTGAACACGGCAAAATTGTTCGTGAGTCGCTCTACTACGACATGGACGAAGTACGGCGTCAACTAGGCCCAGAGTAGCTCTTTGCCTATTGCCCCTTGACTGCCGGCAGGGCCTCTTGTATTAAATGGGCCCCCATCTCGGCGTTGAAAAGGCTGGTATTGATCAGCAGGTGATACAGGTATGGCTGGTGTTGACTGGCACCGTAATAGCGGCCCAGGTAAGCGTCGTGTTCATAATCGCGTCGATCGATGAGTTCCTTCGCCCGGTTATGATCCAGCTGGTACAGCTTCATGACCTGTTCAATGCGGTAATCCACCGGCGCAAAAACGTAAACGTGTAAAGTACGTGGCGATTCATGCAGCAAAAACTGCGAACCTCGCCCTATAATTACTGCATTGCCCTCAGTTGCCAGCTGTAAGACTACTTTCTGAGTCAGTCGCAAATATGCTAGTTCTCTCACTTGCGCAGGTATCTCTCTTGGAGTAAGCAGAGCATTATAGTTCATATTAAAGGGGCTATTTGATTGCAGCGCCCCGAGGATATGTCCAACGGCTCCAGCAGTCTGCTCATCTTGTCGAGCCGCTTGTTCCTCGTTCACACCTAGCCTTCTCGCCACTTCACCGATGATCTTACGATCGATATAGAGGAGTCCATTCTCTTGCGCTACAATCTGGCCGACCTCTGCTCCTCCGCTGCCAAATTGACGAGAGATAGTGACAACAACTTTGCCCTCTGGCGGTATGCCTGCAGGCAGCGGCTCATTTTCCAACGTCGTATCAGGGAGCAACTGTGTCGATATGCGGCCTTTGCTTGCCTGGGGGGTCTGTTGACCACGTCCACGGAAT
>Ga0137389_10000236_pt1 | contig 29233 bp, 35 predicted proteins | sample 15con2h14BmetaG_FD_104645 | JGI IMG/M metagenome (GOLD analysis project Ga0137389, IMG submission 104645) | Vadose zone soil microbial communities from Angelo Coast Range Reserve, California, USA - 15con2h1.4B metaG | ecosystem: Environmental > Terrestrial > Soil > Vadose zone > Saprolite...
GGAAGGCAAAGCAGAACTCGCCCAAGCTGTTCTGGAAATGGATCACGTCGTCGACCGGATGAAGGATGAAGCTTTTATTGTGCTCGTGCGAAAGATGAACGAAGAGCCGCAAGTGACTCAACAAGCGATAGATGCGCTCCTGGTGGCCCGCAACCTGGAACGCGTCGCGGACCACGCTACCAACATTTCCGAGGACGTCATCTTTTGGGTTCTGGGAGCCGATGTGCGTCATCACGCGCAATCAGCCTCTGCTGCTCCACGCGGCGTGGAACGACGCCAGCAGTAGACGCGAAGACAGAATCCCAAAGAACAACATCAAGGTTCCCCCTGTGAACCCCTGTGTCCTCAATAGTAAAGACTTTTTTCTCAACCACAGAGGACACAGGGGTTTCACAGGGGAGATCTTCCCTCGCCTACACCACACCCTGCGTTACACTGTTCGAGCCCCATGAGCCAGAGAATCCGCGTTTTTGCCACCTGCGACATCGGAGACGCCCTCAATATTCCTCGCCACAAAGGATACGACGTGGAAGTCTATCCCCGGCCCGAGGCTCCGCCGAAGAGCTTGATTATCGAAAAGGTGAAGTCCGGCGTGGATGGCTTGATCACCACGCTGCGCGATTCGATCGACGCCGAGGTTTTCGCTGGCGGAGCAGGCACGCTCAAAGTGGTCGCGCAGTTCGCCGTGGGATTTGACAACATAAACCGCGCCGATGCCAACAAATATAAAATTCCGTTCACCAACACCGCCGATGTCCTGACTGAAGCGACCGCCGAGTTTGCCTTCTTCATGATGGGCGCGCTCGCTCGCAAACTCTGGCCCGCCGAACATCTGGCGCGCGAGAATCGCTGGGGATATTGGCATCCCTATCTGCCATTTCTAGGCGACGAAGTCACGGGAAAAACCGTGGCCATCATCGGTACCGGGCGCATCGGCCTCGCGATGATCAAGAAGTGCGCCGGATTCGACATGAATATTCTGTGCTTCGATCCGGCCTATGAGAACCGCGACTACATCAAGGCCATCCAGGAGATGATGGATTTGAGCTTCCAGCGCGGGATCAGCCGCGAGAAGACTTCAATTCGTTACACCACATTGAACGAAGCGTTGAGTGCCGCGGATTTCATCAGCCTCCACGTGCCCCTGCTGCGCGCGGGCGAGAGCACGACGCCGACCTATCATCTAATCAACGAAACCACGCTGCGCATGATGAAGCCCACGGCCATGGTCGTCAACACGTCGCGTGGTCCGGTGATTGACGAGGCCGCCCTGGCGCGCGCTTTACGTGAGAACTGGATTGGCGGCGCCGCCCTCGATGTTTACGAGCAGGAGCCTTTGCCCGCCGAGTCACCGCTGCGCGATCCGGCAATCGCCGACCGCTGCCGCCTTCTGCCACACTTTGCCAGCGCTGCGCGCATTACGCGGCTGTCGGCCGATCCCAACAAAGGTATGGCTGGACGCTGCGTGCAGGGACTGATTGATGTGCTGGACGGGAATTACGGCGGCGAGGTTACCAAGATGCCGTACGTGGTCAACAAAGAAGCATTCAAGAAGTAGATGGTGTGAGAGGGATAGTGTGGGGACGGGCGCCCTCGCCCGTCCAAGCGGAGCGAAGCTCCGCAGGATCTGTCCCGCGCATGTAGAGAATGCTGTCGCCGCTCGCCTGGAACTTGTCGCCTAACGAGCTCACCTGATACTCTCGCCATTCACTCGAACCAGGAAAATCGCAAGCATGAAAATCCCAAGATGGATCTCTCTCGCCTGCCTGGCATGTCTGCCGCTCGCTGCTCACGCCCAAGCCAACGACGCCATCCGCGCGCTAAAGATTCTGCCCGCCCCGAAAGAAGTTCGCATAGCCGAGGGCAGGATCGTGATCAAGCCTTCGACCACCATCCTCATTAGCAATCCCGAAGACCGTATTGCCGCCGAAATGCTGCAAAAGGAGATTCACGAACGCACCGGCATGAAGTTGTCCGTCGAACCTGTGACCGCCGCGCCGAAAACGACGGGACACATTTCGCTCGGCCGCTTGACTGATCGCGGCTTGCGGTCATATCTCGAATCGCTGGGAGTAAAAGCCGTAGACGATCTCGGCAACCAAGGCTACGTGATCCGCGTGACCGACTCCGGAGTGGTCGTCGCTGGCCGCACCGCGCAGGGCCTGTTCTATGGCGTGCAGACCCTTCGGCAGTTGCTGCGTCCGGAAGCCGGAGGAAAGACGCTCGCAGTCCCCGCCCTGGTCATCCGCGACTGGCCCAGCATGGAATGGCGGGGCGTGTCGGACGACATCAGCCGCGGTCCCATCCCTACGGTTGATTATTTGAAGATGCAGATCCGCACTTTGGCGGAGTACAAGATCAACCTGCTCGGATTCAACATGGAGCACGTCTTCGACTTCCAGACCCAGCCTCTCGTTTCGCCCAAAGAAGCCGCGCTAACTCCCTCCGAGATCAAGGAACTTGTCGACTACGCCAGCAAGTACTACGTCACCCTCCTGCCCGAGCAGCAGGCGTTTGGGCATCTTCATCAATTTCTGAAGTATGAAATTTATTCCGATCTAGCCGAGACGCCCCATGGACACGTGCTCACGCCGACCAATCCCAAAACTTACGATTTCATTCGCCAGGTTTACGGAGAGGTTGTTCCTTTGTTTCCAGGCCCGTTCTTCCATATCGGCTCCGACGAAACTTTCGAACTTGGCCTCGGTCAGACAAAAGCTCTCGCTGCCCAGCAGGGTCTCGGCCGCGTTTATCTCGAACACCTCCAGAAAGTCTTCGAGATCATGCAGCCCTATCACAAGCAACTTATGTTCTGGGGAGATATCGCGGTCAAATATCCCGAGCTGCTTACCATTCTCCCCAAGGACATGATCGCCGTTCCCTGGGACTACGACCCGAAGCCCAGCTATGAAAACATTATTACGCCGTACACCAACGCTGGCCTGCGCGTGGTGGTTGCCCCCGGAGCAGGCAACTGGGGCGTGATTTGGCCAAACCTCGAGAGCGCGTTTGTGAATATTCGAAACTTTGTACGCGACGGACAAAAGCATCAGGCCATCGGCGCGCTTAACACCACCTGGAACGACGACGGTGAATCGCTCGTCGACATGGCGTGGCCAGCGTTGGTCTTTGGCGCGGCCGCGAGTTGGCAGCCCCGCGAATCCAGTATCGATGACTTCAAGAGCAGTTATGACTGGGCCTTCTACCGAAATGAAGGTAACACTTTTTCCGGAGTGATCGAGAATCTCGATCGCGCTCATACGCTTCTCGCCGGAGTGAAACAGAACAACGCAAGCCACGAGCTTTTCTGGTCCGATCCATTCAGCCAAGCCGGCGCCAACACGGCTGCCGAAGCGCTGCCTGTTACCCACGATCTGCGCATCAGCGTTGAGCGCGCCGCAGAAACGCTTATGCGCGATCGAATGAACGCACACCTTCACGCCGAGACGCTCGATGACATGCTGCTTGCCGCCTGGCATCTGGACACGCTGGGGCTGAAGATCCAGTTCACATCCGAAATCAGCCGGTTCTATTGGGACGCTTATCAGAATCAGACGGACGGAACACGTGCGCAACAGGATCTCGACGAAATCGTTGACATTAACGGGCGGCTACAAAGCCTGCGTGACGCGATCACGCAGCTGCGCGAAATGTACAAGGAAGGCTGGGCGCGCGAGGACCATCCCTATTGGCTGGACAATGTTCTGGTGCGCTATGACAGTCTGGCGTCGGAGGTGCAAGCGAAGATCGCCGTCGTGCAAGCAGCCCAACGTCAGTATTGGGACACCAAAACCTTGCCGCCTCCGGAGCAGTTGGGATTCTTCTTGAAATAGGAATTGCTAGATTTTGGTGGAGCGACGGGCGTCTCGCCCGTCCGGCAGTATCGTGGCCGGGCGAGGACGCCCGGCGCTCCACCGGCAAGAGTTATGTTCTCCCAGCGCACAAACTGGAGGCTCAGTCCGAACGCCCTTACGCGCGCGATTGAGCAAGCGCGCGCTTCGGGACAGCAGATTCTGGATCTCACGGTATCGAATCCGACCGAAGCTGGCGTCCGCCCCGATCCTGAAATCGTGCTCGCCGCCCTGGCGAATCCTGAAGCGATGCATTACGATCCGCAGCCGTGGGGTCTGCTCGAAGCGCGCCAAGCCGTGTGTAGCTACTATCGTGAGTCGCACGAAGTCGAACTCGATCCCGAGCGCCTGATCCTGACCACCAGCACCAGCGAAGCCTACTCGTACGTCTTTCGTCTGCTCTGCAATCCCGGCGACGAGATTCTTGTACCCAAGCCGAGCTACCCATTGTTCGAGTTTCTGGCCGATCTCGCCGACGTTAGACTCGTTCCGTATCCACTGCTCTACGATCACGGTTGGCAGATCGATCTCGATACGCTCTACAAAGCAGCCACTGTCCGGTCGCGAGCCGTGATTCTCGTCCATCCCAACAATCCGACCGGCTCCCACGTCTCTGCTGCGGAAACCTCGGCCCTCAATGTTTTCTGCCGTGACCGGGGTCTGGCTCTGATTGTGGACGAAGTTTTTCTCGATTATTCGCATGATGGGGCGCCCCGTTGGAGTTTCGTCCGCAACGCCGACGCGCTCACATTCACTCTGAGCGGAGTATCCAAGATTTCTGCCCTCCCGCAGATGAAGCTTGCCTGGGTGGCCACCAGCGGCCCGGAAGACATTGTTGCCGAAGCAGGTGCGCGCCTGGAAGTTATCGCCGACACCTATCTCTCCATGAACGCTCCGGTTCAGCTTGCCGCTTCGGCGCTGCTCGATCAGCGCAAAAACATCCAGCCCATCCTTCTCGATCGTCTGCGCATGAATCTCGCCGAACTCGATCTTCAACTTGCGGGCCATCCCTCGTGCACGAGGTTGCTGGTTGATGGCGGATGGTACGTTGTGCTACGGGTACCCGCCCTCGATAGTGACGAAGACCTTGCTGTTCGTTTGTTACGAAAGGCGGGTGTGAGCGTCCATCCTGGTCACTTCTACGATTTTCCAAATGAAGGCCATCTCGTGCTGAGCCTGATCACTGAGCCAGCCGATTTTCGCGAAGGAGTGGCCCGGCTGCTGCGGGTGGTTGGGGTCTGAATGCGGTTAGGGAGAGTTGCCTTGAACAAGACCGGGGCACTGTGAGCATACGCCCAATCGATAGTGCCGCCATCGGTCCTTCGTCAAGCGATACCCATCTCTTGGTTAAGCCATCCCACCAGAAATTTCCACGCCAAATAATAGATCCCCATGCCAATAGGTAGGATCGGCACGGCGTACCAGAGTTGAATGGTGAAGACGTCGAACACGTGCGCTAACGCCACCCCTCCCGGAATCAAGAGCAGCGGCAGAAGCGCGCCGTGCAATCCTATCGGCAGCCGCACACGGGATCGAAGCGCAAGGTAGAGCATGTTCCACAGGCCCCACACATTGGGAACAACGGCCATCGGAAACATGATCGCCCGCGCCAGCGGCCATGCTCGCATCGCCAGGACGAACTGGCTCGGCACCTCAAAATAAAAATGGAAGCATGCAAAGACTGTCATGCTCACCAGCAGAACCAGCGTTGGCACGACAATGCCAGCCATGTAAGCACGTAGATATGGGTGCGGTCGCATGATGCCCTCCATTACAAGTGATAGGCCAGCAGCAACAAAGCCTTGGGAAGCATCACCAGCGCGATGGCCACGCCGGCCCCCACCCCGGTCGCCACGCTGATGTCGATCCATGACCATGCCGCGGGTGCCTGAATGCGATCCACGATCGACGGCCAGAGATCGCGTGAGGGCTTCGGACGGCCCAGCTCCGGAAATGCCGAACGTAGCAGATTTTTCAGCTGGTCGTCATTCATGGTCGAATACCCAGACGTGCCAACTCCTTCCGCAACGCTCCGACGGCTCGAGACATGCGCGACTTAACCGTGCCAACGGGCAGATCGAGTGCCTCTGCAATCTCTGCATAGGGTCGCTGCTCGATGAGAACGAGAGTGGCAACCACCTGCAGCTTAGGTGGCAACTTCCGAAAAGCGCGCGCGACGGATTCGGCCAGTCCAAGGTCGGCACGTGTCGGCGCCTCAATGTCGTCACTGGTCGTAATCCAGCCTGCCCGCGGGCGCACCGACCTCAGATGGTCGCGAGCCGCGTTCGTGGCGATGCGCCGCATCCAAGCTCCGAAACTCCGCGAAGAATCAAAGCGGGCTCGTGCGCGATACGCCCTCCAGAATGCTTCGACGAGAACATCTTCGGCGGCGCTCGTATCCCTGACAATCCGCAGGATCCATTGAAAAACCTCGACCTCGAACTGCCGGAAGAGCGATTCGAACGCGTCCTGATCGCCCTGTACGAACCGCCTGAGGAGTTCGCCGTCCAGTTCGTCCGGCATAGGCTTCTACCTTGTCTTACTTGCCCGCTTGTTCAAAGGTTCCAATTGATTTCAGCAATAAAGTCATCGCCTTTACAAATCTCCTTTACAAATCTAGTGATGAGACGACTTGTGAGCAATCTGGGCATCAGCAAAGGGATGCGAGTTCCAGTCACAAGGGCCGAGGCGCCTTCGTGTTATCCTTCTCGCCGTTTCCCAAGTTCGGAGAATTCATGTCCATCAGCCGTCGTGGATTTCTAGGTTCTGCAATCGCTGCGTCGCTGGCCACTGGTCTCAACGCGCAAGACAAAGTTAAAGACGATGCTCCCCGCGCCGCCGAACCATCCGGCAGCGTGAAGCGCCCGATCATCATCTGCGCCAACAATGGCGTCAATTACCTCGACGATGCCTTCGCTTTCCTGAAAAACGGTGGCGACACGCTTGAGGCTGCCCTGCGCGTCGTCAAGGGCCCGGAAGATGATCCGAACGACGATACCGTCGGACTCGGCGGCATTCCCAACGAAGAAGGCGTGGTCGAACTCGACGCCTGCTGCATGCACGGGCCCAGCCGCCGCGCCGGATCCGTGGGTGGAGTCCGTAACATCAAAAATGTTTCGGCCGTTTCCAAAGCTGTGATGGAGCATACCGGCCACGTCATGCTCGTCGGCGAAGGCGCAGAGAGATTTGCCGTGGCCATGGGTTTCCCGCGCGAGAATCTGCTTACTGAACGCTCGCGCAAAATCTGGCTGCTCTGGAAGGAATATCACTCGACCGACGACTGGTGGGGGCCAGGAATCGCCGACCCGAACTGGAAGCCGCCGTCGTCACCATCGACGACATCACCAACGACATCGCCGCGATCCGAACTCTGGAAACAACGCATCCAGCGCCTCGAAGAGCGCGCCGTCGAGCTTGGCATCGAGCCGGAATTCCGCATGGCCGCCATCCGGCGCGTTTTGGTTCCGCCTACCGGCACGATTCACTGCTCCGCTCTTAACGACAAAGGTGAAATCTCTGGCTGCACCACCACCAGCGGCCTTGCTTATAAACTCCCAGGACGCTGCGGTGATTCGCCGATCATCGGCGCCGGTTGCTACACCGATCAGGACGTAGGCTCCGCGGGAGCCACCGGCAGCGGGGAAGAGAACATCAAGGTTGCCGGAGCGCACACCATCGTCGAGAACATGCGGCGCGGCATGTCGCCGCTCGAAGCTGGCATTGACGCCCTCAAGCGCATCGCCCGCAACTACAACAATGACATGAGCAAGCTCAACTTCATGGATATGACCTACTACATCCTGCGCAAGGACGGAGCCTACGCAGGCGTGTCGCTCTGGGAGGGTGGTTCGACCCAGCGACACCACATCGCGGTCCACGACGGCAGCAGGCGCTCCGAGATCACCGTACCGTTATTCAAAGGCGCCTCTCATAGTTTCCCGCCGTTTCCGGTCACACTGCCAAGGGAGTTAACGCACGATTCCGAGTACTACAAATAGGACAGGCAGGGCAGCCGCAGACGTCGATTGCGCTCTTCCCTCCGGGTGTACAATCATCTGGTTAGGACCGCAGCTTCACGGGGCCACTTCCTCCCGCGTTCGAGGCGCGAAAATGAATGTTCACGTAAGTTACAAGGTTCACAAAACTCCCGACATCGAAAAAGAAATCGGCCACCAGATCGAGAAAATCCAGAAGCGCCTTCAGGTCTTCCGGCCCGAACTGGTCCATCTGAAAGCCGTCATTGATCAGAATTCGGCGCGCGAGGGAACGCTCATCTCCTTGAATCTGCGGTTGCCATCCGGACAATTGGCCGTCCAGGAGAAAGCTCCCAGCCCAACTGCGGCCATCAAGGCTGCCTTTGACGAACTCATCCAGCAGATCGGCCGGCATAAGGAACTGCTCCGCTCCAGTCACAAGTGGCGCCGCTGGCGCGGAGGGCCACAGGAATCTCGCGAACCAGGCGTTCCATTCGAGCAGACGCTGGCAGCGGTGCTGGCGCCCACCATTTCCGCCGATGACATTGGCTCCTACGTGAACGCCAACCTTTCCCGGCTCGAACGTTTCGTGGACCGCGAACTCTACTTCCGTCGCGCCGACGAGGAGATTCTCGAGGACGCTCTCTCTACCCCCGAGGTCGTGGACGAAGTCATCGCCCGAGCTCTCGGTGATCATGACCGTCCGGAAAAATTGTCGCTTGAACCGTGGCTGTACCGCCTGGCGCTGCAAGCCATGAACGAGATGACGGCGCGCCTTCACGAACTGGAGTCTCCCGTCTATCTCGAAGACAGCCGCCGCCGGCAAAATGTGCAAGCCTCCGATGAAGCCGGCCTGCAATTCCATCAGCCCGACGAGGGTTGGACCCGCGAAAGCGCGATTCCGGATCGCCGCGTGTCCACTCCTGAACAGGCCGCCTACTCCGACGAAATGATTGCCCTGGTGCAAGCCGCCCTCCGCGGCGCCGATCGCACCGATCGCGAAGCTTTTCTCCTGTACGGTATCGAGGGCTTTTCTCTCGGCGAAATTGCCGCCATCACCGGCCGGCATTCGGAAGCCGTGCGCGAATCCATTCAGCGGGCGCGCAACTGCGTTCGCAGTGCACCGTCTGTAGCCAAAGAATTTCCTAAAGAGCGCTTCGTCAAAACTGGAACCCGAACATCTCAGTATTAAGGAGTGTGGAGATGATGACCCGGGACGAAATCCGTGAGCTGGCGGCTTTTCACGCGGACGAGACCAAGGGGGCTTGTGCCCTGAGTTTTTACTTTCAGCCCGATCCTCCCCAGGATCGTTCCCATCGCCGCGAGGCAATCGTCGCCAAGGATATCGTTAAGCAGGCTCTGAAGAGTACTGCCGCCAGCGGCAAGAACGGATCGCTTCATGCCGATCTCGATCGCGTCCTCGATCTGGCCACGAACCTGCGCGGGAATGCCCGCGGAAAGGCAGTCTTTGCCTGCTCCGCTCAGAATTTCTGGAAGGAATATGAGCTGCCTCCGCAGCTCGGAGCCACTCAGATTTATCTCCAACCTCAATTTCAGTTGAAGCCGCTGGCAGCATTACTGGGAGCCCAGCCCGCGCTCTGCGTTGCCATGGTCGACCGCCAGCGCGCCCGTTTCTTCGATCTTCGCCTCGACGTCCTGCGCGAACACGGGGCCATTGTCCACATGCTCTCGCGCAGTGCTTCGAGTTATGGTTACAACGGCTACGAAGCCGGCCATGCCGAGCGCCGCGTGTCCGAGGAAGCGCTGCAGCACTTCAAGGCAGTTTCCGAGCGGCTGCGGGCCGACTTCGAGAGAGGCGCCTGGGAACGCCTCATCGTCGGTTGCCACGATGTCAACTGGCCCGAGTTCGAGGCCCACCTCCACCCTTACGTCAAACAGCGCTTGATTGGCCGATTCTCAGCCGATGTCGCCAGCGTCTCGAATGAGGAGCTTCGCGATCACGCAGGCGCTCTCCTTAATCAATGGATCACAGAGCGTGCCTCGACGAAAGTCAGCGAAGCGCTGGAGTTCGCCAAGTCCAACGGGCGCGGTGTCGCCGGCCTGCGACGCGTCCTGCAAGCGTTGGAAGGCGGGGAAGTGCAGACTATCTTCCTTACCGAAAACTATTCTGCTCGAGCCGTCCAGTGCCCTCACTGCGGCCACCTTGACGCCCACCTGATCGCATCGTGCGTCGCTTGTGGACGCCCCACTCACGAACTCACCGACGTCTGCGACGCCATCATCCCCATCGCCATCCGGCGCAATATCGAACTGTTCTATCTCAAGGAGCACGACGGACTGGATCGCGCCGGCAACATCGCGGCGCTCCTGCGCTTCCGGTCGGATCAGACGACGGGGCAGGTCGCGGCAGCATCGTAAGTTAAGGTCAGAGGTAAGATTGCGGAGGTGAGAGCCCCCGTGAGCTTTCGATCGAATGGTTTTTACCTCTGCAATCTTACCTCTTACCTCTGACCTTAGCCGTGGCAGATTTTTTCCCGCTAGGCGAAAATGAGGGAATGATCCATAAGATCCTTCCCGTCGGCCCGCTGCAATGTAACTGCTCCATCATCGGGGATGAGACCACGCACGAAGCCATGGTCATCGATCCTGGCGACAATATTGAGGATGTTCTTGCCATCGTCCGCCAGCACAAACTGGAAGTGAAACAGATCGTCATCACCCACGCCCACATCGACCACGTCGGCGGAGCGATGAAGCTGCGCGCGCAGACGGGCGCCCCAATCCTGCTCAATCAGAACGATTATGCGCTGCTGAAAATGCTCGACGTACAGGCAACGTGGATCGGCGTCCCCGCGCCGGGCGAAGTTGCAATCGCGGCGAGTATCGCAGATGGCGAATCGTTGCGCACGGGTAGCCTGACGGCGAATGTTCTCCATACTCCGGGCCATACCGAAGGCAGCGTCTGCCTCTATTTTCCGGCGGAAAAATTGCTGATCGCAGGCGACACCCTGTTCGCGCGAAGCATCGGCCGCACTGATCTGCCTGGAGGATCGTTTGAGAAAATCATGCGCTCCCTGCGCGACCGCGTCCTCGCCCTGCCCGATGATACCGTCGTCATTCCAGGCCATGGTCCACGAACAACAATAGGCGAAGAAAGGGAAGAGAATCCGTTCCTGGTGGGGTGACCGCGCGGCGAGTCATACGCGAGTCATACGATGGAGCGACGGGCGTCTCGCCCGTCCACCCGTGCGCCTGCAGCAGGCATCGTGGCCGGGCGGGGACGCCCGGCTCTCCACTAGCTAGTTATTTTTGTGTCGGCGCCGGGTTCTGCGGAGCGGCTGGCGGCGCAGAAGGCGTGGTGGGAGTCGCCGGCTGTGATTTCGTCTGCGTTAACTTCACTCCCGAAAGCACGGATGTGGGCCCTGTTCGCCGTGCGGCAAAAATCGAAAGCGTAATCGACGTAAGCATGAAAATAATCGCGGACCAGGTCGTCGCCCGGGAAAGAACCGAAGCCGCGCCCCGCGGACCAAACGCTGTCTGGCTGCCCTGTCCGCCGAAAGCCGCGGCCAGATCGCCGCTCTTTCCGCTTTGCAGCAACACGACCGCAATCAGAAAAAAGCAAACGATAACGTGAATTACTACAATCAAAATGGTCATTGCAAAAAAACTCCGTCCGGGCCGCGGCCCGCTTCAAATTCCGATCTTCCGTGCATACGCAGGAATCACTACGATGGTGCGGAAGGGGGGATTCGTTTTTACCATTTTCCGCAAGTCTCAGTGATTCATATATTTAGCGGTAACCCCTTATGTTTTTGTTGATTCCGAGATACGCGAATCTTAGGCTACCGTTTCTCTAGGTTCCCTAGGATATCCCATTTCCACCTAAAACGGTAGCACGGTAGCACTGGACGCGGTGAAGGGAATCGCCCGGTGTTTTCGTTTTCTATGTATGAAGGAGGCAGGCTCTATGAGCAAGCCGATAAGAACAGTACCGCCCGAAGATCGGGCAGACTTCCGGTCCATGGCAAAGGCAATGTGGCGAGACCTGAATAAGGTGCTTCACACTCGATATGTGATTCAGCCGATGGTCGGGTTGCCGTGACCGATAAATGGGCACAGACGGGATATTGAAACGGACGCTAAGCGGACAGTGAAACGGATGAAACGGACAATCTCTAGGCGCCCAGCGCCACACTAGCTTGCAATTGGTCGGACAGACCTTGCGTCTTGGGATTCCACGCCCGAAAGAAGACGCACCCTTCACTGTCAAAGGCGAAGGTCTTTGCAAAAACCACTTGGTCGATTTTGTTCAGCAGCGGAAATTCTCCCTGAGCGTCGCGGATAATTCTTGCTACCGCAATTTCGCTGTGGCTGATTGTCGGGAGATCAATCATCAGAAAACGCATGTCCGCTTCGGAGTCCACGAGTTTTTGAAGTTTGGATTCCAAGGCGTGCGTTACCTGTGCCTCTAGTTTTTGATCGTGAGGCAGAACACCGCTCACCAAAATAGGTTTCTTCACGTCCATGTCACCCCACACTTCGACATCGCAGGTGATGGTCGGACGCCTTCCATCGGGGAGTGGAATTGGAATGTCAAAAGTGGTGACGTGCTGGTAGTCCGGCGCAATCGTCGGCAGTTTGGGTTCAAGAAATTTGACGATTTCGTCCTGCACGAGCGCGTAGCGCTTTCTTAGCTTCCTGCCGATGAAGTTTGTCCGAAAGTGTATCTGAACCCACTTGCCAGACAAACCCGGCAGCCGAAGGGCTTCTAGACGCTCCGCAATCGGGCGCAGAACTGCTTCTTGCTGCATGTGGCCCTCGAAAGCGAACACCCGCGTGTGCTCAACCGCGAGTCGGGTTCCGTCTTCGGCAATCGCTATGACTTCCACATTTCTCTCGCTCTGTTTCAGCCAGTCTAGGTTGTTTGAAAAGCGGCCCTGCTCATGAGCATGCAGGAATACTTCGACAACCCTGTCATCGGGTCTGTGGTGCGAGGGCGGCGGGCAGATGATGTTTTGCATCGCTTATCCTGCGATTGTATCCAACACAAAGACGACTGATACACGCAAATGCGCCTGAGCTTCCTCTCGACAGTGGACACCCATCAGCGTGACTTCACAGCCTTCCTTCCGCGTATTGCGAACAGTACCCTTACTTCATTTCTCCCAAGGGCATGTTTCGAGCAGGCGTTCGATTTCTGGAAACCTCGCCCCTTGTTCATTGTCTATCAGCGAATCGGCACGCCTGAGGTGGTCAATAAAGTAAGCGTGGAACTTTTCCTTTGGGTCGGTGTGCGGATTGTCTCTCATCTCTTTGAGCGTATACGCTACCAACTGATCTGCGAAACTTCGACCATACTTTTCTCTGATAGACCAGAAAAAACGCACTGGGATCGGCCACGGCACGTCTTCACTAGCTAGCCTCGCTTTTTTGTCGCAGGGAGAATCATGGTCCGTTCCCTTTCGGTTCCAAAAGCTCCAGTTTAGATAGATCGGGACGGTCATTGCGACCCAGTGCCGATAATTGGAATCGATCAACTCCGGCTTGCTCCAATATTCCTGTGCCCGAGTAGAGAAATCTCGCTTATCGCTGGCGTCTTCTTCCTGCGGAGTCGGCGGCAAACTGGACACGAGCATTTTCCAGATCACATATTGGCAGTAGGATAAAGTTATTTTCTCTGGGTCATCAATCTGATTCACAGGGATGTCAATGCTTTCTTGGTAATGTTGAGGGGAGATGGATGAGGATGACCCAGTGCCAGTGGTTGCTTGCATATTAACGCCGATACGAGGGATATCGGTCGGTACGTCGATCTCGATTCTCTTGAAAAACAGGTCGATCTTGCTGATGTTTGCTTCAATACGTGACTTCCGTTTTGCAGTGAATATTGGTGAATCCTTGAACCGCAGGTGTGTGATTGCTACTCGCTTCTCGTTGTTTGCAGATTGCGCTTTCTCTAGTGGTACAGGTTGAACAGGTTGAGGCACTTCGCTCTTCGTGGTAGTCGTCTCCGGCGGCTTGGTTGTCAGATACCTTTCAAACCGCCAAAGGGCGACACTGTACACTGCTATAAAAAGTACGCCGGGCAAATTCTCGTAAGCGACGGCGGTCGCGATCCTCAAAGTCGGCGAGACCCAGTTCGACTGAAACTTCGGGAATCGTATCGGACGTGAGTTCCACGTCCACCGGGTCCATGGTCTCGCGCTCGCGGAGGTCTTCCTGCTCTTCGGCGTCTGCGGCCCGCTCCGCCAGCTTCTGTTCCCGGACAGCGAACGCTTGGGCCGCCGCCGCTGGGCTGGACATCAGAGATCGCAACAACGTAAGCGCTGCCCAATACCGCACACGCTGGCGGGGCTGGCTGAGCTTAGGGTCTTGCACAGTCTCACGTGTGAACTCCAATACATCTACGAATAGCTTTTGATGCTCTCCTGTCAGGTTGTACGTACCTTCGATTGGGTCACGCTTGGGGAAGCGCACTTCGCCGGGCCACGCGGCGAGAACATCGCCCCGCGTCCGTTGAACAAATTGGCGAGCAAGTGACCGACGTTGTTGGTCGGTCAATTTCTGCATATCCAGATTTTCGAATCGGTCGTTCAATAGGCCCAGTAGAGAACGGAAGCTTCCCTCGATTCCGCTGTGTGGAGTGGCCGTTAGCAGCAGAAGGTGCCGTGCATGATCCTTGGCTACTGCGTGCACGAGTTGATGGCGCTGCTGTTGTTCACTGGAACCGACGCCACCGGGCTCCGTCGCGGTGTGCGCTTCGTCTACGATGACCAGATCGGGGCAGTCCGCGAGGAAAGCAGCGCGGCGGGAGTCGCGCTTCACGAAGTCCATGCTCACAACCACGTGCTTGTAGTACCGATAGACGCTTAGGTCGCGACGAGGCAGGTCTCGTTCAAGCCGTGCGAGCGTGCTGGTGCGCACGACCTTAGCGTGAATATGGAATTTCGTTTCTAACTCTTCCTGCCATTGGTCGCACAGGTGAGGTGGGCAAAGGACGCACAGCCCTTGGGCATCGCCTCGGTCGAGCAGTTCGCGAGCAATCAGTGCAGCTTCTATCGTCTTGCCAACGCCAACATCGTCAGCAATGAGCATCCGCACCGTGTCGAGCTTTAGCGCCATTATGAGGGGTACGAACTGGTAGGGGCGCGGGCGTACCGAGAGACGACCGAGGCTGCGAAACGGCCCCGCCCCATTGCGCAAACCTAGACGGGCGGCGTTGCGTAGGAGTTTGCCCGCGATGAAGTCTCCAGCTTGTTCTGGCTTAGGCGGTGCGAATTCTGCGTGTTGTAGGTGGCGTCCTTCGATGGCTTGGTGAATGCCGCAGATTTCCGACTCGCTTCCGCTGAGCGGGCGAAGGCAAATTACATCGGCATCGTCCGAGGGAAGGACGATCCAGTCCCGTTCGCGGATGCGAACAAGAGACCCAACGGGATATTCTCCGACTTGCCCAGTGGCCATCGTTGATCTCTATTTGACGGAACTGAAAACTATAGCACCGTCGAGATCATCAGTCCGGGCGCGACAATTTTCTGCAAGGAGAACGGGTAGCACCGACAAAACTGTCGTCGCCAACGACACAGTCGATTAACTGTATTATTCGCTTACCGACATTGGGCTCGGACGAAATGCGAGTTTCATAAGTCCCACAACTCATTCACGACGCCTCTTCTCGCCCAAACTCATGTGAGCAGAATCGTGTTTTTCGTCCCGAACCGCAGGCACATTCGGCATAGGTTGATGTCGGCTGGACGATCCCCCAGTAGTCGAGGTTCGACAGAAGGTACACGCGTGCCGTCAAGCATAGGTCTCGGCAAACTTGATTGAATGATGGCAAATCAGCAGCCAATGCCTGTATGGCCCACGCGCCGCAGGCAACTAGGGTTTCCGAGAGCGGCGAGCCAGCTTTGATGGCTTGGTCAGTCACACCTAGCCATCCGACAGCGTCTGTTCCAATAAGGACACGCATCTGTGGGATATCGGCCGCGAGGCCGGACTCTGACCAAAAGCATTCCCCTGCACCCCAGCTCGGATGCACGGCATCGCATAGAATCTCGTAGTCTTCAAGCAGCTTTGGCCTAGGGCATTGCTTTTCGGCTTTCTGAATCAGGGTGAGTATGTTAGTGCGTTTGAACTTCTCAGATGCCCGAATGGTTCGTGAAAGACGTGTGCCCCAAGCCACCTGTGTAGTTGCTTGATAAAGCTCGCCCCGCACTCTCATCGCATCCTTGACTGACCGAACGCTTGTAGCCTTCAGCTTCCGCCACACTGCGGCTACGTCACGCGACTCTATCGCCCATGCCGATGCAGTCTCCACAAGAGAACGCACCATTGCAGCAGCGACGGTCAAGTTCCAACTGCCCAGCGCAACCGCCAAGCCATCAGCCAATTGAGCCGACCGCCAAGACTTCAGGAGACACTGCGCAGCAAACAAAGAATGGATATCAAATAGGACATCGGCGGTTACAACAGATTCGACTTTGGCCCTAGACCTTCGCAATGCTTGTCCATCGTGGACGGTGATCCGCTGGTTCAAATAAAACTTCGAGCGAGGGGGCAGATTCGAGGTCCACTTTGATAACTGCTCCAAGGCAGTTTCCAAGGGAGTGAGGGCATTACGTCGGAGTTTCTTAGCTATTGTGGAAGGGACTGAAATACCGTCAGCCATGTTGACTCTTGGAATCTACGAGGATTGTACGACAGTGGCAAGGCGAGCCCACGCCCCCGGTTCCGGAGGACCTATCTTGAAAAGTCACTGCATGCAGATAGGCGTGCACCCAACTACCCTCGGGACCTTCGTCCTGCTGAGCCGATTCGTGCGCCCGCTTCCAATCGCCCTTCGCATCCCACCACAATCCGCCGAGGGCGAGCGTGAGTCCGTGAACACCGTACAACGTCGCATCGTGACCGCCGTTTGATTGCAGCAGATTCCGATAGCAACGCACTGTCGGCGCGGACTGAGAATCCACCCCGCAACCGCCCTTATCTAAACAAGTCGAGCCTCGTCGCTCGGGTTTTTCTTAGGCCGGAGGTGATGCACTGTGGGTTGGTCTCACAAGGACTCAAGAGCAGTGGAACTCTTTTGGGAGGCTCTACAACGCCTCAAGGATGACCCAAAACTGAAACTCCTTGGGTTTGGCTGTGGCTCAGAATACTGCGTTAAGCAGCATTGGGGTGCGGGGGGATGCAGGTTTGATGCGTGGTTGTGGACGGGTGTTTACCTACCGGAAAACCAGATTCCTCTGGCTCTTACCAGTTTTGCTGAGATACACGGAACACCTCATTTTACGGACGAGGAAGTAATGATGCGTGACAGAGAGAAAGGAAGGTTCGCGCATGAGATGGGCCGTCCTCTCTGGGTTAGGTCAGATTTTGAAGTATACAAGTTGGCTAGGAGACAAAGATTGTTGTCTTCGCTTAGGGAGTTCGCTCTTGGCAAGCAGACGGAGCGTAAAGTTTTGTACTACAGGGATGGTTCGCCTATCTATTTCTATGGGAATCGGGTCTGCTACTACTCGGCGGCTGGCAACTTGATCACTCTGCATTCAAAGGAAGACATTGGGTGGTTTCACACGCAATGGGAGTCGCCGAATACTTACAAGGGAAATCCCCGCTACAGGGTGTTGGGAAAGTAACGGAGAAGTCGAAGCACTGTTTATTGCTGGGACTTGCGGTTCCAATACGGGCTCATGCCAGCTTGGGGCGATAGTCTCGTCTCGCAACTGTGAGCACAATAATGACGCGGTGCTCACGCCGACAAATCTATAGACGGTCCCTCCTACACCTTCCAAATCCGAGTTCCGGGTGGTGGTTCGAACTCGACGAAGCCGCCCAACGACTGGAACATCAAATGTATGTGTTTATTGCCAGCCCCCATGGCTCCGGTAACGCCGTTTACTATGCGATTAGTATTCGCCTGATTGATGTCGTCCACAAACACAGCGAATACGTCGTGGGGTGGAGGAGGGAGGGGTTAGTGTGCCGGGCGCGGCCATGCCGCTAGTCTATTCCCTGCCTCTACGGAAATCCAAGCCACCACTTGATCACCACTCAGAATCGCCACTTGCCGAACATACTACTTCGGTCGATGACATTCGTCTCGATGAGCCAACCCCGCTTAATCTTGCAGCCCAGTTTCAACTCCGCGTCAAAACCCATGCCCGCTGCCGCAAGTCACTCCCCTCCTATACAATTGGGCGGCTATCAAATACCGAGGGGGTAACAATGTCAAATCTAGAGAATGCGCTCCAGCAAATTCGTGAAGAGCATAAGCAAGCGCAGGTACGGGTAGAGAAGTTAGACGAAGTGATCCGAGGCTTGGTTGGATTGAACAGTTCGGCACCTTCACATAATGGCGCTGGACGAAGCCGCACCATGTCAGCCTCGGCTCGCAAACGCATCAGCCTCGCCCAAAAAGCGCGATGGGCAAAAGTGAGAGCGGGGAACGTGGTTTCAATTGGATCGAAGCGGGGCAAGAGAACCATATCGGCTGCTGGCAGAAAGAGAATCGCAACCGCACAGCGGGCGAGGTGGGCGAAGGTGAGGGCGCAGCAGAAGAAGACTGCTTAAATTCGGACAGGGGAGGCTGCTGAGGGTACGTGGTAGTGGAGTGCTACAACGGTGGCTTAAGCTTGAGCTTTGCTTTGTTCGTCACAAGGAAATCGCGAAGCTCTTGCACCGCACCCAACAGGCGCACCCATTGCTCGTAGTAGAGGGTCACCGGGAAACGACCAAGGCCGTAGACACTGACGCCCCCCTTTTCGCTCACTTTGAACTGCAAATTGCCAATATGCTTTTGCTTTTCAAGTTCTGCGACTCGCGCCCTCAGTTGCTCATATGTTAGTTCGTCCATGTGGTTCATCCCCAGCGCGGCTGTCGTACTCTTGGATTCCGACAGACGTTGCAATCGTGCAACCTCGTAATGACACCGCCGCCTGTATTCCTCATCTCCAAGAACCTCATCGGGCACTGCTTGGGCACAGAGGGGACACATGGCACATTCCTCTGCTCCAAAGACTATGGCCTGTATTCGGTCTTCCCACGACTTGTTGGGATAGTAAGGCTGCCCGCAGCAGTTGCAGATTAGCTGTACCTCCTGCGTATTGGTTAGGCGCATCTCCAAACCCAATTTGGGCTTCATAAGATTTGATGACTGAGTCCCGACTAAGGGAAGGAAGCATGATTGTGCGCTTTGAGTTGAATACTTCGCAAGTGTACTTGGTTCCACCGTCGTCCAGTCCGAGTGCATAGCATCTCGGCGTTTGTTCGCTATACTCGCAATTCAGCGTGCCCTAATGACGAGCGACATGGGGAAGAAAAATTGGGAACTAGAACAATGTCGGCGTGTTGCTGAGGCCATCAACGATGCTGAGGGTACCGACTATGAGGCACAGCCCTCGGACGCAGAGCCCGCCGACACGGTTCTGGCAAGTAAATCGAAGAAATTCTCTCAACGACCCGCACAAGTGGTCAGCATACCTCTAGACTTCCGAAGCCGCGATGACAAAGGAACCGTTGAGAAACTCAAAGGCACCCTCGCCGAACTTCTTCGGGGCAAAGGGATGGAACACTTGCTGATTGGTGTCATCCCGTCCGGTGATGCTGAAATGTACGGCGTCAAGCAGTCCTTAGTGGAACAACTCGCAGAAATCGTCGCGAAAGAGGCGTGTGATCGCGATCTAGTATTGGGTTACGACGAGATTTATGAAAGGAGTCCAGAACTTGCGGAAGCAATCCACAACCTTTTCGTCTCTCACCATGATGTGATCCCTGAGATTGAGATAGATATACCTGCTGGGTCCGCAGTTCCCGGCGACGGACAATGGATCGAAGAGGGAATTTGGAAAAAGCTAAAGAAGTATGGAAATGCAAAGGCGGTCGAGAGCCTTATGCTGGTCATCGGTGTCGCAGGTTTTGTTGACGACCAGCAGATCGAAGCATTTCAGCGGGCGAACCCACCAGACACGTTGCCGTTTGCAGAAGTCTGGATCGTGACGCCATTTCACGGCGTCGTTTGCTTGAAGCACAGAGAAGCTAGTGCCTAAATGCCAAAGTTGCCCATCGTCGCCTACCACGCAGACTGGGGAACTGATCCCACGAAACGCTGGTTCTGCAAGGCTGTTCTAGAGGGTGACCGCTACCGAGCGCACGCTCCTGCGCTGGTTGTCGATCACCGTGGGTTAATGAATCGGGTAAAAGGCGAGATTGGAGAGACCGGAATCGCAGTTGTCGGATTCGATTTCCCAATCGGAATCCCCGCTCGCTATGCGGCCCTGCTTGGCGTCACAGAATTCAAACCCTTTCTTCTGGAACTTGGAGACGGTGATTTTTCGGATTTTTACCGCATTTCCGCTAGGTCATCGGAGATTTCCAAGTATCGACCTTTCTACCCTTATACGCCGGGCGGGACGAAGCAGATTCATCTCTTGTCCGCTTTGGGACTGACGAGCATCAATGACCTTCGGCGGAAGTGCGATCTTGGATACGAAAGCAGGAAGCCAGCCTGTCCCTTGTTTTGGACACTTGGAGCGAATCAGGTCGGTAGGGCAGCGATCATCGGTTGGCGGGACGTGCTGGCTCCAGCATTGAGCAACTTAACATCTGTAGTGTTGTGGCCGTTCGACGGCTCCATCGATTCACTGTTAAAGCCCGGAAACATTGTCGTCGTGGAGACCTACCCAGCGGAGTGCTACAGTTGGTTCTTCCAAGGTGAGCCGCTCAGAGGGAAAGGGAAGGTGGAGGTTCGTAAGCGGGTTGTCCCCGCGCTCCTAAAGTGGGCACAGTCCGCAAATGTCACGTTCGATCCTGAATTGCAACGTACCATCGAGGACGGGTTCCCGAATGATGATGCATTCGACGCCACCATAGGGCTCTTTGGGATGCTGGAAGTTCTGATGAACAGGCGGGGATCAGGGGAACCGGAGGAAGGGAAAGTCAGAAAGCTGGAGGGTTGGATTTTCGGCCAATCGTGCTAGCCATGAAAATGCTCGTGATTGGCAGTTGCACCGGAGCTAAGAATTTGGGGGACTGCCCCGGCCTGCTGACTCAGGCGAACTTCGATGATCCATCCCTGTTTCAACGCCGGGAAGCAGAACTTTCCGCTTGGGCCTTGCCTGCTAGAGAGCTTTACACAGGACGGCAGCACCGCTACATGATGAACGGCGTGAATGCGGTCCGTCACCGCTTCGGCATATCTGTTTGTTCGGTCAAGATAATCTCTGCTGGCTACGGACTCGTAGATGAAGAACAACGTCTCGCGCCATACGAGGCGACGTTTCAGCAGCGGCGTCCACGGTGGATTCAGGAGCAAGCAAAGCGGCTGGGGATTCCGGCCGCAGTGCGGAAAGCCGTGATCGGCTTCGATGCTGTGCTGTTTCTGCTTGGCAAGGAATATCTAATCAGCATTCACCTGCCACTTTTTCCGGGGGTCAATCAGCGGTTCATTTTCTTCACGTCGAACGTTCAACTCCCATTCCATCCGCACTCCATAATTGTTCCCGCAGGACATACGGAAACTCGATTTGGCGCTGGCGTGATGACCCTCAAGGGAAAGATGTTCGAAAGATTTGCTTCCGGGCTATGTAGTGCTCCTGAAAAGTGGAGTGAACTGGCATCTGACAATAGTTCGGCAACGATGCTGGCGTTGATCGAAGCTGGGCAAGGGAACCCATGAACCGCCGAGAGGACTTGAACAGCCTTTACGAGATTTTGGACGAGTTGCGACAGCGGCTCGGGGGCTGTCGCCGTTTGCGCGAGTGCGCAGCCAAGAGCGGCTGGCCAGAACGAGGGGTGTACTTCTTCTTCGAGGATGGCGAATTTCGGGAAAATCAGAAAACCTTGCGAGTGGTGCGAGTGGGGACACACGCAATAACAGCAACCTCCAGAACCACTCTCTGGAACCGTCTGCATACTCACCGGGGGCATTCCGATCTTGGCGGAAATCATCGCGGCTCGATTTTTCGGAAGCGCGTCGGAGAGGCACTTTGGAAAGTGAAGCCGCATCCCAACGACCTCACACGGAACTGGGGAATCAGGAGCAGTGCTTCCGGTCCCATTCGCTTGGCTGAGGCTCCGCTAGAACGGGAGGTCAGCGCCTACATCGGAGAGATGCCTTTTCTCTGGATAAACGTTCCCGACGCCCCGAGTCGGAACAGCGACCGTGCGCTTTTGGAACTCAATGCCATTGCCCTCCTGAGTAACTTTAAGAGACCCAGCATCGATCCACCGTCACCGAATTGGCTGGGCCTGCAATCCAGTGAACGCACGATTCAAGAGTCCGGTTTGTGGAATACGAACTATGTCGAGAAGTCTCATGACCCGGCGTTCTTTGAAAAACTGAGGGCTTACGTCGGCGGCACTCGTGCGTGATCGTCATATAGGGTAGCCGCCAGACTGGCCCCAAGAGCCCGCAATACCTCTGATACGCCGGAGCCGACCTGAGCCCCCTCCGGGCGGGCAAATCCCCACGGAATTGCCCTGCTAATGGCATCACCCAAGGCAGACCGTCCGTGGGAAAATGAATCCCCGATGAGCGCCGCAATTTCTGAACGCAGACCCGCGACCGAGGAAATCTCCGGCGTGATCGAGCGCGTCACCTTCCACAATATCGACAGCGGATTCTGTGTGCTTCGCGTAAAGGCAAAGGGGCACCGGGAGGAGACCACAGTCATCGGTTCGCTGCCTTCGGTGAGCGCAGGGGAATGGCTCAGCGCGGAAGGATGTTGGGTCAGGGATCGGGAGCACGGGCTGCAATTCAAGGCGAGCACAGTGAAGACGGTGCCGCCGACCACGGCTGAGGGCATCGAGCGGTATTTAGGCAGCGGATTGGTGAAGGGCATCGGGCCGATTCTCGCCAAGAAACTAGTCCTACGCTTCGGAGCCGAGGTTCTAACGGTGATCGAGAACCGAACCGCCGAACTCCAGTCCGTGGACGGCATCGGCCCCAAGCGTCGGGAGCGGATCGCACATGCATGGCAGGAAGCAAAACAAGTACGGGAAATAATGCTCTTCCTTCATAGTCACGGCGTCAGCACCAGTCGGGCAGTGCGCATCTTCAAAACCTATGGCGAGCAGGCAATCGAGAAGGTGCAGAGCAATCCCTACATGCTGGCGAAAGACATCTACGGCATTGGCTTTGCGACCGCCGACCAGATCGCCCAGAAGGTGGGGATTCCTCGCGACTCGCAGAATCGGGCAAAGGCGGGCATCGACCACGTTTTATTGGAGGCGACTTCGGACGGGCATTGCGCTTTGCCACTGGAGAAACTCAAGCTCATGGCAGTGCAGCTATTGGAAGTGGGGGAAGGAATTGTCGAGAGTGCGATGTCGCAGATGCTCACCAGTGGCTCCCTGTTGCTGGAGGAGATCGATGGCGAGCCGTTGATCTTCATGCCGCATCTCCGTAGAGCGGAGGAAGGCATCGCGCTGAGGATCAAGCGACTGGGGGGAATGACGACTTCCTACCCGCCGATTGATTCTGAGAAGGCAGTGGCGTGGTGCGAAGGGCGGACGCGCAAGAGGCTTGCCCCCAGCCAACGGGAGGCGCTGAAAACGGTTCTTGACAACCGAGTGATCGTCATCACGGGTGGGCCGGGAGTGGGCAAAACGACACTTGTGAACTCGATCCTGACAATCCTGAGAGCCAAGAACGTCAGGTGCCTGCTGTGTGCCCCCACGGGACGTGCAGCGAAGAGGCTCACCGAGACAACTGGCATGGAGGCGAAGACCATTCATCGCTTGCTGGAAATCAATCCCGCAACCGGGCGGTTCACTAGGGACGAATCGAACCCACTGGCTTGCGACCTGTTGGTCGTTGACGAGACCTCGATGGTGGATGTGCTGCTGATGCACTCGCTGGTACGCGCTCTTCCCAACCACGCGGGATTGATATTGGTCGGCGACGTGGATCAGCTTCCGTCCGTAGGGCCGGGAACGGTGCTGCGGGACTTGATCGCGAGCGGCGTGGTGCAAGTCGTGCGCCTGACCGAAGTGTTTCGGCAAGCGGCGGGCAGCCGGATCATCACCACCGCGCACCGGATTCGCCAAGGTCAGATGCCAGACATGAAGGAAACTGACCCGAGTAAGGATTTCCATTTCATAGAGCGAGACGATCCGGAGAAAATTGTGGCAACGCTGGTCAAGCTCGTGCGGGAGAGGATTCCAGAACGGTTTCGTCTCGACTATCTCCGTGACGTTCAGGTTCTTTGCCCCATGAACAGGGGATCGCTCGGGGTACGGGAACTGAATGCCTCACTTCAGCGAGCGTTGAACCCATATCAGTCCGGTCAACCGACCGTAGAGCGATTTGGATGGCGGTTCCAGATGGGCGACAAACTCATCCAGACCGAGAATGACTACGACAAAGAAGTGTTCAACGGGGACATCGGAGTCGTCGAGCAAATAGATGCGGTCGAGCATCAGGTAGGGGTTCGCTTCGATGACCGGATCGTGAAATACGATTTCGGGGAATTGGACGAAGTTGCCCCGGCGTATGCGGTCACGATCCACAAATCGCAAGGATCGGAATTCCCGGCGGTGGTGATCCCGCTCGCCACGCAGCATTACATGCTGCTCCAGCGCAACCTCATTTATACGGGCATCACTCGTGGCAAAAAACTGGTGGTGCTGATTGGGCAAAAGAAAGCGTTGAGCATCGCCGTCCATAATGACCGACCGCAGCGGCGGTATTCAGGGTTGCTTGCCAGTTTGAGGGGCGAGGGCACACAAACAATTACCTCTACTGCGCCCGATGGAACACGAAAAAGAACACCATTCACGCTGAATGCGCCAAACGCATAAATAAATGACGAGAAGAGCAGCACCGGAGCTTCCACGCCACGGAGAACATTGACCACGTTGGAAACGAACGCCCACAGCAAGAGAGCCGTCATCAGAACTGTCCCGACCAAAGCCAGCAACGCCATGGAAGTCAATCCGCCACCAGATGGGAGGCTCGTTTCCATCAGCCCGTCCGCTCTTCGGCCTCCTCGGAATCCCCGAAGACCTCCTCACGGATTATGCGTTCCGTCGCTTCGTTCAGGTATTCATCAAGGGCGCTCTTGATCTGGAGGAACTCTGGCCAGAGAGTTTGGTTGATAAACGAGGCGGGTGCTCGCAGAACGACGGTTGAGTGCCTCTGACGAGGATACCGATACGGCTTCAGCCCATAGCGGCGGCACAAGGCCGTGAATAGACGCCGACTCCAGCGATCAGTCAGGCTGAACCGCATTTCAACAGTCGATTCCGTTTGTTCCGCAGCGCCGAGCGCGGTGCGAATCCTATCGATTGCGGCAGCGGCAGCGTCGCGCTCTCCCGCTGTGGTGGCACCCTCAAAAAGAGCCGCAATTTTACGCAATTTGTGACGAAGTTCCTGTTCAGTGGTCACTTGATTGGCTTCCCATGTCAGAATTGAACCGAAAGCAGAATGCCTGACGAGAAGTCTACCGTCCGGCATCCTTCCCGGCTACACGGGACCGTCGCCTCGCTCGATCCCAACAGTCTTTTCGCCAACCCCGGAGATGCGCCCCAAGCCGATCAGCCCGGAGAAGCGCGAAGAAGTCATCGCGAACATGGCGGCTGGGCTGTTGGAGGTGTATCGCTATTTCCGGTCGCTACCTCTTCAACTCCGCTTTCCGCTTCTCCAGATAATCGTCCACAGCCGCTCGTACGAGAGCGTTCAGCGGTGCCATCGTCTTCGCTGACAGCAGCTTGAGCTTTGCCAACTGCTCAGGCTCGAACACGATGCTGACCTGCTTCATGTTGCCTTTTTGTGCCATAAGACCTCTTTCCTCATAAGTGTATGGCAACCATATGATTGTTGTCAAGTGTGTTACCAGTGCATTACCTATGTGCAATTGTCTCTGGATGCTATTGGTGTACTCTATGGTTACGAGATCAGGAGGAGTGATGGAGATATCAGAACTCGAACGACTGCTCAAGCCCGTCTTGGTGCCGTTGAAGGTGAAGGAAGAGCACGGGCTGGAACTGATGAAGCATCCTGCGTTCCGTCACTTCGATGACGTTGAACTCTACCATCGGGCGAAACAATTGGCACCGTCAGTTCTGGTCACTGATAGAGCGTCGGCAATCGCTGTCATCTTGAGCAATAGCGGACTGGAGGAACAGTGACTGAATTCTGTAGGCATTGTGGACAGGAGATTGTGACCGCTCAGGAGCGTGGTGTGGAGGTTTTGCTGCACGCTGACACTGGAAGTAATGCGTGCGAAGAGTGCATAGAAGGAGGTGCGGCTGAACCGTTGTCGGTGGCTGAACCGCCGTCGAGACCAAAGATGAGTGCAGCGGAGTTGGAGCAGGAGGAGAGATTTTGGAAAGACGTTTGCGAGCAAGTCGAGACCGAAATTTAAGGAGCCGTGAAAGCACAAAAGTGGCAGACCGGGTTGCTTTGTTGTCCGCTGTGGTCCTCTCAGCAACACGTCGGTGCTTGTTTTTCTTTATTCATATATTTAGCCATCGGTTTGTTAGATCGGCTACGCTCTCCGGAAGGCCTACATACTGGCACTGTGTGCCTAGCGGTTTTGTTTCGGTAATCATTTTGTCCCTTCCTTCGTTGCGAACATTGAAAGCTGCTGAAGACTCTTCTTGCAGCAGTCCCGCACCAGCTTTCCTGAACGAAAACCTTCGTCAATGATGGCGTTGGTGTGCTGTCGTTCCATGTGCTGTGATGCAGCTATTGCGGCGGCTTCCTGAGTCATACCCCTTCGCTCAACATAGTAAGCGGCGGTCCCGTAATATCCCCTGCTTTTCGTCTGTAACAGCCCCTGAATATCTTCGTCATAGGCTTGCCCGATTACATCACCACCATGCAAATCGTAAACATTACGCTTCGCCCGCAGGTGCTCACGTTCAGGTGTAAAACTTTTCAGTGCAACAGGATCGTTTTTATACTTCTCTCGAAAATCTTCAAACACTTGTGCCCTGAATGCCGGGTCACGGAAAGAGCGAGCGTGGTTAGCCCACATTTCCGCATTAGGATCAAATTCCCCATTTGCTTGATTGGTTGAGTCCAATGCTGCCCGTGCTTTTGCCTTCTGCTCTGGAGAACTCAACGGGCTATCCAGAATCTTTTTGATCTCACTGGCCATTGCTCCCCGCTTTCTTTATCATACTCGATGTTTGTACACGTACGCTTGTTCTGTTCCTGCTGTGCTCTGGTCGCCCATCTTAAGTTGCCTTTTCGTAATGACCGTCATTGTTTGGATAGCGGTCAACGCTGTATAGGTGCTTAGGCTCTGGCTTAGGGCCGAGTTCGGCAAACCATTGTTCAAAACTGTTGAATAAGAACTTGATTCCTCGCCCGCCGTAATCCTTATAGAATTTGCCCTTTGCATTGCGACAGCGTGTCCTTGCGGCATAATACGAACGATATTCCGGTGTCTCTCCAGTTCGGCGAGCATGACCATGGATAGATTGAAGTCTAGTTTCTGTACTAAGACAACCACAACTTTTAGTGTATCCAGACCGAAGACTTGCGCCCGCAATCTTTTTAAACTCCCCGCAGTCACAGAGGCACCGCCATACCGCGCTACTATTCTTGTCCCTCCCCGCAGTCGCAATTACCTGTAGCCTACCAAACCGTTGCCCGATAATATTCTTGATTCGGGCGGGCATTAGTTCACTTCCCTATGGCGAATCCATTCTGCGACACGCTTACCGCAGAAGCGAACACAGGTTCCTATACGGATGTGGGGGATTCTCTTCGCGCGAGCGAGTTTGTAAATGCTGATGGGCGAAACGGATAACAGCGCAGCGAGTTCTTTCGCTGTCAGCACATGATTTATTTCTTCAATTTGGTCCGCAATGGATGCTGTTGCCATACTCCCCCGAGAAGTGGAACCGATTCTCGGAGGTCGCCCCTACTAAGGGTGCCCCAGTGACCGAGTAGTCACGCCGTGGCTTTCTCTTTACAGTAGCCGTCCACGGTAGCCTGTCCGTCGTTCTTCGTTAGTCCGCCACGGGATTTAGGCAGACCTGTGCTACCCCATCCTATCAACAGCCGTGTACGGATACAAGTTACTAAGGTAAGTTACTAAAGTGCTATGCGAAGATCGTATTCATCTTTGCCCGCGTTGCCTCTGACCGCGACGGCTTCAAGTACCGCATCGTGCTTTCCATGTCCGAGTGGCCTAGATACTCTTGAACTGTGCGAAGGTCAACCCCGTTACACAGGCAGCGGGTCGCAAACGTACTGCGGAACTTATGGAGCCATACGGTATCAGGGTCTAATCCTGCCCGTTCTGCGACCGCCTTCAAACAGTCGAGGAAGTCCCTCTTTGGCTTGCACCCAGCGGTAGGGAATACGAGATTGCAACCGTTCACCAGTTTTGACCTGTGAGGATTCAACCGGAGCAGGGAAGTGATCAGTCTGCTGGGGATTGGAATCGTGCGAGCCTTGTACGCCTTCGGTGTCCATCCCCGGTCAGGCTTGTAGGATACGCGTACAGTGTGGTCTTTGAAATTAACGTCCGACCAGTACGTGTGCATGACTTCCTGCTCACGCATCCCCGTCATCAGAAAGAATTCATACCAAAGCCGTTCGTCTGGATCACAGACAGTGAACAGTTTGTCCAACTCTTCCTGCTCGTAAATCTCAGGCTCGGGTAACGTCGCCTTGGGCCAGTCGGACGGTTTCAACATTCCATCCGACCCGCTTGTCTTGATGCCTTGAGCCTTGAGAAAACTTACGACAATACCAAACTTGTTGACCACAGTTACAGGTGCTTGTTCCTTCTCCTCGCGGAGAAAGTTTGCAAACTTCAGAAGGTCGCGTTTGTCGATTTCTTCAATGGTCATCTTGTGGCAGGATTCAAGGAAATACTTTAGGGCTGTGCTGTAACATCCGTGGCTGTTGTGGCGTCCGAAGTTGGCAGAACCTTTATTGGTGCTGACTCGCAACCGCACATCTTCGAGATAATGTTCGATGGCATCCCGCAATGAGCGGCCTGCTGTATTTTTCTCACCGGGGGTTACAGGCACACCGTGATTCACGGCATTGAGTTCTGCTTCCTTGCGTAGCCTTGCAGCACTGGCGTCCGCCGCATCTTTGCCGACGGAAATCCGTACACGCTTCGCACCTTCACGCCATTCCAACTGATAGCAACCTTCGGGATGTTTTTCGGGCTTGCCATTGACTAGAACCACGTCGGGCTTGACACGGCCATTCGATGAAAGGACTACAGGACAGTACCGCAACCCGGTGCTGGTTTGGACTCGCTTGGTGAGGTTTACCTGCGTGTTCATGTGCTCCCCCTTCAAAAAAGGTAGCACATGAGGTAGCAGTGTTCAATATATTGTTGAAAACTAAGGTAATGGTGCGGAAGGGGGGATTTGAACCCCCACGCCTTTCGGCGCCACCCCCTCAAGATGGTGTGTCTGCCAGTTCCACCACTTCCGCAGGTTAAAAACTGCTTTATTATCAATAACTTGTAACTA
>Ga0137389_10000238_pt1 | contig 29107 bp, 20 predicted proteins | sample 15con2h14BmetaG_FD_104645 | JGI IMG/M metagenome (GOLD analysis project Ga0137389, IMG submission 104645) | Vadose zone soil microbial communities from Angelo Coast Range Reserve, California, USA - 15con2h1.4B metaG | ecosystem: Environmental > Terrestrial > Soil > Vadose zone > Saprolite...
AAACATATCCTCTAAACTCCGCTGGAATGCTTGCGGCATCGAGAAATGCCAGCGGCATATTTGATCTTGCTTCCGCTTCAGAGCTCAGACCTCCCGCTCTCACCAGCGCTACGGCCGCCGTCAACCGATTTGCGATATCGCTTGGCCGGAATCGACCTCCCGGAGTCACATCCACGAATAGTGGGCCCGTTGGTGACGCTTGTGCGCTTTCGACAAAAGACATGGTGGGAATGTCGCGAGCATCCTGGTAACTGGGCGTACCTGGCAAATACTGCGGCACATGGGCGCCTAACACGAGCGCGGTTGCGAGATCAGAACGACTAACGGAATAGTCAGGTCGAAACTTCGAACCGATGGGCCACAACGCCAGGGATCTGATGTCCTGATAGACCTCACTCCGTAGTTGTGGGTTTAGATAATCGGCATCATCAATTCGCGCATAGCGAGCCCGACCGATCTGCAGGACACCGGAAAAAGGCTGGGAAATACCCAGGATCCCAAGAGTGTTGCGTACCTGGATGTGCCACGAACCACTCGCAGGTAGATTCAGCACAACTCGTTCCGACTTTCCAGTCAACCCGGGGAGATTGACCGCGTTTGATTGTGCGCGCAGATTGCCCGCTTGGTCGTAAACATACAATCCCAGATCATTGACGCTCCATAAGGGTCCCCAACCAATTTGAATTGAAGCGCAGACGGTATCGGCAGGAATCTGAAGGGATGTGTCAAACACGCTCCCTGGCTGCACTACTCCAGAAAAAGTGGTTAGCGGGTCGCTTACAAAACTAACTTGTCCGTGATCCAATGTGCTGCGCCACGCTCCTATTTTTCTTGAGGGAAACGATGCCTGCAGCACTGCGGCATGGGCATTCAACATCCCTGCACCAACCTCGTGTTTGTAATACGGTGCGAGTGGCGTGGCCGTGCGCTGCAGGATATCGCGGACCTCAGCGGGGGTCAGACTTGGATTGGCCTCAAGCATCAATGCGATGGTTCCCGCAACCTGAGGCGCTGAAAAGCTGGTACCGCTGGCCGTGGTGTAGTAAGGAATCTCTGTTGAAGTGAGCCTCTGCACATCATTGCCTGCGACACCTTCCGCTGACGTTACGTTAGCGATTCCAGAACCGCGTAGACTGACAACGCTCACCCCGGGAGCAACCAGTGTTGGACTGAACAACGCACTGGCAAAGTCGCCACGTGACGAGAAGTTGGCTAACCGCCCCTGTGTGTCGGTGGCACCTACACTTACCACCCAGGGTGCAACTGCGTAAGGATTAAGGGTATGCAGGCCTGGTCCAGTGTTTCCTGCCGAGAACACAACGTTAGTGCCGTTTTCGGCTAGAAGTTTGGTCGCAATATTTACCGGATCATTTGCGTCGAAGACTGTGTTCGCTGAAAAACTACAATTCACAACCCGCACATTCTGGTTTGCACCATTTGCCAGCAAGTAATCCAATCCTTCAAGTACGTAAAGAAGCGTAAGATCACCAGCACTCAAGCCAACCAGGTTTACTCCCGGGGCTACGCCGCTAAACTTGCCGTTCGAAACACTACCGTTGCCACCTATTACACCTGCTACGAACGTGCCGTGGCCATATAGTTGATCCGTGTTCGGCAAATTCTGCGAATTCACGGGGTAACTAAAACCCGCGCCCACGCCCAATGTGTCGGCAAGTTTGACGTTAGCAATAACGCGTCCCGCCAGATCCGGATGAGTCCCATCGATGCCTGTATCGAGAACAGCAACCGCTATGTTTCTGCCAGTAAGCGGCAGATTCATGTTATGGCTTATGACTTCAGCATCACGCCAGGCACGGTCGACCCCAGTAGTGGATCTAACTTCCGGTTCGCTTGTCAGGTTAAGAGTGCGGTTACCATAGATTGAACGTACGGCTGGTAGCCTGGAGACGGCAAGTATCTGACGTCGGGTTCCCGTTACCATGATCATCGGCAGTGCTCGGAAACGAGTGCCGCCCAGGATTCCAGTTGTTTGAAGATCGGCCAGATCGGAGTCGCCCGGCATGCGATGGTAAACGACCACAGCATTGACGCTACTATCGTCTGTCAACCGGTTTAGCGTCACAGCTAATTCCGGATCGAGACTTTGTAGGCCGGTCTGTGTAGACGATGGCGCGATTAGGGACGTAAGCGCATTGACTCCGGTCTCTTGAAGACTATTCGCACCGCTAACGGTTATTCCCTCGGCACATGCGACAACCATGAAATCTGCGCCCACAAGGCTCAAGCCATTGGTCGGAAGAGAGAAAACTTGCCCATCTGGACCGGTTGCGGTGATTCCATCAGCGCCGGAAATCGTAATGCCGTCCGCACCGGTTGCCGTGATGCCATCCGCATTGGCTATTTGACTTGAATCCGCGCCGGTAGCCGTTATGCCGTCAGCACCGGTAGCTGTAATTCCATCGGCGCCCGTGGCAGTGATTCCTGTAGGAAAACGAAAGTTGACCGAGTCAGCGTAATAACTGACACCGTCGGCGCCGGTGGCGGTTATGCCATCCGCACCGGTGGCAGTAATTCCGTCAGCTCGATTTATCAGCAAAGAATCAGCGCCCGTGGCAGTGATGCCGCTGGCGCCAGTGTAGGTGTAGCCATCTGCGCCGGTAGCCATTATCCCGTCTGCACCCGTCGCTGTAATCCCATCGGCCCCTGTGGCGGTGATCCCATTTGGTCCAAAAGCAAGCACACCATCAGCGCCGGTTGCGGTAATTCCGGAAGTGCCGGTGTACTGAATCCCGTCCGCACCCGTGGCGGTGATGCCATTTGACCCGACAATAGTAATGCCAGCCGTTGCCGGGCCAGCACTTAGCAGCCATACAAGCAGTAGCGCCAGAAATTCTCTGGTCTCTCTAAAGGGAGTGTTCTGTCGCAATAGACGATTTAGCAAACCATCACCTAAGTCGGATTTATCGGCGCAGTCGTGCTAATCCTTTTCTGGTGGGGATACGCCTTCTGAGTGTCTTCGCAGGATTGGCTAAGGGGTATTACCGCTCCTCGTCGTATGACGCCTGGGTCATCCGCCTGCCGTCGAACCAGCCAACCCTCCGAGTCTTCAAAAGCGTACCGTATTTTAAATTGGCCGCCAGCTGGATTTGTTGCGTTACCCTTACGATTGTCCCAAGAAACTAAGTCACCCGAATTACAGCGCAACCCCACCAAAATCAAGGCCCGAGCCCTTCAGCCCAAGAGTTCCTGATAAAGTTTGCGGGTTTCCGCACTTGGTTCCACGCCCAGTTCTCGCTCCAGTAAACCGTGCAAGGTCTCGAATTGCTCTTTCGCCGCCGCTTTGTTCCCCAGGTTCACATGCGCGCGCATGATCAGACAATGAATGTCCTCGCGAAATGGATCAACATGCAAAATACGCTGGGCCAGTTGAAGCGACTGGGCCCATTCATCCCTTTTCTGCGACATGCCCGCCAACAACTCCAGCAGACGTAAGTATTGCTCCCGATAGTAGGTTCGTTGCTCTTCCACCCACGGCTCATAACTTCCCTGGGCAAATTCTCCCCGATAAAGTGCCACTGCTCGCTCGAACGCCTGGACACACTCTTCAACTTGGCGTGCCCGCCGCGCGCTTTCACCTTGCGAGACTAATTGGTCAAACTCCTCGATATCGATGCGATAGGAAAGTTCAGGATTTAGCAGGTAGTCGCCGTCCCGGTAAAGGATGAAGTTTTGCTTCAGCGGCTGGCTGCTGTTCAGGGCTTTGCGGATGTGTGAAACGGTCGGATGAAAGTTCTTGTCGACGATCTCAATGTCGGTTTCGCCCCAGAAGGTATCGATAATCGTATCTTTTGAAGCACGGTGATGGCGTCGCGAGGCTATAAAACACAAAATGTCGCGCGCACGCCGCGTACTCCACGCATCTGGCGCGAGCGAGCGGGAAAACTCACGATATATCTCGAACGGCCCGAGCAGGTTTATTGTGAGATCAATACCGGGCTGAGTTTTCAGCGCCGCTTCCGCCGCCGGAAGGTTCGCCGGCATGGCGAGTGTTGGTCTTAAGTCGTCGAGCTCTTTCCTCAGATCGGAAGGCAACAACTCCGCAGCCTCTTCTATCGAGAACAGATCGCAATTTGCCGCAACTTCTCGACTGAGCCAGTACTCATAATCGTACCTCACCGCCAGGTCGATGGCGCGTCGCAAATGCTGTAGCATTTTTGGTTCATTCTCGAGCTTGAGTTGACAGCTTGCCAGCGCCAGGGAAGCCTGCGCTTCGTAGTAATAAAGGGTGTGATCGTGGAAATACTCGAGAGCTTTCCCCAATGCTTCGGTGGCCGCCAAGTGTTCGCCTTGCGCGATCATAATGCGGCCCTTTGCAAGCGAAGCGGTAAAGAATCCTATTTCATTCTTCTCGAGCGGCCGCATAGCGATTAATCGATCGATCTGATTGCGAGCCGCATTGAGATCGCCCACCAGCAAACTGAGCAAAGCTTGTTCTTCCAACAACTCCGTGCGCGCAAGGTTCACACCTGCTTCATCATAGACTCGCGCCGCGCGCCCGTAGTATTCGCTTGCTTTTTCAATCTCACCCTGCTCGCGATACAGATTGCCATACGTTTCAAAGGCATCTGCTCTGGCCGCTACCAGATTGAAAAGCTGGCAACGCTCTATCGCTTCGTCGAGGTTCTGCTCGCAAGCGACCAAGTTTCCAAGATAAAGGTAACAGTGAGCCATGTTCAGATGGGCAGTAGCCTCCTGCGGCATCGGTGTCTGGTTGCCTTCCCGGAGCATGCGGCGAAGCCAACGCAATGCCTCACCGAAATCACCGCGAATCATTGCCGGCAAGCCGAGGTTGTGGGTGATCAAACGAAAGTAGCGTTCATCGTTGGCGTCCTGAGCCAATTGAAGTGCGCTCCGAAACTCCAGTTCGGCTGCCGTCCATTCTCCCAATGCCACCAAGCACAAACCGCGCGTGTTGGCGCACTTCATTCGGACAGCAGACCGTTCGTCAGTAAGTTCCAGGGCCCGATCCAAATAAGTAAAGGCCAGCGAATAATCACCTTCCCGACGTGCAAGAGTAGCCATTGAATGAAGGGTCTCAGCTTCCCCTTCTCGATCGCCCCGTTGCTGAAGCAAGGAGCCAGCTCTTCGGAAAAGTGATTTTGCTGACTCGTACTCGCCCCTGAGCCTTGCCACTTCCGCTCGATAAGCCAGCGCCCGCGGGTGAGCTTCCATCACCGTGGCCGGAAGAGTGTCGGTCAGATTGGCTAGGGGTCTCAGTGCTCCCGAAGAGATCCACTCGGCCCCTTTTTCCGCGACCACCTCGGCGGCCCGGTCGAAATCTTCGGCGGCGAGAAGATGTCTAACGCCTTGTTCCCAGGAGCCGCGATTCAGGAAGTACTCGGCATAGCCCCGCTGTTCCTGAGACACGCCGCTACGGCCAATGTCGCTTCGCAAACGTCGTCGTAGAAAACTTTGGAACAACGGGTGCAACCTGTATTCCTCACCCCGGCCATCGCTGGCTACCGTTATGAAGACATTGCGCCGGACCAGATTGGGAAGGATTCGCGCGCAGTTCATACCTTTGAAAAGAGCGGCGCATGTGTCCAGCTCGATGCTATCCAGCAAGGCAATTTTCAGCAGCAGTCGTTGAACTTCTTCAGATTCGTCGGAAAACACTACCTCAGCAAAGTAGTCGAAGATGTCTGGCTCCGATTGTCGTAAGACTTTCACCAGGTCTGTCGGTCCGCTTTGCCCTTCGCGAGAGCTCGCCGTAGTCTTCTGTGCAACCTGCCTAACGAGTTGTAACGCGGTAATCCATCCGTGGGTCCGTTCACGATACTCCGCTAACTGTTGTGGAGTGAGTTCAAGGTCAAAAACCTTCCGAAATAGCTCCCGCGTCTCTTCATCCGTGAACAGCAAATCGCTCCTGTCGAAAATTGAAAACGGAGATTGAGTGCGCAGTCTGGCTAAAGCCAGCGGCGGCGTCTCCCGCGAAATCACGATGACATGCAAGACATCGGGCAGGTAGGCCAACAAGCGGTCCACTACTGCATGCACGGGAGTTTCGGCGCCGAGGTGATGGTAGTCGTCCAGAACGAGAATGAGCTGTTGTTCAACGCGCTCCAATACCTCATTTGACAGCACGTCGACCGCGCGTTCCGGGTTTTGCGCCAACTCGGTTGAAGCTTCCTTCAGATAAGCAAACATGGCCTTGCCAAAGTCAGGCACAACTTGCTGAATCCCGAAGGTCAGATAGCCGAGAAAGACAAAAGGATCGTTATCCGTATGGTCCAACTGATACCAAACAAAGTCCCTTTTATGCGTGCGCAAGAAATCTGCGACAAAGGTTGTCTTTCCTGATCCCGCATTGGCGGTTACGAGCGTGACCGGATGTGCAAGGTTCGTCAGTAGGCGCTCAGCCAGACGAGGTAGGGAGAGCAATTCCGGGGCTGGGCGAGGCGGCAGTAACTTGGTACGTAAGAAAAAGGTTGGTTGTGTGCCTACGGACTGACTGTTTGCTTCGGGGGGCAAAGCGTGCTGGGATTTGCTCTGTCGGGTCTTCGGGGCCATTACCCTGTGCCTCGTGGTCCTGTGTCCGTTTGGTCGCAGGTTAACACAGTGAAACGCCTGCATTCCACAGTGGCTTAGTGGCTCTGCTGAATTTGGATTTTGGATGGCTTGTTCTTTTAGACTATTCATCCTGAGATGCTTGAAGCTTGTGGGCTACCACAACGCTTGGACGATTCCCCAGACTAACGGGCGCGGCACCGCTTGCGGGTTCACTTTCCAACTCATGCAGCGTCGCCGCCAGACTCGTTAGCGCGGCAGCGCGGCCGTGCGAGTGATCCAGGGCAATGCAGGCCTGTTCCCGTGACAGGTCATAGCTTTCAAACAGGCTTATCGCTTCCTCCTTTGTAAAGCAGAGGGTTTCTTCATCAATAACTGAAAGTGTTTGCTTGGACCGCAAGCGCCACAAGGGTGCGGGGGGCATCGTCCGGCTTGTAATCAACAGATGGACATCCGAAGGTAACAATGGAAGCAAACGACTAAAAAAAGGCACAAGCCATTCAACATCACAAACCAGGTGCAGGTCCTCAATAACTATCAGGAGAGGCTTTCCAGCTTCTCTCTCGAGCTCGTAGACGAAAGCTTCAGCCACCAACGGCATCCGGCCGGGAGTCGCACTCCACAGCAACGGCAAAAGAGCACCGCCGCCAAATCCGGGTCGTTGTTTAGAAATACTCGCAATCAAGTACCGGAAAAAAATAAGAAGTTCACTATCGGGAGCATCAACTTTGTACCAGGCAACAGCTCTACCAGAGTTCTCAGCAAAATCTATTGCCAGACTCGTCTTGCCCGTACCTGCACGCGCGCTCAGAATCGTGGAAGTGCAGGAAGACAGGCTCTGTTCAAGAATTGCCTGAAGCCGTGGTCTGGGAAGATAGGCCATTGGCGAGGGCGTCGCGATTTTTTCCAGTATTAGCTCCATCTTGCTCGCTAGTGTCGTAATTTCACGTCACACGGGGTTCTCCGAGTTCTCCGTGTCTCAGTGGTGAAATGGTTTTCGGCGCCTTTATCACCACCGAGGCACGGAGAACACGGAGAATGCAGTAAACAATTTCAAATTAGGACACCACTCTTTTCCCCGTTTTTGTTGAAGCTTTGACACGAGAACAGTTCTATTGGAATGCCCTTGAGGAATTCTTGAGGTTTTAAACACCGATGAGCAGATCTAGTGCCTAACTAGTCTTTTTTCGGGTCAGGCTTTTCATCGTAGAACAGAATGCTCACCACGAGGACAAGGCCTGCCGCGGCCGCCAGGAGGAAGAAGATCATTGCCAAACCAGGATAACCAAAGATTCGAAACGAAGTTTCAATGCGCATGAGCAACGCTGCTCCAACGATCAGCGCCGCTACCACGAGGCCAAGAGTTATTCTGTTCGCCACCTTCTGCAACCCGTCAAGAAGCACCTTTTCATCGATGGTGTCTACTTTTACTTCGAGTTCATTATTTCCTATAGCATCGAGGATCTTGTTCACGCGGGTTGGGAGTCTCTCCACAAAATCCTTGATATCCACAACCCCGCTCAATAAATTACTGGGTGCGATGCTCTTGATGATATTGCGTTGAATAATCTCCGTGGCCCGTTCGCGAATCACAGCATTTGGATCGAAAGCTGGCTCGAGGGTGTAGACCACTTTATCCAGGTTCAAAAGGGCCTTCGCGATCATGGTGAACTCTGCAGGGAGCCGGAACCAGCAGTCCGCCGAGATCTTGGTTATCTCTAGCGTTACCTGGCCCGCATTGATACGAGTGAGACTCGCATCCGTGTGCTCAGCAACAAACTCTGCCACCCGCCGAACATATTCCGCCCGGTCAAAACCTGTCTTAGGTTCGCCCATCTTGATTGCAATCTCCGCCGCATCCTCGCCACGACCCTCACTTTCCGCGAGCAATAGCCGCAACAGATTATCTTGGAAACCTCGTGTAACGTGGCCGACCATTCCCAAGTCGAGCAGTCCAATGCGATCGTCGTCGGTAAGAAACACGTTTCCCGGATGCGGGTCAGCGTGGAAAAGACCATCGATCAAGATCTGTTTCAAATACGCCCGGAAAAGTTCCTCGGCAAGCCCAGCACCGTCAATCTCAAGTACCCGCAGTGGGCTGAGCATGGTGATCTTCTTACCAGGAATGTATTCCATGGTGAGGACCCGCGACGTCGTAAAGTCTTCGACGGGATCAGGGACGATTATCTTCTCAAACTCCGCAAGGTTTTGGCCTATTGCAATGAGATTGTTTGCCTCCATTTTAAAATCAAGCTCGCGCAAAATACTCTTGCGCAAAGTGACAAGCATATTCTCGAACTCATAACGCCGTCCCAGTTCAGTGTGCGCATCCAGAAACCGGGCAATCTCGTTTAGTGCCTCGAGGTCTTCGACAATCTGTTCTCGGATATTCGGCCGCTGCACCTTTACAACGACTGCTCGCCCATCGCGCATGTAGGCGCGATGCACCTGGGCCAGTGAAGCCGCTGCCAGCGGTTCGGTTTCAAACCCGGCAAAGGCTTTTGAGATCCTAATCCCCAACTCGCTCGAGACAATGCGTTCGACTTCTTCGTACGATATCGGCTCGACGTGATCCTGCAGTCGCTCCAGAGCCTCTAGATAGGGTTTAGGCAGAAGGTCGGCCCGAGTTGAGAGTAACTGGCCCAACTTGATAAAGGTTGGACCCAGCTTTTCCAAATCGGCAGCTAACTCTTCGGCTGAGGCGCCGGTTGCTGCTGCAGTAATCTCATCAAGCTCAACACTGTCCTCGAGGCCGGCCTGGCTGATCAAGTCTGAACGACCATACTTGATCAGCAACATTGCGACGTCTTTGTATCGTTTGAGACGCTCCGGCTTAAGCGAGACTCCCATTGGTTGCACCTTGCAGTCTGAGATCCGAAACCTTGCCACCAAGACCGGCAGAGTTATTCTACGGCCAAATTTGTAGTTTTACTCTTTGTCGGGATGGCGACGGAAGTCTTACGGAACAGTCACGCAGCTTCGCAGTTTGCAAGCCATATAGTTTGGACCATCGGCGAAGCATCCGACTACGTCTTTGAATTCAAGCAGGGAGAGACGCCGTGCTTAGACCAGGTTGCAGTATTTTTGAAGTGAAGGAACCTTAGCAGCTGCGCTCATTTGGGGGGCGTGTTTGCCCGCGGGGCCGCCGCCGAATGATCGATAGCTGCACGCAAAGCCTCTTCGCTCATTGTTCTGAGCATCACACCATTGATGAAGATCGTTGGTGTACTATCAATCCCATAGATCTCGCCGTCTTGAATATCGTGCTTGACCTCGGCAGCATACGTCCCGGCATCAAGCTCGGCATCAAAGCGCGTCCGGTTCAATCCTACCTCACTCGCATACTTCTTAAGTGATGGCACGTCGAGCGCATTTTGTCGTTTAAACAGAAGCGCCGTATATTCAAAAAACTTGCCTTGAGCATTTGCGGCATCCGCGGCTTCGGCTGCCTTACGCGCGTTCGCGTGCTGCGCCAGAGGAAAATCGCGCACTACAAGTTTGACCTTATTCCCGTAAGACTTGAGAACGTCTTCAAGCACTGGTTGCATGGCGGCACAAGCGGGACATTGAAAATCTGTGAACTCTACAATTGTAATGGGAGCGCTGGCATCGCCCCGCGAAGGATCATCATCGACGCTTATCGTCTGCACCGGTTGCGGAGGCTCCGATATCAGCCAGCGAATCTCAGCGTTTTTACGAAGCCTCTCAGACAAAACTTTCTCCAAACGTTGCTGTTCCTGATCCTGAAGGTACGTTACTAGCTGATTGCGGGCGGAATCGAGATCGCCGTTAATGCGAGCTTTATTATCAGAATAGAATTTTGCAATCTCGGCCTCCGTGGGTGGATGAATCTTCTCGCTGATCTCGCCTCGGATGATCTCTTCAGGAGCCACATTGCGTTTATTTGCTTCGGCAAGAAGTAACAAATCGTCAACTAGTTGTTCGGCCCTTTTTTTTTCGATTTGGTAAGCACTGAGTCTCATGTTGTAGATGATTGGCTTGAGTCTTTCATTCAGTAACCCTGCTTGCACGGGATGACCAGCAACCGTGGCAACCACCACAGTGGGATCGAGATTTGGTGTGTTGATATCAGCACTCATTACCACCCGGTTTGTGGTCCCCAACCTCCTAACAAACTCATCGCTCAAACGAGTTTCCCGTTCACCGTGCAAAAATACTGCGACCTTCCGACTGGCCTCCGCATCGTCCATACCCTCAAATTGATCGCGGTTTTCCTGGAGGAATTTTTTTATCTCAGCGGCAGGAGGTTCCACTATTTTTTTCGTTACTTCCAAATCATATAGTTGCTGCGAAGTCGTGTGGCGTTTCTTAGCCTCTACTTCAAGTAGAGTAGTATTGATCTGAAGTTCAAGGACCTTTTGTCGTGCCTCACGGATCTTAATTTCAAGACTGTCCAATTGTTCGCGTAGCGTGGGATCAAAATCGGCTGTTGTGAGCGTCTGTCCATTCACAGTTACCAGGGCCTTCGGCGGCAATGACGCCCTGGTGCTTGCCGGGGTCGTTTTGGGCTCAGCGACCGGCGACGGTGATGGTTTCGGGATAGCTCGACCTGATGAAACCGGGCGGCCAGCGGTTCTTCGGCCGGCGGTTTGGCCGAAACAGATCATGGCGAAAAGTAGTAGCACTAAGGCCAGGGGGATGGTTGTAAATCTCATAGGACGACTCACGAACTAAGGGACTCTTTTCGGGAAGCTGATGATAAGAGAACTGCTCTTAGAGGATAAATACGACAGTGGCGCTGCCTCTGTCAAAAGCAGCGCCACAAAGATTCGGACAGGTTCTGGTGATTTTGAGCTCAGTGATAGCGAATTATGCTTCGCCGGCGACGCTTGACTGGTGTTCTGATCGACAGTAGATCGCTATGGCGACCATTCAGGATGAAGGCCAGACCCTGGTGAGTTGTGCCTAAGAGGCGGGCCGCGCGGGTGACACTTCCCCCGGAAGCCTCGAGCGCCTGCCGGATCAGACTACCTTCATACCGGCGCACCTCGGCTTCCAGCGAACAACTCCCTTCCAGATTCGCGTTTTGTTCATCCCCATTGACCGTCATGGACGACGACGCAGAAGGGGTTATGAACGTTGACGGGACATTGCTCTTCGCCTCGTTGGCATTCTCGGCGGCAATCAGCCTACGCGCGCATTCACCAAGACGAATTGCAATACGTCGATGCTGCGAGCTGGCAAGCAGGGATTCTGCCGTGCGGTAATAGCTCTTTAGATTATTGAGAGGCAGTTGGGTTCCTATCTCTTCGACCGTTGTCAGTGCGGCAATACCTCCGCTGTCCAGATCACCTGCCATCTGAGCAACTTCGATTGCTCGCTTGAAACTTAGGTGGGCTTGGTCGTACCGGCTAAGTCTAGCGAGTGCTTTACCACGGGTCGTGAGGGCTTCGGCCAACGCGGATTGTTCGCCACCGTCTTCGAAAACCTGAATCGCAGCCTTCGCAAAGCGCTCAGCCTCCCTGGCTCGTCCTTGAAACAGGAGCGTTTGCGCCCGGGTCTCGTCAACGCGTGCCACGCCACCTTTGTCTTTCAAACTCTGATATAGCAATCGAGCACGATCCAGATGTTGATATGCCTCGGTATACTTGCCCAGACTTGCGAAGAGGAACCCTTCATTGTTCTCCACGCCTGCCTGAAAACGTTTGTGCCCAACTTGTTCGTAGTGAAAACTGGCAGCAGTAAACTCTACCAAGGCTTGATCAATATAATCTTCACGGTTCTCAGAAAGACCGAGGTTCTTCAAGAGCGTGGCATATTCACTATGAAACTTGCCTTTGAGGGCGTTGTTTGAACTCTCGTTAAATAACGGTTCGGATTCACGATGAATTCTGAGCGCCTCTTGAAGGCGCGCTGCCGAACGCTCAACGAGTGCACTACTAAGAAGTGCTCGCAGTCGTTGTTCGCTCTCAAGGTCGCCAAGGGATCCCAGAGCATGCCGCAACGTAACTCGCGCTTCGTCAAAAGCGCCCTCGCGCCAGTAACAAGTCGCCAAATTCACCCGCGCCTCAGTGGCTTTTTCCCTTAATCCAAGCGTCTCAAATATGGTGATACCCTCGCTGATCAGATCCTTCGCCGCTTCCTGAGAACCGGGAATCTGACGGGCGCTGCCGATCCAGCCACTCAGAGTACCGGAACGAAATACAAGTTCAGCCTTCGCTTCTTCCGGCCAGCCTTCCGTTTGCGGCCGTTCACCGACCCGCTGCCAGAGGCTTCCTAACGCTTCCCGGGCTAAATCAAACTCGCCGGTTTCCTCTAACTTCCGGGCAAGTTCGCACTGCGTGACGGCCGTTTGGGCAACACTGCTATCGCCTAAGCCCTTAATTAAGACCTTCTGCAACTCCATAGAGAAACTCCATTTCTTATATTACGCAAGGAACCTTGCAGGCACCATGTAGAGCGGATATTATCCGCACCCAGCGAAATAGTCTAGCTGGTCACACAACATTTACCCACGTTGAGTAAACAATCTAACTCCAAGGAGCCAAAAAGATGAGATTCACTAAAAATCTTCTAGCGGCCACGTTTCTCGCATTCGCTATCGCCACGACAACATTTGCCGGTGATGTTGGCTTTCCGCCAGCCCCGCAACCGCCGCCCCCCGGCACGTGTGACACTATGACCCCTGACAACGGCGGTTCATCAGACCTGCTGATAGATGCGTTGTTTGCTATCGTCTCGGCATTCTGATGAGGCAGTTCTAGGCCAAGTTGCCATATTCGTACTGTCAGGCATCTGCTGCCGGCGCCTGAGGTGTTCTGTGTGCAGAGCTCGCCTGATTGAGCCGAAGCCACGCTTGAGAAGGCTGCGACGCGCGCATCCTAACTCTATGACGCGGCTGAAAGCAATAGGAATGTCTGCCCCGCTCTTGAGAAGACCACTGATAGAGTTCTCCAGGCGATGAAGGCTTAGCCTCACTGTCTGTCGGGATTGTGGGCCTCGGAACCCTTAATCGGTTCGACCAGTCGTCTAACCGACTCTAGTGTATCGATATCGTTAGCGGCCTTGTCCGGCCGCAAGCGAAGAATTCTGGGAAAACGCAGAGCGAAGCCACTCTTATGTCGGCCTGAAGGCTGGACCCTGTCAAACGTCACTTCGATAACGATCTTTGGTTCCACGAGTCGAACTCGCCCATGCGCAAACTCCCGAATGGTATGTTCTCGAAACCATTCTGTTAGTTCAGTCAACTCGAGGTCAGTCAGGCCAGAATAAGCCTTGCCTATATTTAGTAGCTCGTCGTCATCCACGTCTCGTCGCACGGCGAAGGTATAGTCGGACAGCAGGTTCTTACGTTTTCCATGACCGACCTCCACCGCCGTAACTACGACATCAAGCGTGGCAATCGCGCGCTTGAGTTTCAACCAGTCACGACCGCGTCTTCCAGGCTTGTATAACGAAGTCGGACTCTTGATCATTAAGCCTTCATTACCTCGCGCTCTGGCGCCACTGAACTCATCGTCCAGCGAAGCTGCCTCGTGAAACAGCTTGCCCTGAGACAAACGCAACGAACCATTCCCAGGTACCAATTGCTCCAGAATTCTTCGCCTTTCAACGAGGGGCTGATTGATCAAAACTTGTCCAGCCGCGTATAAAAGATCATAGGCGACCAAAATAACCGGGACTGCAGCCAACAGTTGATTGCCAACATTCTTACGACCGAGTCTCTTTTGCAACTCACTAAAAGGAAGAATTGATTCCCCCTGGGCAGGTACTATTTCTCCATCGATGATGGCATCGGTTGCGAGCTTTCCGAGCGGCTCTGTTAACTCTGGAAAGCGGTGTGTAATCTCATCCATGGTCCGCGAGTAAATGGCCACTCTGCCCTCGCTCACATGGGCCTGAGCGCGAATGCCATCGAACTTATCTTCGACGAGAAACTCGGCGGGCATGGTGCGCGCGATGTCGCCAAGATCCGCCGCAGGCGTTGCCAACATAAACTTGATGGGATGAAACAAGCGCATACTAACGTCACGCAAGTCCGCGCGTCTGGCGCGCACGGCCGTCTCGCCAATGTCACCCAACAACATGTTTGCATATGACACGTCCGCCAGCAGCTGATCGAAAGCACGGGCTATCGCATCTTCAACCAGACCTTCCTTCAAGCCGATCCGCAGGTCTCCAGCAAGTAGCTTCACAAGATACTTTGCCTCCGCCGCTGTCGCTTGACGCAACACCGTGGCGAGCAAACCAACCTTGTTCTTAGTGCCTCGCGTTTCGCTTAGTCGATTGATAATCGATTCTGTTTCGGCAAGCGTTATGGTCGGAGGCTGATAGTTGCGCTTGGCTTCCGCGACGACTTCAGCGGCGGTGTCGCCTGCGTCTCCTAGTCTGACGTAGCGTGGGGCAAGGTTTTCCAGACTAAACCCGGTGGCTTCGCTAAGAGCAGTGCTGATGATGCTTCCCCCGACGTTGGTAGTTCGGGAATCGCTGGAGGCAAACTGATGTCCGGCAAAATACCGGGCCGCACGGGTCAAATCCGCATCATCCAAGGCCCGGAAGTGGTTTCCCAATAGTGCAGCTTTTTCAAGCTTCTTGGTGGTTGCAGCTACGGCATCTGCCGTTTCGGCAAACTGCTGAAGCATCGCCGCTACATATGCCGGTTGATCGGTTTCCGCTTGATTGTTCTGACCCGCAATCATAATAAGAATGATTTGGACACTCTCAGAGTCGCTTTGGCTTTCTTGCTGTGTGTCTTCAGTCAAGACTTGCCCGAGATGAATGCTACTGTCAAGAAGCCGACTAACTGCCGACATCTTAAGTATAAGACTGGTTCGATAAGCTCGCACCGGTGTCCTAGTTTAAAAATCTACCTCTACGCCCCCTCAGCGTTCTCTGCGTCTTTGCGCTGAATGCACGTTAAAAGAAGTTCACCACAGAGTCGCCGAGAACGCTGAGGAGGCGCAGAGATTTGAAATTAGGACCCCACGGAGCGGGGTGCTGCCTTCTGCTTTATGGGATGACGCGTTACAATCAGTCTTCAAGGGTGTTTGATTTTCAAACCAACCTGGCTGGTGAAATAAGTTGAGAATTTATTAGAAATGGCACAAGGCTTTAGGAGGACGAAATTCAGCGGTGTTTGCACTAATTCTTGATTCATTGGGTAGTACAGAAGTACTTTTCATTTTAGTGGTCGCGCTTATATTCTTCGGTCCGCGCAAGCTGCCTCAGCTCGCGCGCTCGATGGGAAAGAGCCTTGCTGAATTTCGCAAGGCTTCGGAAGACTTCAAGCGCACCTGGGAACGAGAAGTGGCCTTGGAAATTACTCGCAGCGACTCTCCCGAAAACAGTATCCTGGGTGACGACTCCCTTCACACAAACAATGCCGGGCACGTTATCGATGTACCTCTGATTGAACCCATACAACCCGAGTTAGTCGTACCTCGTCAGAACCCTGGCCCGCAGCCTACAGAAGCGTTGCCGGGCACATCCGAGGCAAGCACGTCAGGCTCAGCCCCTTCTGAACCGCTGCGCAAGCGCGACTGGTTGTAAATTCCATAAGAAATGTCCGCACTTTTAAGAGCACTGTCGTCACACAAGGGTGAAGAAGAAGAGCTTGGCGGTCAGATGTCCTTTCTGGAACATCTTGACGAACTGCGCCGGCGTCTTATTCGCTCGTTCATCTTCGTATTTATCGCAACCTCTCTTTGTTGGTTCTTTTCGGATCGGATTTACAACTTTCTCGCTGTTCCAGTTGAACACGCCCTCGCCGAGGCCCAACGCCGTCAAGTGCCAATAGCGGGACTGACAGGCAACGAAACAATCGTTGCGATGAGCTCATTGAAAGAGAACGAGTTGGGCCGGTACGTTTTTTCCCAGGAAACCAAACTGGGCACGAGCCTGATACCAGCAGGTGCTTCGGTGATGGCCCGCGTAGTCAAGGATGCCAAGGGCGAACTCGGCCTATTCACGGACGAGGCACTTTACGCTGGCAATACTGTTATTCCGAAAGGCGTGCGCTTGCCAACCGATCTGGGAGCCTTGCCGCAGGCAGCTACCGGCATCAACGACAAACTTATTGTCACTACGGCACTCGAGCCTTTCGCGCTTTATATAAAAGTCTCTCTTTATGCGGCCGTGTGTTTATCCGTTCCCTTCCTGCTATGGCAGATTTGGGCTTTTGTTTCCCCCGGACTGTATCCGCACGAGCGGGGTTACGTTACTCCATTTATAGCCCTTTCTTCGATTTCCTTTGTTGCAGGCGCCGCATTTGCTTACTACGTGATTTTTCCACCAGCCGCGAAGTACTTATTGGGGTTAGGCCAGGACTTTCGGTTGCTGCTAAAGGCTGACGATTATTTCGACTTTATCATCATCGTCATGCTCGGTATGGGAGTCGTATTCCAGATGCCGGCGATTACTTACGTTCTGGCCCGCATCGGTTTAGTGACGGCGAGGTTATTGGTGCGCATTTGGAAAACGTCGCTTGTCGTTATTCTGATTGTTGCCGCGGTAATCTCACCGACAAACGATATCCCTAACATGCTGCTGTTTGCGGCGCCGATGCTGGTCCTGTATGTTATCTCAATCTTTGTGGCCTGGATTTTCAGCAAGCCGCGGACAGCTTCTTGATGGTGCTGGGTCCAGAGGTTCACCAACAGCCAATTTACGTGGTTTTATCGCGCTCGAAGGGCAACTAAGCCTTGCTCTCGCGGCATCTTGACTGTGTTCTTAGCGGCGTCTTAGAATCGCTGGTCTTCTACCGTGACGGCACCACGTCCGTGTCGCTTGATTCGTAAAGGTTGCATAGGAGTTTCGGAATGTATTACCAGAAAGTCGCTCTCCGTCTGGCAATAATTATTGCTCTTTTCGTCTGTGCCAGCCCCCTGATTTTTGGTCAGGATACGCAGGATCCAAGTAGCAAGCCTCGGAATGTGAAGCCTGAGCTCAAGAAGGCCTACAAAGACTGGCTCGATAAGGATGTCACCTACATCATCACGGACGAGGAACGCAAAGCCTTTAAGAAACTCGCAACAGACGACGAACGGGAACGCTTTATTGAAGAATTTTGGCGACGTCGCGATCCCGACCCGGACACTGACGAGAACGAGTTTAAAGAAGAATATTACGAGCGCATCGCCTACGCCAACGAACACTTCAGTTCTGGCATACCGGGATGGAAAACTGATCGTGGTCGTATCTGGATAATGTATGGCAAACCGGATGAGAAGGAGACGCACCCGATGGGAGGCTCTTATGAGCGTCCGAGCTATGAAGGTGGCGGCTCTACCACGACCTACCCGTTTGAGACCTGGTTTTATCGCTACCTTGCAGGCGTAGGTTCCGGCATCGAAATAGAATTCGTCGATCCGACTGGTAGCGGCGAATACCGTATTGCGCGAAATCCCGACGAGAAAGATGCGATGTTGATGGTCCCCGGCGCGGGCCTTACGCTCTCCGAAGAGTTGGGACTTTCCAACAAAGCTGATCGCGTCGCCGGCCTCGGTGGCATCGGAAATAACCAATATCAAAGAGAGCAGGACAGTCCGTTTTCTCGTTTGCAGTTACTAAGCGATCTCAGCCGCCCACCTCAGGTGAAATTCAATGATCTGGCGACTGCGGTTAACACAGGGGTGGTCGAGGAAAATCCACTAAACTTCGACCTTCGGGTCGACTTCTTTCGGCAGTCAGACGAACGAGTAATCACGGCCTTTACCGTTCAGGCGGAGAACAAAGATCTGGTATTTCAAGACAGCGGCGGCTTGCAGCAAGCCCGCATGAACATCTTTGGCAGAATTACATCGGTAGCTGGCCGGCGCGCTGGGATTTTTGAGGATCCGGTCATCACAACCGCTACGGCCGAAGAACTGAGCGAAGCGAAGGATCGGAAGTCTGCCTATCAGAAGGCCGTGCCTCTCTCTCCCGGAACATACAAGGTAGACGTGATCGTGCGCGACGTAACTTCTGGAGCAACTGGGATCAAGCATATGGGTTTCACGGTGCCCAAATACGATCAGGCAAAGCTCTCAACCTCAACTCTGGTCCTGGCTGCCAAACTTGAAAGCCTTACCGACCAGCCTGCCGTGGGCCAATTTGTGATTGGCCAAACAAAAGTTATTCCTAATGTCGCCGGAGTTTATCATCGAGGCCAGCCGGTGGGAGTCTACATGCAGATCTATAACGCAGGCATCGATCAGACCACGCTACGGCCTTCAATAGATGTGGAGTATGCGCTGCTCAAAGACGGTAAAGAAGTAGGTAAGCAGGCCGAAGACTGGAAAGGCATGAGCGATTCGGGCCAGCGTCTGACTCTTGCCCGTTTGATCGACACACGAGCACTTCCAGTTGGGGAATATGAACTCGCGATTCGCGTTCGTGATCGCGTCACCGGTCAAACTCTATCGCCCTCTCAGAAGTTTAGCGTGGTGCAGTAGGGATTTTCCTTTTCTCGTTTAGTTTTCAAGAGCGATTTTTCTTTCAGCCCGTCGTCTCCCCGGCATGGGTCCCAAGTTAGGCTTGCCCGATACGACTCTGTCCTGAAAGGAAGCAACGCAAATGAATTTGCCACTAGTGCGACGGCTCGCAACCGTCCTGCTGTTTGTCGCTATCCCTTCCCTTCCTGTTAGACCGCAAGACGTCAAACCCAATTCAAATCCTGAAGAACGGTCGCGAAAGATCAAGCCCGAGATCAAGAAGGCTTATACGAATTGGATCAACGACGTTTCGCCAATACTGACTCCTGCCGAGCGCGCAGCATGGGATAAATTGCAGACAGACGATGAGCGAGAGAAGTTCATTGCAATCTTTTGGGACAAGCGCGATCCCGACCCCGACACGGAAGAAAACGAATTCAAGCAAGAGTATTACGAACGCGTGGCATACGCCGATGGACACTTTACTTCAGGCAAGCCCGGTCGCATGACTGATCGCGGGCGCATCTACATCAAGTTTGGCAAGCCTGACGATATCGAGTCTCATCCAGCCGGTGGGCTGTATGAAAGGCCGTCATACGAAGGTGGAGGCTCAACGAGCACGTATCCTTTCGAGAAATGGTTTTATCGAAACATTCCTAATGTCAGAAGCGGAGTGGACCTCGAGTTTGTCGATCCGACGGGTTCCGGTGAGTATCGTCTTGCGCGAAATCCAGATGAGAAGGACGCAATGCTCTACGTGCCCGGAGCGGGGCGAACGATGGGTGAGTTGCTGGGTTTCGAGACTCGTGCGGATAGAATTGCCGGCAGTGGCGGCTTTGGTCGCGTAAATTACCAGCGCCAAGAGGATTCACCGTTTGAGGTGGCCGAATTGCTGAGGGCCCTGGATGAACCTCCAGCCATCAAGAGCTCTTTCGATAGGACTTCGACTGACACTCCCAAGGTAGACGAAAACCTCATCACCTTCCAGGTCCAGGTCAATTACTTCAGGCAGACAGATAACCGGGTCTTGGCGGCACTCACTGTTCAAACAGATAACAATCAACTGGTTTTCCAGGACAGTGGCGGTTTGCAAACAGCTCACTTGAACATCTTTGGGCGTCTAACAACCATTGCTGATCGACGCCTGGGCAACTTTGAAGATTCAGTCGTTACCACGGCAACCGCGGAAGAACTGTCCGGGGTGCGGGCGAGGAAGTCTGCCTACGCCAAGGCATTCATTCTCCAGCCAGGCAGGTATCGCATAGATGTGCTGGTGCGTGACATCGTTTCAGGTGCAACCGGGATCCAACACATTGGTCTTAAAGTACCTGAGTTTCCAGCGGACCGACTTTCTGTATCAAGCATCGTACTTGCTGCAAAACTTGAAAGTATGGAAGGGCAGCCCGCAGCCAGTCGTTTTGTAATCGGCACAACGAAGGTGATACCAAACATCTCTGGCGTCTATGCACGCAATCAACCGGTTGGTGTTTACCTGCAGGTTTACAACGCGGCCATCGATCAGACGACCCTTCGCCCTGCAGTGGGTGTGGAATATGCGTTGCTCAAGGACGGGAAAGAACTAAGCAAACAACTGGAGGATTGGCGCGATCTAAATGATTCGGGGCAGCGGCTGACCTTGACGCGATTAATTGACACAAGAACACTCACGCCCGGCGAGTATCAGATTCAAGTTTGCATTAACGATCGGATTACAGGGCAAACGCTTTCACCGGTAGCAAGCTTTACGATTACGCCTTAGATGGTCAATGGTCAGTAGTAAGCTGCGTTCCGAACACGTATTGGCGCAGTGTGGGTGAACTGGGAAAGGACCACTCCATCACAGAACCGAGGAGCGGTAGCCACCGGGTCAATCTGGGATGGCACTCAACGATCGTTTTTACCAAATCAATGAGCACCCGCCAGGGAATCCAAAGTTGGGACGCAAGCCTGGTGAACCTTAGTCGAGTCTTGGTTCTGTAATGGATGGCAACTCATCTTTCGTGTCAAACTGCATCAGTACGGTCCGACCATGCATGAGTTACTTTCCATAATAGCTCCGTCTCACAGTCTCAAGCTTTGTGTTTCCCTGCACCGGATTCCCACGACGATCAATCACCTCAACATCGAAGCCCGGGTACGAGGGACGAAAGCGCGTCTCTTTCCAGGTTTCCACCGTAATATCGTTTTCGGCGGCGCGATGGTATGAATATTGGGGCAGACCTTCCCGATCTCCACGCACGTCCGCCCCATGCAGATGAAGTATGTGGACGCGAAAACCCTCTACACGTCTTATCTTTCTTTCAACATTGGCGACAGTGGACATCTTTACTTAGGCAGCTTAAAGGTTTCTCTGATGAAGTCTTCGATCAGTTTAAGATATTGATCTCCGACTGATCCGAAGACATTGTGTCCTGCACCAGGACAGGTTATCAGCTTTGCCTCGGGATGCTAAGATAAGTTTGAAATGAATCCGCGTGTCCATCTTACCGGGTTAACTCAGCCAGAACTGGTGTCGTTCAGCGAACAACTAGGCCTGCCTTCATATCGTGGCCGGCAGCTCTTCGGCGCCTTGCAGCACCGCCGGTTGCGCAGCTTTGAGGAGATCAGCGACCTGCCGAAGGATTTGCGCGCGCGGTTGAATGAAGTGGCGACAGCCTCATCGCTTAACGTTGAGTCGCGTTATATCTCCGCGGACGGCACTCGACGCTATCTGATGAAGACGCATGACAATCTTCCGGTCGAGACGGTCTTTATTCCTGAGGAACGACGCGACACGATCTGTTTTTCATCGCAGTCGGGTTGCCCTTTGCAATGCACGTTTTGTCTTACGGCCCAACTCGGATTGCTCCGCTCACTAACGACCGGCGAGATTGTCGAACAAATCACCATCGCTCTCAATGACGCATATGGCGTTGGCAAAAAGCCGCCGCGCGGCACAAACCTTGTTGGCATGGGAGCGGGTGAGCCGTTCCTCAACTTCGATGCGCTGATGAAAGCTCTACGTATCATGGCGAACCCCGAAGGACTCTACATTGTGCCCAATCGGGTGACCGTCTCAACGGCCGGAATTGTGCCGCGCATTCTCGATCTCGCAAAAATCCCGGACCGGCCCCATCTCGCAATCTCCCTCGCTGCTCCTACAGATGAACTTCGCGATGAGTTGATGCCGATCAACAAGAAGTGGCCACTTGAAGTACTGCTCAGCGCCTGCAAAGAGTTTGAGAAAACACTGAAGGCGGGAGAACGATTTACTTTTGAATACGTGATGCTCGCTGGTGTGAACGATTCGGAAGAACAAGCACGCCAGCTCGCAAACCTTCTGAACCGCCACAATCTCAAGGCTAAGGTGAATTTGATCCCGCACAACCCGGCCGACCCGTTGCCCTATCAACCTTCCACAGAAGGAAACGTTGAGCGGTTTCGGATTGTTCTCGAATCAAAGGGCATTCACACTTTCGTGCGGCGTCCACGGGGCCGGGATATCTTTGCCGCCTGCGGGCAACTTGCAGCACGGGGTGGGTCAACTATTAATCACTCAGAAGGCCAGTACCAACTGCCGTAGCGAATGTGAGAAAGTCAGAAATAACATCCTGGCTTAGGAGAATTCATGATCAGACCTCCACAACGGTCGCGCTTATTGATGCTAACAACGCTCTTGCTTGTGCCCGCGAACTTGTATTCCGCGTCGCCAACACAATCCGCCGCGGACGTAAAGGTGAGTGGTTCTGTGGCAGGGGACAAGGTGAAGCGTGGGCGGGCGGCGCAGGCGAGCGTGGTTATCGATATACCTTCAAGCTTGCACGTGCAATCAAACAGACCGCTCGACAAATTCCTGATAGCTACGAAACTCGAGGTCGAGGCGCCACAAGGGTTGAGAGTCGGACCGGTGAGCTATCCACGGGCGCTGGTGCGCAAATTGAAGTTCTCGAAAACACCGGTTGCGGTTTACGAAGGCCGTGCGGTCCTTCGCTTCAATATTACGGTTCCCGCAAGCTTTTCGTCGAATTCAGCTGAAGTGAAAACAAAGCTCAGATTCCAGGCTTGCAACGACGATGCTTGCTTTCCGCCGCAAACGCGTGAGGTGACGTTGCGGGTGAGTATCGAGTAGTAGTCCGTTTCTGAGCTTTGTGTTTTGTACTTGGTGCTTTGTACTTAGTGCTTTTGTCTTCTTCCTTAAGCGGGTACTACTAACCCAATCCGTCAAGTAGTTTGAGCAACGAGTACAAAGCACCAAGTTCAAAGCTCAAAGTACACAAAAAGAAACAACTGACAACGGACTACTGACTTTTCCCTACGACTGCCATCAATCGTCCCACCTTTCCATGCAAACTCTTCTCACGACGGTACGAGAAGAACAGGTCCGTCCGACAAATCGTGCAGATTGGCGCCGCGTGAATTCGCTCGGCATTGACGCCGGCCGAGACGAGTTGATTACGATTTGCTTTCAGGAGATCAACCAGCGCATGTCCTTCGCGCGTGGGTGTGAAGAGATCGTTTGCATCGTGAAACCGGCTGGCGAAGGCTTCAATAACCTCGCTGCCGACTTCGTAACAACACGCCCCAGCCGCGGCGCCAATCGCCACTCGCACATCTCCTGGACGCACGTTATATTCACGAGTCAAACGCTCGAGAGCATGGATGGCGATTCCCGCCAACGTTCCGCGCCAGCCGGCATGCACTGCGGCAAACGATCTTGTCCGCGCGTCTCCCAGTAGAAGGGGCACACAGTCAGCTGTCTTAACACCAGCCAGGACGCCATCAGCATCGCTAACAATCGCATCACAGTAGATAGTGTCGCCCCGTTCATTCTCAGCAGGCCTGGCATCCTGGGCATCATTAACCACACGCACGTCAGCGCCGTGGACCTGCCAGCAACCGGCCAGGGACCACTGGCCCGGAAAAAGCTTGAGAAAGCGGCGGCGATTCTCCAGAATGTTCTCCGCCGTGTCTTCGTTAAAACCGGCAAGATTCAGTGCGTCATGCGGCATGGGGCTGGCGCCGCCGATTCGAGTGGAAAATCCATTAACAAAGCCGTCTTGCTCCAAAGGCGCACAAATCAAGGCGCGTACGCCGTCAATTTCGCGCCAGTAGAAGCCTGCTTTCGCTAGTTCTCTTTCGCTTGTGATTATTTCCATTGGTATAGACATTATCGAAGTCGTCAGAATTCGCGAAGTGCTCCTGCGCACGCCGCGCTTTGCTGAGCGTGTCTTCACGACAGCCGAGCGCGCCTACTGCGACAGCCGCGGAGTCGTCGCTGCGCAGCATTATGCCGTGCGTTTCGCGGCAAAAGAAGCGGCCCTCAAGGCCTTGCAGACGGGTTGGCGGGGAGGGATCAGTTGGCAGGATGTGGAAATTTCAGCGCGTGAAAGCGGAGCGCCGTTTTTGATCTTTCGCGGACAAGTGTTGGAAGTCTTCAACAAATTTGGCGCGACTGCCACGCATCTCTCAATGTCACATACCACGCAGCATGCGATTGCGCAGGTTGTGTTAGAGAAGAGCTGAGCAATTGGCAATCATCTGCTCAATTGAATGGGGACACATAACTCGAGGCCCCAAACCAGGGGCACAGCCCAGCTGGTTCTTGCGACTATCCGGCGGGGCAAAGCCAACGCCTCACATCGGGCGGCAAAGCCGTGACATCGATGCGAGTTCCATTGGAAGAAAATGCATTTACCTGTACATGCTAACGCATTTCATTGACCAGCACTCGTCTCCCCCGCGCATCAACATCGACTCGCGTCGACTTCAATGTTTTCCAGTCCAGCGCTGCGGAATTCTCTTTGGGCGGTGCTTTCCGCTGCTGTGCAAGTGAGGTTTCAGAAACTGACTCGCTTTCTTCCGCGAACGGATTCCCCGGAGGCGGCACACTTCCGTGAAAATAACATTCGAGGTTTGGCGCTAAGCGCTCAGTTACAGCAATCAATTCGCGTTTAGGACAAGCCAGCGTGGAAAGCAGACCTGTATCTGTATCAATCTCCACAAACTTTATACCCTCGGGACATTCGAAGTTTTTTCCACCAAGATCGGGTCGCACCTCGACCGCGCCTCTTACAAAATCGACCCAGGCCGGCAGAGCTGCTTCCGCGCCGGTCAATCCAAGCTGTTGATTGTCGTCAAAACCGATCCAGACAGCACAGACGAGATTCGGTGTATATCCGACAAACCAGCCGTCGCGTGAAGTGCCAGTCTTGCCGGCAATGGTCGTGGCGTCTACCGCACCTCGCGCTGCGTGAGCCGTTCCTCGTTCAACAACGGCCGAAAGCATGTCAGTAATCATGTAGGCTGTGGTCGGACTAATCACCTGTTCTCCGCTCGTGCCACTGAGTGTGTGTGCGCCAGGAGGTTCATCGACGGCGGCAATCACTTTCGGCCGGACGCGTCGACCGTCATTCAAAAATGCAGCATAAGCTCCGGCCAACTGCAGTGGTGTGACCTCTTCTGTTCCGAGCGCCAGCGCAGGATAACGTTCCGGCTTGGGCAAACCGAATCGTTCCGCGAGGTTGGCAACGCGTGCCAGACCGGTTTGCATTGCCACATCAACCGTGACCACATTCAGCGACTTCACGAGCCCGGTGCGCATCGTCACATCGCGCATCGAATAACCGCCGCCAAAGTTAGCGGGACGGTATATCTTGTTCCGGTCGTAAACAAACTCACGTGGCGCGTCGAGAAATGGCTGCACGGGTGATTTGCCGTCCTCCAACGCTGCTGCGTAGACAAAAGGCTTGAAGGTTGAGCCCGGTTGACGACGCGCATCAGTCGCGCGATTGAGTTGCGATTCGGCGTAGTCTCGACCACCGACCATAGCCAGCACATTTCCGGTGCGCGGATCCAGCGCCACAAGCGCCGCTTGGGGTTTCAGCCCACGCTTGAGATAGACAGTGTCGAGCCGTTCCAATTGATGTTTCAGCGCATCTTCGGCGAGTTGCTGCAGTTCGAGATCGATAGTTGTATAAATCCGCTGGCTTTCACCCGATGCGTCAAACTCCGACTCCGCAACTCGATTTACATAGTCGACAAAGTAAGGCGCGGTTGAATTGTTCGCATTTCCCATCGGTGCAACGGCCACCGTTTCTCCGGATGCCGACGCAGCCTGGCCGGCACTTATCCAACCATCACGGGCCATTGCGGCCAGCACCGTGTTTCTTCGTACCTGCGCATTTTCTGGGTGTCGCAAAGGCGAATAACGAGCAGGACCCTGGATCATTCCCGCAATCGTCGCTGATTCGGAAAGTGTAAGATCCTTCAACTCTCTTCCGAAAAAAATGTGGGCGGCCTCTTTGACGCCGCGGGCCGCGACTGCACCACGTTGGCCCAGGTAAACTTCGTTACAATAAAGCGCGAAGATATCTTCCTTTGACAGCCGCCGTTCCAGAGCGATGGCGAGCATTGCTTCAGCGTACTTGCGCCGGAACGTACGTTCGGAAGTCAGATAGGTGTTTTTAACAAGCTGCTGAGTGATCGTTGAGCCACCTTGCCCCAGGCGCTCGTCGCCGGCGTTTCGCAATATGGCGCGGGCCAGACCAGCCAGATCCACTCCTGCGTGATCAAAGAAACGACGGTCTTCTATTGAGAGAATGGCATGTACGAGCGGTGGCGGGATGTCTGTAAAGGCGAGAATCTCTCGCTGTCCAGTCTTTGAAGAAAGGTCGTTTGACAAAATCTCCGGCTCAAGGGTGAATGAATCGAGCGAGATGCCGTCGCCGGTCAACTCCGAAATTTTGTCCCCGGCGAAACTCATTTGAACTACAAGCGGTCGTAGTTTATTTGTCTTACTGGGGCGAATTTCTACGCCGCTAGCCTGCCTGTAAAAGCTGCCGCTCCAAACCTCGCCGCCAGTGGACTCGACATAGCCGGCCCGCCGAAGCGCATTCACAACTTTTTCGGGAGATAACGTTTGACCCACCTGAAGCGAGCGCGGCGCCGCGTAGAGTCCAGGCCGACTCGTCAGGTAGCCTTCGGCGAGTCGAGCGTCGATGATGCGGGAATAGTATTTATACGAGCTCAGCAGCGCATCCCCACCGACGACTGACAACAGCAAGAAAAGTGCGACCAGATAACGAAAGATAGGGCTTCGTTTGCCAAATACGGCGTCCCGAAACAGGAATTGGATAAAGTGCGCAAGCCTGCGCAAGGAGATGACCCGGCGCGGATCGGGGACCGATGCGACCTCGATTGTCATAAGTAAACAGTCCAGACCTCTAATAAGCAGACTCGTATCCGTGCTACGAGCCCTTCAGTGCTTCCCAATCTTTCGTATGTTTACTATATATCGCTAATGAGGGATGAATTCTTGAACTGCAAATGCGAGGGAAATCTTTGCTTCTTACGTCGGCAAAGTCAGGGGTCGCTTGGCTGATATTCTCTTTCGGCGCCGTAGGTTATACCACCTGGGTCGCGCCTGAGCGGCAGCCTCGAGGAGGGCAAGAATGACGGGAATACTTTCGACTCCAGCCTCATAACCGGCGGCGATAAGCTCATCGGCGCGCGCCATTTCGTCCCAACGTATGTGACCCACTCGCGGCTTGATTACGAGATCAGCGGCTTCCAGTTGATGTCGCGATGCCGTCCGCTGCACGACGAGCATCGACTGCAGCACGATGCTTATTACGGAGCGTGAAGGACCCATAAATGTCGCGCCCTGGGCATTCACGTCGACTGCCAGAACGATCTCGGCTCCCATCGAGCGAGCTACTGATGAAGGGACCATGGCGACTAGGCCACCATCCACCAGTTGTCGACCATCCTCGTCCATAACTGGCACATACCAACCTGGAATCGCGCAGCTCGCGCGAATCGCAAAAGGCACGTCACCCTTCTGAAGCACGACCGGTTCCCCAGTGTTGAGGTCGGTCGCTACAGCAGCAAAAGGTATCTGCAACTCCTCGAAGCGAGTTACGGGTAGGCGCGCGCGCAGATACTCTTCAAGCCGTTCGTTGCTTTGCACGCCGAGCCGCGACATGGTCATTCGCCCTATGTCGCGCCAACGAAGACTGCGACCAATGGCCTCAATGTCAGAAAGCGGCAGGCCCGAAGCCAGGGACCCGCCCACTAGTGAGCCGGCCGAGGTTCCCGCAATGCAGTCGATTGGGATCTTATGCTCAGCCAGCGCTAATAAAACCCCAACGTGAGCGATACCTCGTGCGGCACCACCCGACAGTGCGAGGCCAATGGTTGCTCTCTGTTGGTCGCGCTTCAACATGGACGAATTTCTGTGCTTTGTACTTTGTGCTTTGTACTTTGTACTTTGTACTTTGTGTTTTGCCCCTTCGTACTTGGTCGATCGCTTTCGAAAGATCAATCGCAGCAAGTGCTAGCACTAAGTACAAAGCTCTAAGTACAAAGAACAAAGTACAAAGCTCTAAGTACAAAGCTCAAAGTACAAAAACAAAGCACCGGATTTCAAACTGGATTCAACATCACAATCTCAGCCCGTTCCCGTGCTGTGTCGAGAAAAGCGTCTGTGTCCGATTCAATCTTAGCCTCAGTCAGGATCTTTTCGATATCCGCCCGCGCTTGTTCGAGAGTGGGAACTATTTGTCCGGGAGACCGCGCCCGCAAACGCGGCACATAGACGTCTTTGTAATAGGCGGCAATTTCATCCTGACTTATCACCACGAAGTTCCGAAACCGAAAGTCCAAATACTTCTCGATCCTCTCTCGCTGATCCAAAATCTCATTCAGTTTTTCACTTGTCAGGCCGACACGCAATAGCCGCTGCTGAAATTCGGCCGGCGACGCGAAGAGTTTTGCATATTCGTCGCGCTCCTCGTTAATTTCCTGGGCCGTCGGAGCGATTGACGGGAGTTTTTCGGCTTCCTGAAGAATCAAACGTTGGTCGATTACCAGCCGCAAGGCGCGATTCAGGTCCGCGGAAGTGGGATTGTCCAGCGCAGTGTTTGGCTCAAGTGCCAGTTGCCATAGCAAATCAGAATAGGTGATCAAATCCGTCCGCGCTCCGGCGTTAATGGTGGCTACCATCTTGTCGACGACGCGCTGCGCCGCTACGGGCGATTGCGCAAGGCAGAAAACAGTCAGCAGGCAGCAGACATTAGCCAGCACGCAAAAAGCTGTTCGTCTCAGATGCTGCTGCCAGTTGATGTAGAGAATGCCTGTACGGATCATGCGAATTCCCTCTAGAACGTTTGCGTGATTCTGAAATGCAAATGTCCCTGCTTGAGACGAAACACTGCCGGCGTTCCATCAAA
>Ga0137389_10000243_pt1 | contig 28786 bp, 31 predicted proteins | sample 15con2h14BmetaG_FD_104645 | JGI IMG/M metagenome (GOLD analysis project Ga0137389, IMG submission 104645) | Vadose zone soil microbial communities from Angelo Coast Range Reserve, California, USA - 15con2h1.4B metaG | ecosystem: Environmental > Terrestrial > Soil > Vadose zone > Saprolite...
GCCATCCGGATCGCGAGATAGGTCAGCGGGTCGGCATTGTGCACTACGTATTTGGTGGCGATAAAACCGGTACTCCAGAGCACGACAAATATCGCCGGCGCCGCGCGCGCGGCAAGATTTTCAAGGTCACTGTCCATCTGCGGCTTTGATTGCCTGAACATACGCTATCGGGCAATCGTGAAACGCCCGGAGTCCGCCATGCGCGCTGCGTCAGATACGAGGCTGCGCAGCATCCGGGCACGGCACTCGCACTTCGTCATACTCCGCTACCGGATCGCGCCTTTGGCGAGTTCGACGACGGCTGAATTCGGTCAAAAATTCAGCACGAGTAGAAGTCCTATTACCGCGGAGTCTTTGAGCAGTCTTCGCGCATCCGGTCGGGTTGGTTGCACCGCGAGCCGAATGCACGGAATACTGAAAGCACGGCCGCAGCGGCTTCGCCGATATAGACCGCAGTGAATTTGATACCGTATTTCTGCGGGGATTGGGCAACAGGCCGAGCGTCGATTCCCTCAGCGGTGCTTGCATCCGTATCAGGATCCGCGGGTTTTTCGCCGTCGGTCTTTTTGTCTTGCTGCGCCGGTGCCCGGTTCACAGCTGCGACTTGCAGGACGAGCGCGACGAACCAGACTCATGGTTCGAGACGTACGCTAACGCAGCGCGCTCCTCACCATGAGGGACAAATGAATCAAAAATCTTCCGGACAGGGGTCGACGATCTTCCAGAGATCCACGCCGTTCTTGATCTTCTTCATCTCGGTGGTCAGTCCGCCATTGCGGCGGATCCAATCCTTCACCGGTTGCGGATAATAGGACATCAGGTCCGATGTCCCTTCGGCGCTGGTGACCTTGATGCCGAAGGTAAACGCCTTGTCATAATAGGCCTGGTGGAAGCCGAGGCTGGCGCGCGGCGTCACGCATACCTTGTTCATCGGCACGATGCCGAACACCAGGGTGCAGGCCGAATTGCAGATGCCGTCGATAATGACGCGCTCGTGGCGGTCGCGGATGCGCTGGTACTTCGCCTTATATTCCTCGACATAGCCGCCGTGATCGCGGGTGATATGCAGATCGGCGCGCGCCGGCGCCGTAGCGAGCAGCGAGAGAAACAGCAGGGCGAGAGGCGTGATGCGCATGGATCGATCGGGAACCGGATAGGGCCTGTCGGGACGCGGGAAAAAGCCGGCCCAAAACGGGACCAGACGGCACAACTCTGGCCTTACTGTGTTGGAATTTCGTTAAGCATCCTGATTCGGCCGAAAATCCCCGCCCTGTGGCGGATTTTCCGCACTTTTTTAGGGAGTCTGCTCTGGATGGGAACCGGGGTTGCCCTAGAATGTCATCTTTACAGCTCAATTGCCGGAGATTTCCAGATGACCCGCCTGAAGCTCCTCTTCGCCACTACAATCCTGTCCGCGTTGGCCGCCGCCCCCGGCCTGGCGCAAGCACGGACCCACCTTCACCCCTATTCGCTACCCTACCCGATCAGCTACAGCCACAATTACGGGCCAGGGCCTCAGCCTGGCACTTTCGCCTATTATGATGGCCCTTCGACCAATGCTTGCGTCCAGGGTGCTGCGACCTATCTCGGCCAGGACCGCCGCCGGCATCCCTGCTTCTGAGCGGTCACGGGTAGCGGCTCTCATCCGTCGTCGGCTACCCCCTCCGAATTCAAGCTTTTGCTCGTCAGCAAATGGTTGAACTGATCGGCGGAATACAGACGCCCGGTCGGGCTCCTGATCGAAACCTCATATCCGTCCGCCGCAAGCTTGCGGGCGAGTATCACTGCAACGATGGCAGTGGACCGGATATCCACGGTGTGATGATCGTCTTTTGTCGCTTCGATGATGAATGTCATGATCCAAAATTGCTGTTCGAGCGCCCAATCGCGTATCGCAAACCATTCAGCCCGTTGAACCGGAAACTGGATCAGTTCAGGGCTTTCGCTGCGCGCCAAATTGTGCGCGCAACTCAATTATGTATTGGAGAAATATTACCGCTCACAAGCAGCTATTGATGCTGTGGGGGTGACACCATACCCATATTGGGTAGGACCAGACGACGCCAGCCAACCGCGTCCCGGTAAATAACGCTGCAGGGCATGAGCGTTGGAGCCTAAACCATTCGCAGAAATGGATTTTTCAATGGTCAGCACCAGCAAGCATGACGCAGCCACCTCGGATCTGATCCGAACCATCTCTCGCCATTCGCTTGCCTATATGCTGTGTGCGGCCAGCGAAATGTTCCGCCACTACGACTTTGATCCCCTGGATTTGCTCATCATTCATGCCGTCCTGAACGCGAACGTGCTCAACGTCATGAAAGACCCCAAACTCGATCGCCGGTTTGGCAGTCTCCATACCGTCGAGCCGGACGAGATCAAGCAGGGCGTTTCCCGGGCCGCTCTCTCGCGCTTTTTGGCCCTGCCCATCGAAACCGTCCGGCGACGGGCCGATCGATTGAAGAAAGAGGGCGTTCTCCGCGAGACCGACCAGGGATTGATCGTGACCGAGGCTAATCAATTCAAATTCGGCAACAATCACGAGCTCCAAAAAACCAACATCCTGCTGGTGCGGAAATTCCTTCGTGACTTGATGGAAGCGGGCGTTGACGTGCCTGGGGGCATCTGATGGTGAGGAAGAGGTTTTTTGCGAAGGCCGCGCCAGAGCCAGCCCGACGCCCTGGGCGGCCCCGCAGCAGGCTGCTGGCCCTGTCCGGCCAAGTCTGGTAATCGACCCCACGCACGCGCTCGTAGCTCAGCTGGATAGAGCATCGGACTTCGAATCCGAGGGTCGGGAGTTCGAATCTCTCCGAGCGCGCCAGCCCCGCCTTCGCGACGCTTCACTCGACATCGCCAGCCGTCGCCACGACGTCAAGGAAAGTCCCACAAAATAAGGCTTTCTTGCATTTATGGCGGTCGCTGGCCGTCGCTCGTCGTCGCCGACACCACCCCGCCGCCGGAGTGCCCCTTTAACTGTCCCTCGATCTGAGTTAGAATCTCCCTTGCGTAAACAGCGCAGTTTCCCACCGAGTGACAGGAGTTCGAATCTCTCCCATGGAGTTTCTAACTGAAAAGCCGGAGATCACCGCAAAAAACTACCTTTCCGTGCGTCCCGGCGAATACCCCTGCGGCAACAACCTCTATTTGATCGTCACGCCAAGTGGCGGCCGTCGCTGGGCGTTCCGCTACCAGCGCAACGGCATCGTGAAAAAGATGGGCTTCGGCTCGGCCAAGGCGGCGGGGCTGAAGCTCTCCGAGGCCAAGGACAAGGCGATTGATGCCTTGCGACTTCTCGCCAAGGGAACCGATCCGAGAGAGCACCGCGACGACGAGAAGCGCCGCACCCAAGGATCGCGCTCGTTCGGCGAATTCGCCGAGGAATGGCGGAAGACCTATGAGACCGGCTTGAAACACAAGGCCGCGCGCAACAAGCTCAGGCGCGTCGTGCAAGTTATCTGCAAACCGCTGCACAAGGTGCGGCTCGACGAGATCGAGACTGAGCACGTCATTGCCGTTCTGCGGAAGGTCTGGCATCAGCGCGAGGTCTCGCGCGACGCGCGCCAGCGGATCAAGAAAATTTTGGACGCCGCCATAGCGCTGAACCTGCGGCCAAAACACAACCCGGCCGATTGGGACAGCCGACTGAGGCCGATCATGCCGAAGCAACGGAAGCGTGGCACTGTACGCGGCAGCCACAAGGCCATGCACTACCATGATCTGCCCGCGTTCATGCAGAAGCTCGCCGCCAATTCCGATCAAAGCGCGCGGGCGCTTGAGGTCGCCATCCTCACATTCGCGCGAACGATCGAGGTACAGAACATGCGCTGGTCGCAGCTCGATCTCGAAAGTGGTCTTTGGGATTTGGGCACCCTTGATACCAAGAACGAACGGCTCAAGCGTACGCCACTGCCCCGGCAAACGCTGGCCTATCTGCGCGAGGCCTATGAGAGCCGAGTGAGCGACGCGTTCGTGTTCCCGGGTCGCAGTCTGGCCCAGCCGATCTCCAACATGACGATGCTCAAGCATTTGAAGCAGATCACCGGAGACGAAACCCTGACAGTGCACGGCTTCCGTACCACGTTCCGAACCTGGGCACAGGAGGAAACGGATTTCGAGGATCAGATTGTCGAACATTGCCTGCACCACATCACAGGCGATGATGCTGAAAAGGCCTACAAGCGCGGCGAGGCTCTAAGGAAGCGGCGCATCGTAATGCAGGCATTCGCCGACTTCGCGACGCGGCCACCGAAAAACAACGTGACGCCGATGAGGGCTGTCTGAGCGTTCGGACTGTCCATTTGGCTCGGGCGGCATATCACCGCTCGGGCCGTTCGGTCTCATCGGGCAAGTTTTCCAAGAAGGACGCCAGATCGGCGCGCGTGATAATGGTCCGCGTACCATACTTGCGAATTCGCAACCGCCCCTCCTTGATCGCCTTGTAGATGGACGTCTGGCCGAGTGAGGAAAGTGCCGCAGCCTCCGGGACAGTCAGGCCGAGCTTTTCCATCATAGGTCCGAGCATCAATTCGCGTTTTGCCATCCTCATGGATCTCGCTTCACTTGCGGTACGTCACAGCGCCCTGCTCTCCCGATCCACGACAGTTTGATTGCTCGCGGCGCCAGATGCCCCTCATCGAAAACATTCGGACTTGGCTGCTAGAGCCGAGGCGAGCGTTCGGCAACATCCGAAAACCAGTCAGCGTAATTTCGGATGCGATGGCGTACAATTCGGATGATGGAACATGCAGGCTGGCCCGCACCACCGGCTGCAGCTCTGCTGCCAGCGAGCCTCAAACAGCTTGGGCAAACGACTGCCCGTCGAGCGGGTAAGAGGTTTGGACTTCAAGAATCTTCGCGCAGCTTTTCCGCAGATCAGCGACTCGAGGCGACCGGCAATGCACACATTGGAGATCTCTGCGGTGGGCGACAGCGCGAGCCCACTATCGTTTTCGTATCGCCGGGCGTCGTTCAAACCGCGGATGTGTTCGGGCGCCTGGAGCGGGTGAAGGGAATCGAAGCCTCGAAATGATCGAGCCTGATCTATTGCCTCCGCGTAAATCGGAGCGGTTGAGCCCCACGAGCGTGGCTGATGCCACGATCTCGGTATCGAGCGGCGCAGCTTCCAAGCCTCGCTCGGTCGGGATGTTATGCGGCTCGCATTCGAATCAGAGCGTCGTAGGAGCCCTGCCCCCTAGCTCATCTTCGACATGAACGCGGATGATCTCGTCAAAGGTCGTCTCGGCCTTGAAGCCAAACTCCAGTGCACGGCGGGGATCGAAGTCCATCGGCCAGCCGGCCACGATACGAGCGATCTTCTCGTCAGGCTCGCGACGGACCAGCCGCACGACGTCGTTTCCAGCGACACGCCGAAGCGCCTCGATCTGTTCGGTGACCGTGCAAGATACGCCGGGCATGCTGAACGTACGCCGGGGCCCGACCGCCTCGCCGTCGATCGTCGCGGCGTGGATCAGGAAACCGACGGCCTGACGCGGCGACGCATGCCAATGGCGCACCTCCTCCGAGACGGGAAGGACGGCCTCTTGGCCGACGAGCGGCTCACGGATAATGCTCGAGAAAAATCCGGACGCCGCCCTGTTCGGCTTACCAGGACGCACACTAATCGTGGGCAGGCGAATACCGATACCGTCGAAGAAGCGCTTGCGCGTGTAATCCGCCAGAAGGAGTTCGCCGATCGCCTTCTGCGTCCCGTAGGAAGTCAGCGGTGCGGGGATGAACTCGTCGTTAATGCGACAGGGATAAGGCGCGCCGAACACACCGGTGGACGACGTGAACACGATGCGGGGTCTATATGCTCCCCCGCTCTGCACGTTCAAGGCGCGAATTTTCTCAAACAGGTTCCATGTCCCCGTTAGATTGACCCGATAGCCTTGGTCGAAGTCGTCCTCGGCCTCGCCGGACACGATGGCCGCCAGATGAAAGATCACGTCGGGCCGATCCGCGAGAAGCTTGTCCGTCTCGTTCGCATCCGAGAAATCCGATGCGAACGTATCCACCGTAAACGACGCCTCGGCCACGATGCCGGGATCGATCACATCGTGCAAGGTCAAGCGGGAAATCGTCCGGTCTCCGAGATGCCCCTTGGCTACCAAGTGGTTCGTGAGCTTGCGGCCAACCATCCCAGCTGCGCCGATGATCAGGATCTGCACGTCATTCTTCCTCTGCTCACAACGCCCAGAACAGCAGCCCTTTTCGCCGCATCCGGGTCGGCGCGATGTCCTCCACCATTGCGATGATACCTTCGCAAGCCACATTGCTTCGCGTCGCTGGTCGGCGCGCAATCATGCGCCGGCCCCTGCGCGGCGATCGCCACTTAGGCGAACGTGCAATTCTTGGATTCGAGGACCTTGCCGATGCCGGACAATTCGAGGATGTCACCACCAGCCTTGAGCGCCTTCATCACGCTCGCTTCCTTCTCCTCGCGCGCGGCCGACTTGGCGCAAACATCCGCGATATTCTCCTTGGGTACCACGACCACGCCGTCGTCGTCAGCGCTGACGATGTCGCCGGGCCGGACGGCGATGCCACCGATGACGATCGGCTGGTTGATATAGCCGAGGGTTTCCTTGACGGTCCCCTTCATGCACAGGCCGTAGGAGAAGACGTTGAAGCCGGTGTCGCGCACTGCCGGTCCGTCGCGCACGCCGGCATCCGTCACCAGACCAACGATTCCCTTGGCGACACACGCGGTCGACAGCACCTCACCGAAGCCGCCCTGCTCGGGATGGTCGCCCGCGCTCACCACGAGTATGTCGCCCGGCCTCGCCAGCGAGATCGCGGTGATGAGCATCATATTGTCGCCGGGATGACAGCTGACGGTCAGCGCCGGCCCGCAGGCGCGCATCCCCGGATAGATCGGCTTGATCCGGGACGTCAGTGCACCGGTCCGCCCCTGCGCCTCATGGAGGGTGGATGGGGGGAACTGCTTGATACGTTCCACGAGTTCGACGGCGGGGCGATCGAATGTTCTGATAACGTGAGCCATGGTACCTCCCAAGGGCGCGCAATGCCTGCGCTGAAATTCCCTTAGTCAACCGCTTCCCGTTGGACAACTTCATATTTCGGGATTGCCGCATCGTATTTGGTTATACGTCCTCCGCGCTCGCGATCATCGTCGCTCGCCAAGCCGGCCTCAGCGAGGCCGAGCTGCGTCCTGGCTAAGGCGACGGCGGGAAAGACAGCGTTTGGGAAGACGACGCGGCGGGATTGACCCAGGCCCCGCCAACGATCTCCCGCAAGATCTCGTAGACGGCAAAAGCTGCGTCGGACAGGCCCACATTGTCCGAGATGCACAGGGACATCTGAAGCGACGCCGCTGGCGCATCGATCCGCCGGAGGCAAAGATCTGCGAAATTCGGCAGAACGGTGGCAATCGTCTCGGGCAGCACTGTCGCGCCCATGCCAGCCGCGATCGCCGACGACAGAGTCGATTGCGATTGTATCTCGGCGACAATGCGCGGGCGCGCTCCAGCCTCGGCGCAGACCCGCTCGACGGCCTGCCGCAGGAAGGATTCCCGCGGGGGAAGCAGAAGATCGATTTCGGCCAGCTCCGATGCCGAGATGTCCGCCGAGTGCACCTGCTCCGGGAACATACTGCGCGGCGCAACGAGATGGAAATGCTCCTGCAACAGTGGTTTGTAATCGAGGCCGGTTACAGGGCGGTCGCCATAAAGGATCGCGATGTCCATGCTTCCCTTGAGCATCAACTCACTAAGCGTTACGCCGAAGCTGTCGAATATGTGCAGGACGATGCCGGGAAAGCGCTCATGCACCCGCGTCAGAAGTGGTGTCGCAAGTAATGCCGCCGAGCTTAACGGCGCCAAGCCGATCGTTACGTTTCCGGTCAGCTCCGGCTTGTTGTCCAGAATGCTGCGGCGCGCTTCTTCGATCTGCCGCTGGATGGACTTGGCGTATCGATAGAGGATTTGTCCGGCCTCGGTCGGCTTGACCCCGCGGGCGCTTCGGACGAGCAGCTTCCGCTTGAAGTCCGATTCCAGGCTTGCGATCTGCTGGCTCAATGCGGGCTGCGCGACACTGAGCAGCTTCGCGGCGCGCGTCACGCTACCAAGGTCCACGACTTTAATGAAGGCTTCGAGGCGTCGCGTGTCCAATACGGGGTTCCCAAGAAATCGAGCAAGAGATCGTGGCGGCAGCAATATGCTGGAGCTATGGGACTAGAACGAAAAGTTCTTACCATTTGGAACCCGCCGGGCATATAGGTAACGCTGCAAACAGCCGTCCATTCGTTGCTGCCGACGACAATGCAGACTGGATGGCCGCAAAGGAGCCGTGCGAATGGCATTTTCGGACTATCGGACGGCGTTGGTCACGGGCGCATCCTCGGGGATCGGGGCGGCGACAGTCCGCCGTCTGAGTGCGGAGGGGCTCGAGGTTCACGCGGTGGCGCGCGACGCAGGCCGATTGGCGGCGGTTTCGGCGGAGACAGGGTGCCGGGTGCACGCGGTGGACGTGAGCGACCTGGACGCGCTGACGGCGCTGGCGACGGCGGCCGAGTTCGACGTCCTCGTCAACAATGCCGGCCAGTCCCGGCGCGGCAACATCCTGGATACGACATCGGAAGACGTCGATGCGCTGATTGACGTCAACTTGCGGGCCGTGCTGCATCTGACGCGGCTGATCGTGCCGGGCATGGCGAGCCGAGACCGCGGTCACGTCGTCAATATCTCCTCCATCGCCGGGCACTACGCCTTCGGCGGCGGAAACACTGTGTACCACGCGACGAAGGCGGGCATTCATTCGCTGTCGCAGCAGTTACGCGTCGATCTCTACGGCACCAGGGTGCGCGTCACCGAGGTGTCGCCGGCGCGCGTGGAGACGGAGGTCTTCGGACGGCTGCTGGGCGATCTCGCGGAGGCCAAGCGTCGCTTCTTCGACGACTATGATGCGCTCCAGCCGGAGGACATCGCCAATTCCATCGCGTTCGCCGTGGGATCGCCGGCGCGCATGAACGTCGCATTCATGGAAGTACTGCCCACCCAGCAGGTCGTCGGCGGTCTCAACTTCTCACAGAGAAACCGGGAAACAGCAACGTGATGCAGAACAGCCTCGAACCCGAAACGCTGCGGGCATAGAGCGGCGACCGTGGACCTCGCCAAAATCGGACAATTGGTCGATCTTGTCTCGCGATCCCGCATCGCGGAGCTGGACCTCACGCAGGACGGAACGCGGATCCGGATCCTGAAGAACCCCGCGCTAGGTGCGCTCGCCGGGGACCTAGCGGCCCCCGCCTCGCCCCGCGCTGCAGATCGAGGACGTGTGGAGGCCAGCGCCACCACGTACGAGGCGAAACCCCAACCGAACGCTTCGGGTGTGGCGGACATCATTGTGCCCGCACCGATGCACGGCGTATTTCATCGGGCCGCGGCACCGGGCGAGCCGCCTCTCGTGGAGGTCGGCGGCAACATCGACGCTGGCCAGAATATCTGCATCATCGAGGCGATGAAGACATTCATTGGCGTCGCCGCCGAGACCCCGGGCACCGTCCTCGCAATTCTTGCCGAGAACGGCGACGAGATCGAAGCAGGGCAACCTCTGCTCAGGATCCGTCCTGCGGGCCCCTCGTGATGTTCGACAAGGTTTTGATCGCCAACCGTGGCGAGATCGCACTTCGCATCCAGCGCGCCTGTCGTGCAATGGGACTCCAGACCGTCGTCATTCATTCGGAGATGGACCGGGACGCCCGCTACGTCGCGTTCGCGGATCAGGCTCTCTGTATCGGACCGGCCTCGGCGAGCAGAACCTACCTGAATGCCGCGGCGATCCTGCTCGCCGCCGAGGTCAGTGGCGCTCAGGCGATCCACCCCGGCTATGGATTCCTGTCGGAGAGCGCGGAGTTCGCCGACAAGGTGACGCAGGCTGGCCTCACCTTCATCGGCCCTCCCGCGGATTGCATCCGTACCATGGGCGACAAGGTCGCGGCCAAGCGCGCGATGCGGAAGGCGGGTGTCCCTTGCGTGCCCGGGCCGGACAACGCGCTACCTGATGACCCGGCGGAGGTGCGCGCGACGGCTCGGGAGATCGGGTACCCCGTGATCATCAAGGCGGCAGGCGGCGGCGGCGGGCGCGGCATGCGCATCGTACGCGGCGAGCATGAACTGGATGATGCGCTCACGCTGACGCGGGCAGAAGCGAGCCAGGCCTTCAAGAACGCCGCCGTCTACATCGAGAAATTCCTCGAGAGGCCGCGCCATATCGAGATCCAGGTTCTGTGCGACCAACACGGAAACGATCTCTGGCTCGGCGACCGCGACTGCTCCCTCCAGCGCAGGAACCAGAAGGTCGTCGAGGAGGCTCCCGCTCCCGGCGTCGATCGCGCGCTGGTCGAGCGTGTCGGACTGAGCTGTGTCGAAGCCTGCCGGCGGATCGGTTACCGCGGCGTCGGCACGTTCGAATTCCTCTATGAGGACGGCGCATTCTTCTTTATCGAGATGAACACACGCGTCCAGGTGGAGCACCCGGTCACGGAGATGACCACCGGGGTGGACATCGTGAAAGAGCAGATCCGCATCGCGCGCGGCGAGCCGTTATTGATCTCGCAGGCGGACATTGCGTCCGTCGGCCACGCAATCGAGTTTCGCATCAACGCCGAAGATCCGGCCACCTTTGCCCCCTCATCCGGCACCATGACGCGCTGGGACGTTCCCGGCGGCATCGGCATCCGCGTCGATTCGCATATGGCCGCCGGAGCCGTCGTTCCGCCCCATTACGATTCGCTAATCGGGAAGCTGATCGCCCATGGCGGTACCCGCGAGGAGGCGTTGGCGCGCGCGCGGGTTGCGCTGTCCGAGCTGCGGGCCGATGGCATCCAGACCAACGTGCCGCTGCATCGCGCGATCCTGGATGATCCGACGTTCCGTCAGGGCGGCTACGACATTCACTACCTGGAACGTTGGATGACCGCGCGGACGGCTTCGCAATGACGACGCCCAACCGCCCGCGGATCAGCCTGCTCGGGACCACCGCGATCCTGTTCGAAGCGCCGGGGACTTTCGACCTGCCGCATCAGCGGCGCATCTGGGCCCTGGCCGCAACGGCCTCGAAGTGGCCGGGAATCCGCGAGGCGATCCCCGGCATCACAAACCTGATGCTGACCTTCGAAACCCCTCCCCACGCCGTCGACTCCCTCGTCTCAGCACTTATCGACGGATGGGACGACGCGCAAGAATTCGCGATTGAAGGCCGCGAGATCGAGCTTCCGGTAATCTACGGCGGCGAAATTGGATCCTCGCTCCAAACCGTTGCCGACCACAGCGGCCTGTCTGTCGACGACGTCGTGTCGATTCATGCAGCGCCGCGCTACACCGTGTTCGCATTGGGAAGCCATCCGGGATATTGCTATCTTGGCGGAATGGACCCGCGAATAGCCATACCCCGACGCCAGACGCCGCTGCAGCGCGCCGATGGTGGCTCGGTCTCGATTGGCGGATCACAAACCGGCGTGTCCGCGTCGCCGGGGCCTAGCGGCTGGCATGCGATCGGCCATACGACGTGGACGTTCTTCGACCCATCCTGGCCTACGCCGGCCGCGCTCGCACCGGGCGACACCATTCGGTTCAAGGTCGGTCGGGTGATCCGTTGATCGAGATCCTGTCCGTCCTCGGCCCCGCCAGCATCCAGGACCTGGGGCGGTTCGGCCAGTATCGATTTGGGGTCGGTACATCAGGAGCCATGGACGACATCGCGCTGCGAGCCGGCAACATGCTGTTGGCGAACGACGAGAATGCCGCCGGCATCGAAATTCCGATGACGCCCTTCAAGGTACGCTTCGCTTGCGATACAGCCTTTGCGCTCACGGGTGCGGACGTCGGAGCCGACATCGGAGGACGCGCGATCCTGCCGTGGTGGAGGTCGCGAGCTCGCGCCGGAGACGTTCTCAGCCTCAAGGCGATGATCCGCGGTGCACGAAGCTACCTCACGGTATACGGCGGCATCGACGTTCCGGTAGTCCTCGGGTCGCGCAGCACGCAATTGCGTGGCGAACTCGGCGGTCTGCACGGACGGTCGCTGCAGCCGGGTGATATCCTGCCCTGCGCCTCGCTCGAAGCGCCCAGCTGCTTCGACGAACTCGGCGCCGAGCCGGCGGACGTCGCCCTCGCACGGCCGACCGCGCCGGCGGGCGACTCCGTCGTCAGGGCGGTGATCGCCGGCGAATACGACAAGTATGGCGGCGCCGCGCAGGATCTGTTCTGGCGCGCAGAGTGGAAGGTCACACCCCAGAGTAACCGTTACGGCTATCGCCTCCAGGGACCCGCCGTGATGCCGATCTCACCGATCGAGAAGAGGTCCCACGGCATCGTGCCGGGCGTCATCCAGATTCCGCCCAACGGGCAGCCCATCATCCAGATGCGCGACGCCCAGACCTCTGGCGGCTATCCGAAAATCGCGACCGTCATCGAGGCTGATCTCTGGCGCATTGCTCAGACAGGCCTCGGCGGCAAGCTGCGCTTCGAGAACACTTCGTATGCAGATGCGCTCGCTGCGCAGAGCGAAGTGTCGGCCTATCTCGACAGGCTTAGGGCAAACGTCCGTCGCTTCGGGGAGTTTCGAAAATGCCGATAGACACGACAGACATCGAACGCCTGGCGCAAATCCTGGAGCGATCCGGTGTCGCTTCGATCGAGATCGAGGAGGAGGCACTGTCGTTAAGGCTCGTCATGGAGGCGGGGGAGCCGACAGCGCCTTCGCCCGCATATGCCGTGCAGATCAGGCCCTCCAATGAAGGCCCCATCGTCGCGAAAGCGGATGTTGCGGGAATCTTTATCGCTGCCCATCCATGGCGGGCGAAGCCGTTCGTCGAACCCGGCCAGGCGATCGAAGCCGGCGCGATCGTCGGCCTCGTCAAGATTGGGCTACTTTACGTACCCGTCCTGTCGCCGGCCGCGGGCATCGTCGACGCGATCGTTGCTGAAGCAGGCGCGACCGTCGGCTATGGAACGCCGATCGTCAATGTGCGGACCGCCGCTTAGAGTCTTTTCCAACGAAGTGGATACTACCAGTTCATTTGAAAACGCTCTCGCGGTGACGGCCAAGTTCATCCGAGCAACACGGTCGCAGGGACGACTTCGCCGCCCCCCTGCTCGACCACGCGGCGCACCGTGCCGGCGAGATTGACGGATCCCGGCGTATCGCTGTGAACAAGGATCGAGCGCGCCTCGACCTTGATCGACTTGCCCTCGATCGTCTCCACCGTCCCGCTGTCCAGAAACCGCTGGACCCGCTTCGCCACGGCCTCGGGCGAGGTGATGACCGAGTTGGGAAGCTTGCGCGAAACGAGGCTTGCGTTCTCGTCATAGGCGCGATCGGCCAGAAAGATCGTAAGGATCCGCAGACCCACCTTGCGTGCGGCTCGCACGATTTCCGCGTTGGGCATCGAGAACATGATGAGGTCGCGATCGACCGCCGCGATCGCACGCGCGACGACTGCGGCCATGTCCGGATCCGCGTTCACCATATTGCCCATCGCAGCGTGGAAGCTGACGTGGGTCACGCGATGGCCGGCGTTGGCTGCGATCGCCCGCAGCGCGCCGATCTGGTAGACCACGTGTTTCTCGACCTCGGCGGCGTCCATTTGAATAACGCGGCGGCCGAATCCGAGCAGGTCCGGCAGGCCTGGGTGGGCGCCGATGCCGACGCCCCTCGCCTTCGCCATCCGTATCGTGCGATCCATGATGATGGGGTCGCCGGCATGGAAGCCGCACGCCACATTGGCCGACGAGACGATCCCCATCAGCGCTTCGTCGTCACAGATGCGATAGGCGCCGAAGCCTTCCCCCATATCTGAATTGATGTCGATTTTCATAGTTGAACCATCCTTCGTTCGTTGCTTTCACACACTCAAAGCGCTCGAAAAAGATCGGCCGTCGCGCGCAGGCCTGCGATGTAGTCGTTGACGGGAGTCATGGCCGCAACCGCTTCCCGGTAATCGACCTCGCTGAATACGATCAGTGATCCGGGCGGCGCCTGACCGAGACGCCAGAGATCGGCCTGGATAACGGCGGCGATCTTCGGATAGCCGCCGGCCGTGTTGGCGTCGCTCATCTGAATGATCGGCTCACCGGCCGGAGGCACTTGCACGACGCCCGCCACCACGCCGTGCGAGCGCATCTCGACCGGCGCGGGCAACGTCAGCTTGGCTCCGGCCAGACGGTATCCTCCCCGATCACTCTGGAAGCTGATCTTCCATGTCGTGGACCAGAAGGTTGCCTGCATGGCATCGGAAAACAGGTCGTACTCCCCGGCCCGCAGAACGCGCACGCGAAAAACGCCGTCTTCAGATGCCCTGGCGCCGGCGATAGCCACCTCGGGCGGCTCGGCGCCGAAATCGAAGCGCGCGGCGGCTTCGCGCCGCGTGTGGCTGATAGGTACGATATCGCCCTCCCGTAACGCGCGCCCGTCCAAACCGCCGAAGCCCGCCCGAATATGCGTGCTCCGCGATCCCAACACGCGCGGAAGATCGATGCCTCCTTCAAACGTCAGATAGGCCCGTGCACCGTGCCTGGGAAAACCGAGCGCGAGGATGTCTCCCGCCTTTGCCCGCATGCACCACCACGGTGGAACGGCGCAGCCCGCAAGCACTGCGTTGCAATCGACCCCGGTCAGCGCGAACGCAATGTCCGCACCGAAGCGCAGGCGGAATGGAAACGTCTGGACCTCGATGCTCGCGGCAGTGCTGTCGTTGCCTAGAAGAGCGTTTCCGGCCGCGAGCGCAACCGGATCCATCGCGCCCGACGTGCTCACGCCGAAGCGACGCGCGCCGATACGCCCCAAGTCCTGAATGGTATTGAGCGCGTGGCTCGTCAGTATTTCGATCACAATTCGATCCGATCGATCCTGAACTTGACCCGGTCGCCCGGGGCCATCAGCGAAGGCTGATCGCTTCGGGGATCGAACATCGGAACCGCGGCCCAACCGATCGCGTTCCAACCGTTCGGACTCGACAGCGCGGCGACGCCGGTCTGCATCCCGCCAATGGTCACCGAGCCCGCACGCATGTTCAGCGACGGCACGGACTTGCGTGGCATGAAGATACGCGGATCGAGGCCATGGAGATAGCCGAAGCCCGGAGAGCTCGCGACCGCGCAGACCGTATACTCGCCTTCGCTGTGGATCCTCACGACCTCACGCCCGGACAATCCCGCGCGGGCGGCCACCGCCGGCAGATCGAAGCCGTATTCACCGCCGTAGACGACTGGAATCTCGATGAGCTTGCCGTTCGCGTCGCGCCCGGGCAAACGGTGCCACAACTCGATGATCGAAGCGCTGAGCGCGCCGATATCCTCCGGCGGCTGCTCAAACGCGAGCATCACGTTGGTGACGCCAATGACGGCCTCCTGGACATTGGGCCAGGAAGAGAACACCTCAGCGAGGGCCCAGATGCGGCCTTGCTGAACAAGATCGAAGTCCCCCGGCGCCTCCACCAGCATCGCCAGCGTGCCGATCAGGCTGATGTTCGGGTCCTTCTCGGGCGCGCCGACGAAGGGGGCGGTAGGATGATTGATCGACAAAACAACCTCGCAAACCTGGCGCGCCAACCGCGGCGGAGCCGCCCCTAAATCTTAGCTAGGCGGCGCCCCCCGATCCAAGACGTTGTCGGTCTGCGGGTATAACGGATGTCGATTGCCGGCGGCCGGACCGGCCACCGCGGTCCGCGTGACCCAACACGGCCGACGAACACTTCTCTGCGCTCGTACGCCGGAACCGTCCGATCAATCGTCGTTTCCACGACCGGGACTCAGTGATGCGGAATAACGTGATTACTCGAGGAATCCCATCGCGCAACGACCTCCTCGCCCAATGCGTAACGCAACCCGGCGCGCTGCGACTGATTTTGCTCGAAAGCAATGATCTGCTCACCGCTCTTCGTCTTCAGATAATAGTGACTAACGAAGCCGCGATAGATGGCCTGGTCGACCCGCGCAGTCACGCCGTTTGGACGTTCGGCTGCGGTATCTTGGCCGGCCCTCTCGATGATGATTGCTTCCGGCCGTATCGAAACCAGCACGTCCGTGGCCGACGCTGGAAGCTCATCGACCAGCAGCCTCAACCCTGGCGACACACAAATGATCGCGCCGTTACCCTGCCGCTGTTCGACATGGCCCGAGAACATGTTCGATGCGCCGATGAAGTTCGCGACGAACTTCGACACCGGCCGCTGGTAGATCTCGGTCGCCGAGCCGACCTGTTCGAGCTTGCCGTCTCGCATTACGACGATCTTGTCGGCCATCGTCAGCGCCTCGTCCTGATCGTGGGTGACCATGATGGTCGTCAGGCCAAGCCTGCGCTGCAGGGCTCGCAATTCGACCTGCATGCTTTCACGAAGCCCCTTGTCGAGGGCGCCCAGCGGTTCGTCGAGCAGCAACATGGCCGGTTCGATGACCAATGCACGCCCCAACGCAACGCGCTGCTGCTGACCGCCCGAGAGCTGGGCGGGATAACGTCTTCCGAAGCTGGAGAGTTGGACGAGGTTGAGCGCGTCGGCCACTTTCTTGGCGGCATCCGCCTTGGCAATTCCGCGCATCTCGAGGCCGAACCCGATATTCTGCTCGACGGTAAGATGCGGGAACAGCGCGTAGTTCTGAAACAGCATCCCGATGTTGCGACGGTGCACCGGAACGTTGGTCATCTTCGCATTGTTCACGAAGACGTCGCCGGATGTCGGTCGGATCAACCCCGCGATCATGCGAAGGCAGGTCGTCTTTCCGCATCCGCTTGGACCGAGCAGAGCAATCATGTTGCCCGGCTCGATCGTCAGCGACACGTCGTCGACCGCGATCGCACGATTGTATTCCTTGCTGAGGCGTTCAAGCCTGACTTCGGCCGACTTCATGTGCCCCCTGCTCAGCTACTGAACACTTGGTTGTAGCGCTCGAGCCACGGGCCGCGGCGCGGAACGATGAACTTCCAGTCCGGCGTGAAAAGCCCGAGATCCGTTGCCTTGGTATCAGGATATGCCAGAAACTTCGCCGTGTCCGGCTTGAAGTCGATGCCACCGACCGAAGGTGCGCTGAGAGTCTGCTCAGACAGCATCTTGGCGACCGACGGCTCCAGAATGCGGTTGATGAACGCAGCACCCAGTTCCGGCTCCGGCGCGTTCTTTGCCAACGTCATGCTGTTGATGCCCGTGAACGCACCTTCCTTGGGGAAGGTCATGTCGAGCGGCAGCCCTTTCGCGGTGTGGGGATATATCGCTTTCGAATACTCGATGCCGCCGATCGTCGCCTGGCCCTGCGCGACCTGGAGGACCTGTGCCTCGCTGTCGTAGATGGTGAGGACGTTAGGCTTGAGCAGCGCCAGCTTGTCCCAGCCGCCGTCGACCAGGTATTGGGCTTCCTTGAGCGGCTTGCCCGTCGCGAGCGCGGTCGCGACGATGAGCATCAGCACACTCTGGGTGTTCTTCGGCGTGTTCAAGAGAATCTGCTTGCGAAATTTCGCGTCGAAGATCTGCTCATAGCTTTCGATCGGCTTCGTCGCCTGCGGATTGATGAACAGCGCCGCGCTCGAGATCGAGAAACCGACACCGTAGCCATCCTCGAAGATATAGCGCTTGTACACTTTCTCCAGGTTGGGAATCTTGTTGGGGTCGAGCTTGTCGATCAGACCCTCCTGCTTGGCCTGCGGTATGCCGACATCGTCCATCATCATGACGCTAAATCGCGGCGCGTCGCGTGTCGCACGCAGAGCGGCGATGTTGGAGAGCGTCGCCCCTTCGATGGTAAAGACGCGGCATTTGAACTCGGCCTCGAACTTGGGAATGATTTCCTTCTGAACCAGCCTGCCCAGGGCCGAGTTGTAGACCCCGACATGCAGTTGCTTGACGTCCTGCGCCGACGCCCGGCTGATGATCGTCGGGAAGGCAACCGCGGATGCGCCAGCCTTGATGAGAGTCCTACGCGTCAGCTTCATGGTTCCAATCTCCATTTTGCGGAAAGCACACTAGGCGGCCAGCGCACGGCGAAGGCCCACCAACTTCTCGAGCAGCAGAACGCCGACCATCGCCATCAGAATGATGATCGTCGACATCGCGGGAACGGAAGGATCAAAGACGTTGACGAGCTGCCGCATCAGGATCAGCGGCACCGGCGAGTATTCGGAATTCGCGAGCCACATCGTGACCGGATAATTGTCGAAGGACACCATAAAGGCGAACAGCCCGCCCGCCGCGACACCGGACGCGATCTGCGGCAGCGTCACGCGCCAGAAGGTCCGCAGCCGGCCGGCGCCGAGCGTACGCGCGGCATCCTCCAGGTTCTCATCGACCAGCTGGAGGCTGGTCACGACCGTGCGGATGACGTACGGCGAAGTCACCACAATATGGCCGATCAGAAGATTCAGCCGTGCATCCTGGGACCCCAGCTTCGACAAGACCTGAAGCAGGGCCAGACCGGTCACCAGCGCAGGAAAGATGAGCGGAGAAAGCAGAAATCCCTTGATTGCCGCGACGCCACGGAAATTTCCGCGCACGAGAGCGAACGCTGCCGGGACGCCGAACAGGAGAGAGCCCACCGTCGTGCCGAGTGCCAGCAGGATGCTCAGTCGCATAGCATCAATGAAGTCGCGGTCCTGCAGCACCTTGGCATACCATTTGAGGGTGAAGCCCTGCGGCGGAAATGTCACGAAATACGAGTCGGAGACCGACACCGCCATAACCAGGAGGAGCGGCGCCATGATAAAGATCATCATGGCGATGGTGATGGCGTAGAGAATCCAGGCGCCGAAGCCGGAGAAGCGCTCGTTCATCAGGCAGGCCTCCGAAGACGACGACCCTCAAGAAGCCACATCGAAAAACCATTCACTGCGAAGACGACGCCGACCAGAACCACGGCGATCGCCGCGCCGAACGGCCAATCATAGACGACGAATATCTGCTGCTCGATCAGGTTTCCGAGCATGATAGCGGAGGCACCGCCCAGGATCGCCGGAATGACGAAAGATCCGGCCGTGAGCGAAAATACCAGCGTGAAGCCCGCGACGAAGCCCGGCATACTCAGCGGCAACGTCACCCGAAGGAACACCTTCCACCACGGAGCGCCAAGCATGCGGGCCGCGTCTTCAAGATTGGGATCGATTTTGCCGAGGGCGGACGCTAGCGGCAGAACCATCATCGGGAAGAAGACGTGCAACGATCCGATGATGACTGCTTTTTCGGTATAGAGGATCGACACCGGCGCATCGACGATGTGCAGCGTCATGAGAAGCCAGTTCAACATCCCCTTGGGGCCGTTGGTGAGAATCAGCTGCCATCCGTATCCGCGCACGACTACGCTGACGATCAATGGCGCAATGACAATGAGTGTAATGATCCGCGTGACGATCGGGCGGCTCTTGACCATCACCAGCGCGACCGGATACGCAAGCACCGTGGCAAGCACGGAGGTGATCACGCTGATCCGCAGCGTATTCCAGAACACCCGGGCATACAGATCGACGTCGATCAGGCGCGCGTAATGCGCCAGCGTGAACGGGCGCCCGATGATCCCCTGGCTGTTCTGGGTCTGGATGCTCGAAAACAACAATCCGAGTGCGGGATAGAAGAAGAAATACGACAGGAAGACCAGCATCGGGATCGCCAGATACCCGGCGGTCAAATGCAGGCGCCACCGCGATCCCTGTCGGGCAGCTGAATCTGAAAGAGCCACCGCAGCATTGCTGGTGGTCGTCGCTGGCCGTCCTCGACTGCGCGATACCAAGGCCTACCCCTCCATCTGCCAAGACTAGGCGGCGACATCTTACAGGACCAAGACCGTCTTCGTTTAGGGCCATTGCGAACCCTTATGGTCCCCGCGAGCAAGACCTGCGTCCGGATTTCGACCGCGTGATCGCCGAGCCTCGCCATTCGCGTGTCGCCGGCGATTAAAACGACAGCTTCTGCGACAGGGGACTGCCTATTGCCTTCGCAATCCTGGTCAGCGCAGACCTTCGCAGAAGCTCGCGATCCGTCGGCAACCTTCCTTCAGGGTTTCAGTATCGGTCGCGTAGGAAATCCGGAAATACGGGCTCATGCCGTAGGCACCACCGTGAACGGCGGCGACATGTTGCTCTTCCAGCAGAGCCGAGATGAAATCAGCGTCGGTTTTCAGCCGCCGCCCCCCTTCAGTCGTCTTGCCGATGCAGCCGGCGATGTTCGGAAAGACATAGAACGCGCCCTCGGGCTTGTGGCACGTGATGCCAGGGATCTGGTTCAGGAGCCTGACCACCAGATCGCGCCTGTCGCGATACACGCCCGCACGCTCCTTTAGAAGATCCTGCGGGCCGTCGAGGACCGCGACCGCCGCTGCCTGGCTCAGGGTGCAGATTGGACCCGTTGCCTGGCCGTGGACGTTGTTCATGGCCGCGATCAATTTCCCGGGACCGCCGCAATAGCCTACGCGCCAGCCTGTCATCGCGTAGGCCTTGGACGCGCCGTTTACGGTCAACACGCGCGCTTTTAGCGCGGGTTCAACCTCGGCAATGGTGCAGAACTCGAAACCATCATAGGTAAGGTGTTCATAAATGTCATCGGTGAGGATCCAGACGTCCGGGTGCTTCAACATGACGTCAGCGATCGCCCGCATCTCGGCGCGCGTACATGCCGCGCCGGTCGGATTGTTCGGAAAGTTTAGGATCAGCCACTTGGTCCTGGGCGTGATCGCCGCGTCCAGGTCCGCCGGCCGAAGCTTGAACTGATTATTCTCCGGACAGGCCACGGCAACGGGGGTCGCCTCAGCGAGAAGAACGATGTCGGCGTAGGTGATCCAGCCCGGCGCGGGAATGACGACCTCGTCACCCGGATTGCAGGTGGCGAACAGCGCGTCGAAGATGATCTGCTTCCCGCCGTTGGCGACCAGGATCTCATCGAGAGCATACTCCAGATTGTTCTCGCGCTTGAACTTGCGTTGGACGGCGGCCCTCAAAGCGAGAGTCCCGGGCTGCAAAGGATATTTGGTGTCTCCCGCCAGCGCCGCCTGATGAGCGGCCTCGATCGCGTGTGATGGCGTGGGAAAGTCGGGCTCGCCGGACGACAGGCTGATGATCTTGACGCCCTCGTCGCGAAGCTCACGCGCCTTGTCCGTCATCGCCGCCGAAGCGGAAACCTTCACGCTCCTTAGACGGTTTGCAAATTCAAGCATCGTTCGCTCCATTTCCTCATCACTGCCGCCCACCGCTGCCGCCGCGGCCTGGCGTAATCCTCGATCGGCTTGCAAATCTCAATTCGCCGACGACCTGAAAGGTCGGCACGACCTCAAGCATCGCGACATTCATGCGCGCCGGCGATCCTACGGCGAAGGCGATAGCGTCGACGATGTCCTCCGGCCGAAGCGTCTCGAATTGCCCGACGAAACGCGCGCTCTGGTTCTCCGCGACGTTCGGATTCTGGAAAATATTGGTTGCCACCCGCCCCGGCGACACCTCAGTCACGCGCACCCTGGTTCCGTAAAGATCGACGCGCAATTGCCGCGACAACGAATGAATGCCCGCCTTCGTCGCGTGATAGGCGACGGACGAATTGAACGTCGTCGCATTCTCGCCGAAGGCGTAATGGCCGGCGATGGAGGAGATGTTGACGATATGGCCGCGGTCTCGGCCCGCCATACCCGGTGCGATCAGCCGTGTGAGATGCAGCACCGCCCGCAAATTGACGTCGATCAGCGCATCGACGTCATCCGGTATCGTCTCCAGGATGTTGCCGCGCCGGGACTGGCCGGCATTGTTGACCAGGACGTCGAACTCGACCGACTGCGCCAGCGTCGCCATCGCGGCCAGGTCGCTCACGTCCACCGCTGCACCCGACACCCGGTCTCCGCCGACACCGCCGCCAGTCGACCCGCGTCTCGCGCCACAGCATGAACCTCGAGCCCCTCGGCGCTCAGACGGCGGACCGTCGCCGCCCCGATCCCTGAGGATGCGCCCGTGACCAACGCCGTTCGATAGTCCGAAAATGCCATCCTCGCGGTTCCCCCGCGGTCTGGCGAAGCAGTTCGCCCGGCCGCAGCGGCAGAACAATACGAACCTACCATCACACGCGCATAGGACGGATTCGCTCTGCCCTCATAAGGACCGCCGATAACTCCGCCGGATCGCCGGGCCCGCCATAAGAGCGACGGATGCCGGCAGAGTGAATTTCTCTTACCCGCCCCTGACCATGCCCCTCTACCTTCACGCCAAACCGCCGTGACCTAACCGCTCGGGCCAGGAGACAAACCAATGTTGGACGTCGACAATCGCATCGTCATGGTCTCGGGTGCCTCGCGCGGCGTCGGACGCGCCGTCGTCGATCGACTCCTTGCATCGGGTTTCCGCGTGTCTGCGGGACTTCGCGATCCAAGCCGTCTGCAGGAGAGCGAGAAGCTAATGACGCACCGCTACGACGCCGAGGATGTCGAAAGCCCGATCTCGTGGGTCAACGCGACAGTAACGCAATGGGGCGGCGTGGACGCCATCGTCAACGCCGCCGGCATCAATCCCAAGGTTCGCGTCTCCGACGAGGGCGAAGACGAGCTCGAAGACATGTGGCGGATCAACGTCAAGGGTCCCCTACGCGTGATCAGGGCTGCCCTTCCCCATCTGGCGGTCTGTGGTCATGGACGCGTTGTCAATCTGGGTTCGCTCTCCGGCAGGCGCGTGGGATCCAACGTCGGCTACGCAATGACCAAGTTCGCGGTGGTCGCACTGACCCACGGTCTCCGGCGCGAGGGACGCGCCGCGGGTATCCGCGCCACCGTCGTGTGCCCGGGTTATGTGGCGACCGATATGACGTTGAACGACGACGAGATTCCTCGTCATGAGATGAGCCAGCCCAGCGACATCGCCCATCTGGTCGAAACTGTCCTCATGCTGCCAAATAACGCCTCGGTCTCCGAATTGCTCGTCCACTGCCAGTTCGAACCGATGTTATAGTCATCATTTCGACTGTTGCGATTGGGCCGCGGTTACCAACAGGCTCGAACTTCGTGTTCCGGTGCTCGTCTCCCAGGGGCCGGTGGTCAAGCTTCGCCTTGAGCCGGTCATTGGGATCAATCGGGTTCAGCGGCTCACCCTCACTACTGAAGCAGGCGACTCGGATGAACACTAGTTTGGGTGCGTCGGAAGCATTGCATTGCGTTTCGCCGTACGATTCAATCTCACCGTCAGCCCGCTGCCGACCGTTCCAATCTCCAGCAACGAGAGCGGATCAACGGTCGCTCCCGCAATAGCGTTTCCTTTGCCAGTTATTGATAGGCAGCGGTGAGTGACAATAGGCCACCTTGAGTGGGCCTCGGAGCCATCACCGCTCACGGCAGCCTTGGCAGGGACCTCGAAATGCGAGCTCGCTGCGCCCAGGTGGTCGCACGGCATGGACTTCAGCGCGTCGACATCAATGATCACGCCGATATCATTGATGCGGATCTGATGATCGCCGAAGATCTTTGGGAGATGAGGCGTTATACACGTCCTCTCAATCCTTGGTTCCTGCGCTGAAATCGCGTGCCGTCATCTTAGTGTTGAACTACGAGATGCTGCGCTCCTTGAAGCCTATGCGAGAGAATGCGAAGACCGCGCCCGGGCAGCCTCTATCGAAAACGCTAGAGTTAATTCGGGTCTGTCAGTCGAGGTCCGTAGGGACGGACCTTTCGAGCGCCCGCCAGAAGTCGTCTGTCGGGTCACGCTGCATAAGTCGCAGTGGTTAGGGATTGGATTTCACCTTTGTGGAAGTTCGATTTCTTCTTTGGTCTTTGTCTCCGCGTCATAAACTTTGACCCGCAGCATCGGAAAGCGTTTCTTTAGCTCTTCGGCTCCACTCCTCGCTCCTTCTCTGGTCTCAAATTCGGTCTTAAGACGGCCATCCACCTCGAGCGCATAACCCGTTGTCGGCAATTTGCGAACCACTGCAACCATTCTGCGCTTCTCCTGATCTTCGACTCGCTCCTGGATCTTTAGCGTGAGTCTCTCAAACCGCACCAGCGCGACAGCGGCACCATCCAAGGCAATGATGACGTCCTGAGGCTCGATCCTATTTTGTCAGCCCGGCACGCCTCGAACCTGCGAACCGATTGCTTTGAGTTAATCGCACTAGGTTCGAGCAGTTGCTCGACCGACGCATAGAAGGCATCGAGGTCTGCATGAAGGATGGTGGCTGGCCGGTATTTCCGCTCCCGCAATGATTGCTGCCGCGCTGACAAGATAACTATCAAGCTTTTCTTGTTTGGTCCGGCTGCGTAGAATTCGAGCGAATTCGCTTATCAAGCCCATCAGTCAACATATTATGACGCAAGATAATGAAAGGCGCTGAGTGAGAGCCCCCAAGAAGCCCGTCCAATCCGGAGCCCCCGCACTCGATAAGGGTCTCGATCTGCTTGAAGCAATTGCGGGCGCCTCGGATGGGCTGAGCCAAAAGCAGCTTGCGGAGCGCGTCGGCCGCTCCGTGAGCGAGATTTTTAGGATGCTGGTCGTTTTGAAGCGGCGCGGATATGTCGCGCGTGATCTAAAAACTGGCGAATATACGCTGACGTTGAAGCTATTCCGGATAGCCTCGCAATTTCCCCCGACCGAGCGGCTGTTGCAGGCTGCGCTTCCCATCATGGAAGCCCTGGCTCGCCGCGTGACGCTGTCCTGTCACCTCTCGGTGCTACACGGCGAGCGGTTCATGGTGATCGCTCGAATTGAGCCCGAATGGTTGATGGGCTGGTCGGTCAAGCTGGGCGCAGTATTTCCGCTTACCCAGCAATACGCTTCCGCCAAAGTGCTGACTGCGTTTCAACTCGACGCAAGGCGGCAGGAACTGGCAGAGGATATTGCCAAGTTCGATCGCGTCAGCGTCAAAAAGGTGATGGCGGCTCTCGACAAGGTGCTGTCGGAGGGCGGCAATTTCGACAATGACGAAGGATATTCCAACATCCTGGCCTTCAGTTGCCCAATCCTTGAAGCATCGGGACGCGCGGTCGCCGCGCTGACCGTGCCGCTGCTGCGGCTGGAAAAAATAAGTTCGAACGAGGCAGCGAATATCACGAAGGACTTGCGATCTGCCGCCAAGGATATATCCGAGAGGATCGGCGGGGGCAGTTTTGACGGCTAGTCTAGCTGAGAGCGGCGCAGCCCTTGATCAAGAAACAATTCCTTGTTTTTTGGATCGCGGCAAAATCCCCCCGCCGCTGAAGCCACCGCAGCACAACGCTGATGTTCGAGTTTCCTGGATGAAGGCTGTGCCGATGCGGCGCGAACGCCGTGCTCCGCCAACTCCACGGCCATGACTTCAGTCAGCGTAACGATGGCGCCCTTCGAGGCGCCGTATGCCGCACGAACGGCGTTGCCGCGCAAGCCGGAGACGCTGCCGATATTTACGATGGCACCGTGGCCGGCTGCCGCCATCACGCGCGCACAGGCCTGCCCGACGCTGAAGTTTCCGTGCAGATTCGTCTTGAGGACCAGATCGAACGTCCCCAGAGGAGTTTCCAGAAACGGCAAGACGCGACCGACGCCAGCGCAGTGAACCAAGCAATCGACACGGCCGCAGGTTGCCATGACGGCCCGCACCAGCGATGCGACGCTGTCGTGGTCGGCGACATCAACATGAAACGGGTGGATACCGAGGGTCCGGTCAAGCTCCATCGATTGCGTCGAAATGTCGGCGGCGACAACGATCATGCCGTCGCGGGCCAACCGTGCCGCGACCCCCGCGCCAATTCCGGAAAGCCCTCCGGTTACGATCGCGACTTTTTCGGCAACTCTCACGGATCGTACTTTCCTGTGCACACGCGAATGGCGCCGACGCGCTACGGCACGGTCATTCCGGCATCGACGACCCATGCGGCGCCGTTGACATGGGCCGCCTCATTCGAGGCAAGAAAGGCCACGACATTGGCAATATCCTGCGGCCGTCCGTAGCCCACGGCGCCCGACCGGCGGAGGCTGCTGGCACCGTTGCGCACCTGTTTATCCAGGGCATCCATCATGCGCGACTGCACCGGTCCCGGCAGGATGGCGTTGACGCGAATCTGCGTTCCGGCGACGTCGAGCGCGGCCACCCGTGTCAGACCGAGAACGGCGTGCTTGGTGGCGACATAGCCGGCAAGTCCGGCGCGACCTCGGATCGCCGAGGTCGACGCCGTATTGATGATCGTGCCCGTTCCGCGCGGAATCATTCTCGCCAGAACGTACTTCAGGCCAAGAAACATACCCCTTGCATTGACCTGCAACAGGCGGTCGAAGACGTCTTCGGGATATTCATGGATAGGCGCGACCACACCCTCTACGCCAGCGTTGTTCGCAAATATCGCGATCGCGCCGAATGTGCGCTCGACTTCCTCGACAAAGCCGGACGTTTCTTCGCTGCTGGAAACGTCCGCACGGATGAACTTTGCCTTGCAACCCGCCGCGTCGACCAGACTTGCGGTCTCGGCACCACGTTGTTCGTCAAGATCGACAATGGCAACAGCGGAGCTTGTAAGCGCCAGCCGCCGTGCAATCGCCCGGCCGATATGTCCCCCGCCCCCGGTCACAAGCGCAACCGGCCGCTCTGGCGTTGCAACCTGCATTACGATTTCACGAAATCGCAGCCGCCCTCTTCTAAAGGCCGGAAAGCCTCGCTTGGCGGAATGGTCTTGATGACCTTGTAATAGTCCCAGGGGTATTTGGACTCGTCGGGCTTCTTCACCTCGAACAAGTACATATTGTGAAGGTTGCGGCCATCGGCACGAATGGTACCCTTTCCGAACAGCGAGTCGTCGGTCGGGAGCTTTTTCATTTTCTCTACGACGACCTTGCCGTCATCCGAGCTACCGAGCGCATCCACGGCTTTCAGGTAATGCAGGACCTCGCCATAGACGCCGGCCTGGATCGCGGTGGGATAGCGGCCATTATTGCGCGGTGCAAACCGCTTGGCGAAATCGCGCGTCCCATCGTTAAGATCCCAGTAAAACGCCTCCGTGAACTGCAGCCCCTGGGCCACCTTCAACCCGAGCGAATGTACGTCACTGAGGTAGAGTACGGTAGCTACCACACGCTGGCCGCCGGCAGCAACGCCGAACTCGACCGACTGCTTGATCGAATTGATGGTATCTCCGCCGGCATTGACCAACGCAACGATCTGCGCTTTCGAAGCCTGCGCCTGCAACAGGAAGGATGAGAAGTCCTGGGTATTGATGGGCGTGCGGACGCCACCCACAACGCTGCCTCCCAGCTGTTGAACGACGCTCTTGATTTCCTGTTCCATGGCGTGACCGAACGCGTAGTCGGCGGTCAACGTAAACCAGCTTTTACCACCGGAAGCGACGATGGCGCGCGCAACGCCGGAGGACAGCGCGTAGGTGTCGTAGGTCCAATGTATCAAATTCGGTGAACAGGATTTACCGGTCAGATCGGACGACGAGGCACCAGACACCAAAAGCACCCGGTTCTTCTGCTGCACCACATTTCGCACGGCGAGTGCGACTGCTGAATTCGGTACATCGATCACGGCATCGACACCGCTGCGATCGATCCATTCTCGCGTGATGTTGGCACCGGCGTCGGCCTTATTCATATGGTCGCCGCTGATGACCTCGATCGATCGTTTGATCTTGTGCGGTGACGCAAGAAAATCCTCCACCGCCATTTTTGCGGCAGCTACCGACCCCGGTCCGGTGATGTCGGCATAGAGGCTCGACATATCGGTCAGCACACCGAGCCGCAGGGGCGCGGCGTCCTCGGCGTGGGCGCCAAAGCCGGACGAGCACCACGACAACGCTCCCAGTCCGACGAGCAGCGCTCGGCGGCTCGACAATGCAGTCATCAACATTGCAAAAACTTCCCTTGTTTCCAGCGCGAAGCGATCGCTTCAAAGCCGCTTGTTTCCTCTCGCACCAACCGCCCGCGTATCTTGCGCGGATCTTCTTTTTCCAGGCACGCCGGACACGTTACGGCGTCAGACGTTTGATCAGCCTTCGGTCCTCGACATCGAAACCGCCCCCATACACATCGGACACCATGAAGTGCGCGGCCAGAATCTCCGGCTTAAGTTCCGCGATCGGATCGTATTCGCAAGGGTGCAGCGTCATGGACGCGCGTCCAGGCAGCGGCGCGGAATATTTCAAAGGCGTGCGCCGGTAGACAATGTCGGCGTACGCCATTTCCAGGCGTTCTGGATGCGGCAGCCGGCGAACATGAATTTCACCGCCGGGCTGCTCAGTTCCCTCGACGATACGAACGATGGGCGCGGTAGCGTCCGGCGTAAAGCTAAAGTCGGCGAGCGGAAAGCCGCGCCGCTTGACCCATCCGCTGATCGACCCGTCTGGCTCCTCATCGAAGGCGTAGTGGGTATCTTTCTTGGTGTAACCGAAGACTTCCCGGCCGGCGCAAATGCCCATCGGGTCGCTGCAATACATGAAAATGTGCGTTTCGGTAAAAAGTCCCTCGTACCGCACGGGAACGGTGATCATCAAATCGAACATCCTTCCGGTATGCACCGCCAGCGAATGCCCCGGCGACACCATAAACCTGAAGGCCACGCGATCGTTGACCATCTCGAACGACGTGTCCGCCAGCAGATTCGCCACCTTTGACGGATCAACGCGCGTTATGATCTCGAGCGTCCGCAATATGCATCCCCATTCGACGGGATAGGCCGGCGAATATGGCGGATTAACCCCACTATTCGGCTTGAGCTGGTAGTTCCCGAACATTTGGCGTTTCGCATCCAGCCATATCAGCCTTCCCCGATATCCCTGTCGGGTCGGCCTGCACGTCGGTTTTTTCGAGGCTTGCTCGGCGTTCACTCACGTTGCGGCCTGCACACGCGCACGGTCACCAAGTCGCGACC
>Ga0137389_10000248_pt1 | contig 28534 bp, 31 predicted proteins | sample 15con2h14BmetaG_FD_104645 | JGI IMG/M metagenome (GOLD analysis project Ga0137389, IMG submission 104645) | Vadose zone soil microbial communities from Angelo Coast Range Reserve, California, USA - 15con2h1.4B metaG | ecosystem: Environmental > Terrestrial > Soil > Vadose zone > Saprolite...
GAGGCTCGCCTTCAGGCGTTGGATATCCTGATCGCTGATTTGGTCCAGCTGCTTTGAGCCGAAGCGCGGGAGCAAGTGAAACCGCAAGATGGACTCCTTGCTGTGAATGGAGCTGGGCTTCTGGCGGTTGGCCTGTGCGTACTCCGTTATGAATCGAGGCCCGAACTCTTCTAGCGTCGGGCTAACGTTGTCGGATTTGTCGGTTTTTCCATTTACGAGTTACGAGGAGGTGGGCCTGCCTATCCTCCCCCCATCGTTGAGTACCCTGCCTCGTGGGAAGCGGAGACTTCAGCCTCTCGCGAATCACCTTTCCATTCGGCAACCTCAACTTGATGTCCACCTCCCATCCACCGTTTCTGTACGGCCTTACTTTCACGCTCATCGTCGATTCCTTCCTAACGACGGCGCACGCCCTTCCTCGATGAAAGCTAGCAAATCATCGCGACGAAACAACACCCGTCGGCCTCTTCGCACTACGCCGGGAAGTTGGCCGCGGGAGTTCATCGCATACACAGCCTTGGGGCTGGCTCTCAGCAAAAGACCAGCCTCTTGAACCGTTAAGAGCTTCGGAAGCTTCTCCGGGAGAAGCGCAGCCCTTATGGTGTCGCGTTCCGGTGCGTGCGGAGCTTTCCTTGGGCGAGACGATTCCTTTTTGTGTGTGGCAGCGTGGGGCGGGTTTTTAGGAAAGGGCTCTGCCCGGTCTAGCTTCAGTGCTGAAAGGGGGTCATGCAGTTCCTGCACCGCAATGGAACATCCGGCGACTGGTTCCAGGAGTTCGGTCAGAAACGACTTGCGCGCTGACCCAGGCGGCGCGAGCAATTCTTCGATGGAGGCGGGTGAGTTACTTGCAGAGAACACTACTTACCTTAGCATGTACCTATTGCGCTCGTCAATCTGCTGTATTTAAATAAATTCTGCTTCTTCGATCTCGGGGAATGCCAGGTTTTTTATATTTGCCGAAGTGCGACTCCTGATAAAGGTAAGTGAAGGTTCAAAGACGAGACCATGAAACTCGGCAAGAAGGTTCAGAAGAAACGCCGACGGGGCCGGCCCCGACTCAACGACCCCGCCGAAACGTATGCGGGCAAGTCCTACATCGTGACGACATTTAGGATGTCCAAACGCTCTGTCGCCGAAGCCGATACCATCAAGGACGCGCTCGGACTCTCGACAAGAACCGCGGCCGTGCAGTACGCGCTCGGTCAAGTCTTCCGGACTCTCTCAAAGTCCAGTTCCAGGTCTGAGGAGGAAATTCGCGGGCTACTGGAGCGGCGCTTGGCGGAGCTGGGTGTCGAAGTTTAGGTAAGGGCAACACATCGGAGTGCTTCAAAACATTAACCACCTCACCTATGTCCCAGGCGCCTTGACCTGCTGTGCAGACCTTGCCCAGGGGTCGAACCACCGACATGAGGATTTTCAGTCTCGTTTTGAGAGAGAGCGGGGAAGTCGCTTCAGAGGGAGAATTGGCCGCTGGTGGCCGGTGCTGGCCGAAAAAGTGGGGGACAAATGGGGGACGTTTTTCCTCGATACCGGTGAGAATCCTCCGGCACTCCTGGGCGGTGCTCGGTGCTTTCAGTCTTGACCTGAGGTTCGATCACGAAATCCTTCCTTTCTTCTCCTGAAGCAGGAGCGGGATGCGATCGTTGCGGTCCGACGACTCTCTGGCACGCTGGTGGTTGCAGCCGGGTGGTGCGAATACGAGAGAGACGGACCACGCCATTGGATCCTGTGGATCCTACGGTTCTCGTCAGCTTGTGCGCCAAGGGTGGCCGGGTGCAGCGACCGACAGGGCGGATCTCTCCGATGCGACTATCCATCGAGCAAATCGATGGCGGCGGCCATGTTGAGCCCCCGCGTGGTTGGGAATCTGAATGGGGCCGCTGAGCGCGAACAATGAAGGTTGGACTCGGAGACCATCTCCATCCATTCTCCGATTGGGGGAACAACCTTTCTAAACATGTGGCCTGGAACGTGGTCGCTCGCATCGACGTATGAAAGCCGTTGCCCCGACGGACCCAACGGCCACTCTGCAATTGGTGGCTTGGGTCCGCATTCAGAAGCGAGCCGGTCATTCGGCAACACCTCCACTTGACCGTAGGCGGGATTCTACCGGTTGGAGATGTAGTGCTGAAGAAAGGCTCTCGCGATAGCGAATGGCCGCAGAAGGGAGTCAGTCCCGCCCGTGGATGTGCACCAGATTGACCAGGCACAATGTCGCTTGGACTGGAGTGATGCCTGCTCCATCAACTCTTGCTTCTTCAGGATGAGGCCTGGGGCCACGACCGCATCGACGATGGGCCACCAGGACAAGCCGTCGGGTCCAACAACCTCATCGATCTCGTGAGCTGCGTGGTAGTATTCGTGCAGCGCCGGGGCGATTCGATTTCGGTGCTCAAACCACCCCTGCCCAAGCAACGCAAAACCTGTCCAAGGCTTCACAACTGCTTGGTCCCTGGCCAATTGAATTGTTCGGTCCAGCTTTTCCAAATCGAGCGTCAGCTGCTTCGAAGATGCGACCAGTTCCGGCCACCGCTCGCGTATGTGGCCTCAATGTGGGCCTCGACGGTCGCCGCGTTGTAGACGGTGAAAACGTCGTCGCCAGAGGCATTCGCCGAGAATGCCATCGTGATGTCGAGTTCATGCTTGAGGTCGGCCGTAAAGCCCGGAGAGGCTTCAAGGCCGGGCACTCGCATGGAGAAAAATTGCCTCAGCGGCCCCTCTAGGTAGTGCTTCGCCGCATCGGGGTGAGGGGAGTCGGCCCGCTCCCACTCAGAGAAGCGTTGCCGAAGGCTTTCCAGCTCGGCCAAGACGGTGACTATCTTCTCCTCCTCCGAGCGATGGCTGGCGCAAGTATGACCATCGACCGCGCCTTTGTGCTCCCAATCCATGACCAACAGCTAGCCATGGACGTGATCAAACTGCTGCGCGCTCTGGCGGCTCGGCTTCATCCGCTTTCGCTCAGACTTGCGGAAATGGACACAGTCGGCATTTGTCGATGGAAGTCCTGCACAAGATCAAGGATATTGGGTGACTCCACACCGCCCGCTTTTGCTGCCATACCGATGATTCGAGTGGCTGACAAGGCAGCATAGAGAGGCACGGCTGACTTGGCCAATGTGTCGCCGCCGCTTTCGAAGGTGTAGCGAATGCCGGCAATGGTGGGGTGCGCAAAGTCGGACAGCGAGAAGTAGACGACCTCGTAGGCAAATTGCAGCTGCTGACGAACTTCATCCGGCTCGATTCGCTTGAGCATCAGCGAGAAACCCAGACCCGACCAGCCGCGGCCTGCCTTGTCCTCAAGATCTGGGAACTCACGAATTGCCGCATCGGCTGACGAGCGCAGCCGCGCCTGGCGATCTTGGGACACACTGTCAAAAGCTCCTGCCGCATGCCGACGGATTCGCCCGATCATCGAGCGACGTTGTACAGAGTCGAAGCCAACAAATCGACGAGCGAGTTTTTCTTGGTCTTCGGAAGACCCGGAACACATGTAGGCGGCCGAGATCTCCGACTCAACGAGTGTCCGTGTGAGCACGGCGGCCTCAGCCACCATGCCGTTCTGGAAAAGGAGCAAAATGGGTTCAAGCCGATTCCTGGCGGCTGCGGCGAGGGCAGCCAAAACCTGACGCAAGGTAGTGTCCGTGGCGAAGTCACGCACGCCACGCAACCGGTCGGCGGTTCCGCGGAGCAGCGTCTGGACTGCAAGCAGTTCATCGGGAGAAAGCGGGGGATTCATGGTCGAGGCAGTCAGCTCTCATAATTCCACAATAGACGGTAGCGGATTCAATGATGTCGGACCGCTATTATTAACCTTCGGAGCAGCCGATGATCGAACTCTTGCTTAAGCGCGGCGCCTGAAGGTGGTTAGCACGCCGAGCGCGAGGACGGGCGCCATGAGGCGCGGGAGCAGCTCGCGAACACGCTCGCCGCTTGCCCACCGGAGATCCCACCAGAGGACCAGCTCTCCGCCTTTTCAGAGCAAGTGGATAGATGGTTTTGGACGCCCTCATATCTGCTGGATTTCACCGGTACAAACGCGGCGAATGGAGAAGACGGAGAAGATGAGGAAGGCAAAACTGGGCAGCGGCAAAAAAAATAGTCTCCGCACTGGCCCCGACGACCCCCGCGGCTGGCCCGGTGGCGCATGATGACTTTTGGGCAGCGGTCAAGAAGGCAAGGAAGGGGGATAGCGGGGCGATGGGCCTTGTTCGCCGAGCTTTCGACGAAAAACCGGAGCGCTGGGACTTTCTCGGCGACATGGAATCGCACACCGGGCGAGGGGTAGCCGAGGCTGCGTTCGGGAAGGACAACCTCCCGCAGATTGAGGCAGCGCTTGGGCGCGATACCATTCGGCGGCGGCCTGATGAGTCTCGAACCGCGCGACCACCTCCAGAGCGGCTACGAGTCGCCAGTGGGCCGAGCCCTGGCCGGGGTAGCGGTGCCTCACCGTCAGGAAGACGATGCGGTCGCCCCTATGCAGGCGAGGAGCGAAGAGGTCACCGTGACAGATTGTCGAGATTGACGGGTATACGGACTCGAAGTCCGGCTCACGCCTGCACGAGGCGTCGACGAACGGCGGATGACCGAAGCGCTCCACCGCTTGGCGACCCGCTGCCGTGAGGCACAGGGGTCTGAATGTCGAGAGGTAAAAAACCATTCTTTGAATTGTAGCTGATCTACTCACCCTGCGAGCTTCGCGAGTCCCAGTCGAAGCGCGAGTGAGTGTGAACTGATCGCCAGAGGTCTGGGCTTCGAGTAAGTTTCTTTTCTTTCACCGACTCGATCGAGAGGGAACTTGGCATCGAAGCCCGAAGCCTCAGCGCGCGAGAGCATCGACGAAGCCCTGGAGGCTGCTGGGTGGCACGTCCAAGACTTCGAGAAAATCAACCTCACTGCCGGCCGTGGCATCGCGGTGCGCGAGTTTCCGCTGGAACGCGGTCACGGCCACGCCGACTATCTGCTGTACGTTGATGGCCGTGCCGTCGGAGTCGTTGAGGCAAAGGCCCGCGGCGTCGCCCTTGCCAGCGTCGAGGTTCAATCTGAGAAATACGCGACTGGACTCCCCAAAGACTTGCCTGCAGCACTAAGGCCGCTCCCCTTCCTCTACCAGTCCAATGCTGTAGAGACGTTCTTCACCAACCGACTTGACCCGGACGCGCGCGCTCGGCGCATTTTCAACTTTCATCGGCCGGAAACACTGGGGGCGTGGTTGAGCGAGGACCCACCGTTACTGCTGCTTAAAAACGGCGAGCCGGATCCTCGAAGTCTCTTGCCATCCACGCTGCGCCTCCGCCTTCGGCAAATGCCGTCCATTCCGGAGAAGGGACTGTGGGCGGCCCAGCTCCGGGCGGTCCGCAATCTGGAAGTGTCGCTCTACGATGACCGTCCCCGAGCCCTCATTCAGATGGCGACGGGCTCGGGCAAGACCGTAACGGCGGTCACGTCCATCTACCGCCTCATCAAGTTCGGCGGAGCGAGACGAGTGCTGTTCTTGGTTGACCGCGCCAACCTGGGTCGCCAGGCTCTCAAGGAGTTCCAGCAGTACGAACCGCCCGACGACAATAAGAAATTCACCCAGCTCTACAACGTCCAGCACCTCAGCTCGAACAAGCTGGACCCGGTGGCACGCGTTTGCATCACCACAATCCAGCGCCTGTACTCCATGCTTCGTGGTGAGGAGTTGGACCCGGAAGTAGAGGAACTGTCTGCCTTCGATTCGCTGGCGAGCCTTGCCCGCGAACCAGTTCCGGTCGCCTACAACAACAAAATCCCGGTGGAGTTCTTCGACTTCATCTGGACCGACGAGTGTCACCGGAGCATCTACAACCTTTGGCGGCAGGTGCTCGAATACTTCGATGCGTACCTCGTGGGACTCACTGCCACGCCGTCGAGGCAGACGTTCGGCTTCTTCCGGCAGAACCTCATCATGGAGTACGGTCACGAGGACGCGGTCGCGGATGGCGTCAACGTGGACTTTAACGTCTATCGAATCCGCACAGAGATTACGGAGAGGGGCTCGAAGGTCGAGGCGGGGCTCTTCGTGGATAAGCGCGACCGAGAAACTCGGTCTGTTCGCTGGGAGCGCCTCGACGATGATCTCACCTACGACGCGGGAGCGCTCGACCGCTCTGTAGTGGCAGAGGACCAGATCCGGACCGTCATTCGCACCTTCAAGGACCGGCTCTTCACCGAAATCTTCCCCGGACGGAAGGAAGTCCCGAAGACGCTCATATACGCGAAGGATGACTCGCATGCTGACGACATCGTTCGCATTGTTCGTGAGGTGTTCGGGAAGGGGAACGACTTCTGCGAGAAAATCACCTACCGGACCGGAACGGCGCGCATCGTCAGTAAGCAGGCCGGGCTCGACGGAAGGGAGGTCGAGGAGATCACCTACAAGTCCACGGGCGTCAAGCCGGAAGACCTCCTCTCATCGTTCCGGAACAGCTACAACCCACGCATCGTGGTGACTGTGGACATGGTGGCAACAGGCACGGACATCAAGCCGCTCGAAATCGTCATGTTCATGCGCTCGGTAAAGAGCCGGAGCTTCTTCGAGCAGATGAAGGGGCGCGGTGTCCGGGTGATCGGAGCCAGCGACTTGAAGAGCGTAACGCCGGACGCCGAGGCGAAGACGCACTTCGTCATCGTGGACTGCGTTGGCGTCTGCGAGAGCGAGCTGTCCGAGTCGAGACCCCTGGAGAAGAACCCCGGCGTCCCGTTCGAGAAGTTGCTCAACGTCGTCGCCGCAGGAAGCACGGCTCACGACGTGGTGTCCTCCCTTGCAGCTCGCCTCGCGAGATTGAGCCGTCGGTTCGGGAAGAACGAGCAGCAGCGCTTGACCGAGCTAGCGGGGGGAGTCCAGCTCGACGCTATCGTCTCTGGGCTGGTTGGCGCGTTGGACCCGGACCGTCATGTCGAGGTTGCTCGTGCTGAACATCGACTCCCAGCGGATGCGTCGCCGACACCCGAGCAAGTTGCTCGGGCGGCGGACTCACTCATCAAGGAAGCTGTGAAGCCGCTCGCGGCGAATCCGAATTTGCGCACCGAACTTGTCACGCTGAAGCAGAGCTTTGAGCAGACCATCGATACCGTGAGCAGGGACAGCGTAATGGAGGCGGGCTATTCAGCCTCAGATAAGGAGAAGGCAAAGGGGCTGGTGGCGTCGTTTGAAGAATTCATCCTTGAGAACAAGGACGAAATCACGGCGCTCCAGGTGCTCTACAGTCAGCCATACGTCCGTCGCCTCAAGTTCGAGGACATCAAGGCGCTCGCGGAGGCGATTCGTGCTCCGCCCCGTGCTTGGACGCCCGAGATGCTGTGGAGGGCTTACGAGACCCTCGACAAGTCCAAGGTGAAGGCCGCGAGCGGACGGCGTCTGCTCACCGACATCGTGTCCCTCGTTCGCTTCGCTGTTCATCGGGAAGACAAACTCGTCCCCTTCGCGGAGCAGGTCGAGTCCCGGTTCCAAAACTGGATGGCGCAGCAGGAGAACCGGGGACGACGGTTCACCGACGAGCAGCGTCAGTGGCTCGGGCTCATCAAGGACCACATCGCTTCGAGCTTCCGAATGGAGAGAGATGATTTCGACGTCGTGCCGTTCAACCAAAAGGGCGGGCTCGGGAAAGTCCACCAGCTCTTCGGTGGTCAGCTCGACGGGCTACTAGACGAATTGAACGAGGTGCTGGTTGCATGAGCCCTATCGGATTGCCAAACGGTTGGGTGGAAGCCCCGCTATCGACGCTAGCGAGGATTCAGTACGGCTACACGGCTTCGGCCATAGAGGACCAGCGTGCTCCACGCCTGCTGCGGATCACAGACATTCAAGATGGCCGCGTGGATTGGGCGAAGGTTCCGGGGTGCTCCATTCGGTCTGGCGATCTTGACAAGTATCGCTTGAGGCCGCGCGATATCGTGTTTGCTCGAAGTGGGGCCACAACGGGCAAGAGCCTTCTGATTCAGAGCTGCCCCCCAGATGCCCTCTTCGCCTCGTATCTGATCCGCGTTCACGCAGACGAGCTGGTCACCGATCCGAAGTACCTCGCCCTTTACTTTCAAAGCCCACCATACTGGGCGCATATCGCCGGAAGCGTGGCCGGAATCGCGCAGCCGAACTGCAATGGAACGAAGTTGGCTGCCTTGAACGTTCCGCTTGCTCCGCTCAGCGAGCAACGGCGGATCGTGGCGGAGATCGAGAAGCAGTTCACCCGGCTCGATGCCGGTGTCGAAGCACTCAAACGTCTTCAGATCCACCTGAGGCGCTACCGGGCCTCGGTCTTGAAGGCCGCCTGCGAAGGTCGGCTCGTCCCGACCGAGGCCGCGCTGGCTCAGAAGGAAAACCGCGACTACGAGCCCGCCGACAAGCTGCTCGCGCGCATCCTGAAGGAGCGCCGAGCCAAGTGGGAGACGGACCAGCTCGCCAAGATGAAGGCGGCGGGGAATACGCCGAAGAACGACAACTGGAAGGCGAAGTACATTCGCCCGACCCCCCCGGACATTTCCGCCCCGGTCGACCTTTCGGATGGCTGGGGCTGGGTATCGGTCGAGCAGGTTGCAGCCGACGAGGCGAATTCGATCACTGACGGACCGTTCGGATCAAATCTCAAGACTCAACACTATGTGGAGACCGGGCCGAGAGTTGTGCGGCTCCAGAACATCGGCGATGGCAAGTTTATTGATGAGGAGGCCCACATCTCCCGCGCTCATTTCACCGGGCTCCAGAAACACAGAGTATTCCCCGGCGACGTTGTGATAGCCGCTCTCGGGGAACGGCCGCCAAGGGCGTGTTTGATTCCCGAGTCGCTTGGAGATGCCATTGTCAAAGCCGATTGCATTCGGTTCAAGCCAGATCCGGTTTGCGCGCTCGCAGGTTTCATGAGCATTGTCCTGAACAGCGAGACCACTCGTCACCGCATCGCGGACCGCGTGCATGGCGTCGGCCGCCCCCGATTGAATCTCGGAGAGATCCGCAGCATCGGAATCCCGCTCCCACCTCCAAGGGAGCAGCGTCGCATCATCGCCGAGGTGGAGGACCGGCTGTCTATCGCCGAGGCGGCTGAGGCAGCACTCATGGTGAACCTGGCGCGCGCCTCACGACTCCGACAAGCGCTTCTCCGCCGCGCGTTTGAGGGAAAGCTAGTCTCGCAGGACCCGAAGGACGAACCCGCGAGCGTCCTCTTGGATCGAATCCAAGCCCAACGCCAAGCCGAGTCCGAAGACGCCGGTCCGACGAAGAAGAGGGGCGCGAAGAAAGCTAATGCCAAGGCGGCCACGGCTGCCTGAAAGGGAAATCCGGATGGGCAATGACTCTCAGCAGATCGTTCAGAAACTCTGGAACTACTGCAACGTCCTCCGTGACGACGGGCTCTCCTACGGGGACTACGTCGAGCAGCTCACCTACCTGCTCTTCCTGAAGATGGCCCACGAGCAGACCCACGAGCCCTGGAAAAAACCGTCCCCGTTGCCCAAGGGCTTCGACTGGCCGAGCCTGATGTCTAAGGACGGGGATGCGCTCGAAGTCCACTACCGCCGTCTTCTGGAGACGCTCGGGAAGTCGAAGGGCACGCTCGGCATCATCTTCCGGAAGGCCCAGAACAAGATTCAGGACCCGGCGAAGCTTCGGCGTTTGATTGCCGACCTCATCGACCGCGAGCAGTGGACGACCCTCGACGCCGACGTGAAGGGCGACGCCTACGAGGGCCTACTGGAGAAGAACGCGCAGGACACCAAGAGCGGCGCGGGCCAATACTTCACGCCTCGGGCGCTCATCAGAGCCATCGTGGACGTGATGCGGCCGAAGCCGGAAGAAAGCATCTGCGACCCAGCGTGTGGAACCGGGGGATTCCTCCTCGCGGCCCACGATTACATCGCCGCGCACAACAAGCTCGACAAGGCGCAAAAGCAGCACCTCAAGCTGGATGCGCTCCACGGTTGGGAAATCGTCGACAACACGGCCCGCCTCTGCGCGATGAACTTGCTCCTCCACGGCATCGGCGGCGACGAATGCCCCATCTTGGTAGACGACGCTTTACGGGGGGATCCGGGGCAACGATTCAACCTCGTGCTCACGAATCCACCGTTCGGGAGGAAGTCCAGCGTCACGGTGGTCAACGAAGAAGGCGAGCAGGAAAAGGAGACTCTCACGGTTGTCCGAGACGATTTCTGGGCGTCGACGAGCAACAAGCAGCTCAACTTCGTCCAGCACGTTCGGACACTACTTGAGGTAAGCGGCCGGGCGGCGGTAGTGGTACCCGACAACGTGCTGTTCGAGGGCGGACCGGGTGAGGTCGTGCGGCGGAAGCTCCTCCACGAGTGCGACGTTCACACCCTGCTGCGCTTGCCGACGGGCATTTTCTATGCGCAGGGCGTGAAGGCAAACGTCATCTTCTTCGACAAAAAACCAGGACGGGAGAAGCCGTGGACGGAGAAGCTCTGGATTTACGACCTACGGACCAACCAGCACATCACCTTGAAGACGAACCCGCTGAAGCGCGAAGACCTCGATGACTTCGTGGCCTGCTTCAAGCCGGAGAATCGGCACGAGCGTCGCGCCACTTGGTCGGAGAAGAAGCCGGAAGGCCACTGGCGGGCCTTCAGCTATCAAGAGCTTCTCCAGCGTGACAAAGTGAGCCTCGACATCTTCTGGCTAAAGGATGAGAGCCTTGAGGACTCAGCGAATCTTCCAGCCCCGGACGTGATCGCGGCGGAGATCGCCGAGGATCTACGGACTGCGCTGGAGCAATTCGAAGCGATACAGCTTGATGTCGCACAAAGTTAGGACGCAGCGGGAGAAGCTCCATAAGCAGAAGCGAGCACGTAGGAACTTCACGGACGAGACTCAAAGGCGGGCGTGGGCTGCTCGCGCGCCGCGCTCACGCTTGGAACCCGCCGCTATTCCCCGGCTGGATTGAGGATTACCCACCAGCGGAAGTCGTTCCGCGTGAACGCGAGCTCGCTGCCCTCGCGGGCCTCAGAGTCGTCCAGCTTCGCCTCTTTTGTACGTCGCGTCGCAAGGGCGGCTCGACGACCCTCCTCCCTAAAGTTGGGCACGTATGGCTGCCACTCGTCGTCGAGCACTTTCGTACGCGGCACGATGATCTCGAAGACCTCGGGCACGTCGTCCATGCGTTCGGCCTGGCCCGCGGCGAGCTGGCGTCTACCCTCTTCGTAGCCCTCGATGAAGCTCTGACGGAAGGTGTTCTTCGCCGCGTTGTAACGGGGAGTCTCAAAACTTTGCATGCGAGCTCCTGGGTCGGCAATTCGAGGATGACGAGGACGCGCCATTTAATCGTTGCGCAGGGCTATGCGCAAGTCCTCGGAGTCGAAACGCTCGCCCGCTTACTTCATCCAACGAAAACAACGCAGATAGCAATACTCGAATCGCGGATGAGACCACATGACGCTTGATCCCCGAAGATCTGAGGACCGCCCTGGCCGCCGAACTCGCGCCCATCCTTCGCTGGCTAGGCAACCCTATGCCGATCTAGAGGCGATAGACTTCTCGCGCATGTACTCGGTCCTTCGGGATCTCGTCTTCCTTGACGATACCTTCCTCTCGATGCAGGCGATCAACGTTTCGATCGTCGACAAGATGATCACCCACGGTGAATACGACCTCCTTCGGGAGTGCCGCGAGATCGAACGCACGCCGACCGATTCCGTCATGGAGGTTTCGGCGCTTTCGCAGATGTGGATCTTCGCACTTTACGAGCTACTCCGAACTTGGCGGGAGCGGATCTACGACTTCCGGAAACAGTATCAGAACGGGATGTTGGAGGCCCGGGCGAAGAGGTTGCTGGCAGACGCGGAGGCCGAGCAGAACATCGCCGCCCTAATCCGTGCCGCGCAGGCGCGGCGGGTCATCGAAGCCCCCTCCGTGTTAGAGGGCGCGGAATTTCAATTGGCTACGGTCAAGCCCGTCTACAAAATGATTGACCTGCTGCGGGTGAATCTCGCAAAGCACCAGGCTCCGGGCAGGAGCAACGTCATCCCAGTGGCGCCCGGGTACGGGCGGATCAACTCTCAGTGCGGGGCGTTGGACTTCCAGGTCACTGCCCAAGACCGAACCTTCGTGGTGCTGAATCGGCGTGACGTCGCCGACGCGCTGCGGGCGGTCGAAGTGGTTCCGGCTAACGAGAAATGAGGAAGAAACCATTCACAGCAAAGCAGTTTCTGGTACGACTCGAACACCTCCAGCGACAGTTCTGGATCAACAGCAATCGAGAGAACGGCGACCAATAATAGAGGACACACGCGAGAGTCGTCCTGTCGAGGGCGGAAGGCGAGAGTGAGTCAGCCTTCAAATCCTATGGAAGAGATACACCGCGCAGCTAATTCGACAAGTTCGGTGAAACAGTCCGCCCGGTCGAGCGCCCACGCGAAAGCGGCTCCTGACAGACGCCCTTGCGGTGACTGGCGACGAAACTGGAGACGCGGGCGTCGGCAGTCATTGTCCGGCGGCCAGACCATTGCTTGGATGCTCACATGGACTCTTGGTGGACGCTTGCACGGAGTGGAACGCCGACTTGCGAAGGCGATCGACCCGACCTGCTATTTCTTGAGCCGCGCCTCATGCTCAAATTTGAGGGCTTTGTTAGCACCAGTGCGGATCTTTAGTGACGCCAGCTCCGGCGTCTGGCCGAAATCTCGTTGTCCACTTGTTGCCGAGCGCCGGTGCCGTTCATGCGCATTTTGGCCAGGGCCAGGCTGGTGCCGAACCTCGCCGATACGGCCGCATCTGTCAGCCCTTGCCGTGCAGCTCCTAACGCCGCATCTCTGGGGATGAGGAGACACCCCGCCAGCCAAGTAGCCTCTTCCTCTTGCCGGCTGTCCCAGTCTCTGCGTCCATCCACTGGCGCTCCCTCAGGCTCATGCTCAAGCACCACATGAGAAAGTTCGTGACCGAGGGTGCTGACGAGCCGGGTCGAGGCGTGCGCCTCGTTGTACAGAATGACGCGGCGGTACTTGTCCACGTAGATCGTGACCGCTGAGACGGCAGTCCTGCCAGGCCCACTGGTTAAATGACGAACCGCTTGCGGATCGGCTCCCTGGACATCCGAAAAAGACAGGACCGGAATGCGCAGGTGCTTTGCAAGGTGGACTGGGTCGAAAGGATCGACAATGTCGATGTCGAGCTCGGAGCGGAGTTCGAGAGCTAGTCGCTCAGCCTCCGTCTTGAAGCCCCGGCGGAATGCCAAGTCACCGCTCCCCCTTAAGTCCCTTCATCTGCTTGTACGCAGCCTGGATGATGTTTTCGAGGGCTTTGGCGCTCTTCGTGTCGAGATCTTTGGACGCCCTGAGGTGCCGTGAGACGACAACGAGGAAGAAGACCGAAGTCATTGTCGAACACTTCCACCACAAGGTGCGCTACAAAATCGGTGGCAAGGCAAAGGCAATGGTGGTCACCTGCTCACGACTGCACGCCGTCCGTTACAAAGCAGGCGTTCGAGAAGTACATCGCCGAGAAGGGCTACAACGACATCGGCGTGCTGGTCGCGTTCTCGGGCGTGGTGAAGGACCCCGACGTGCCTGAGCAGCAGTACACCGAAGTCGGGATGAACAGGGGCATCCGCGAAAAGGAGCTGCGCAAGAAGTTCGACACCGACGAGTATCAGGTGCTCCTGGTAGCCAATAAATACCAGACCGGGTTCGACCAACCGCTCCTGCACACGATGTACGTGGACAAACGGCTCTCCGGCGTCCAGGCCGTGCAGACGCTCTCGCGCCTGAACCGCACCACCCCCGGTAAGACTGACACCTTCGTCCTGGACTTCGTCAACGAAGCCGAAGAGATCCGTCGCTCGTTCCAGCCTTATTACGAGCAGACCGTCGTCGCCGAGTCGGCCGACCCACAGCAACTCTACCAACTCCAGCACCGGCTCGACGCGGCGCAGGTCTACTTCCACACCGAAGTCGAGGAGTTCGCCAAGATTTTCTACAAGCCAAAGGCGAAGCAGACGACGCAGGACCAGGCGGAGATGTACCGGCACCTGAACCCTGCCGTAGACCGGTTCAAAGGGCTCGCCGAAGAAAAGCAGGAGGAATTCAGCAACGCCCTCAAGGGATTCGTGCGCTTGTACGGTTTCCTGGCGCAGGTGATGCCATTTCAGGACCCCGACCTGGAGAAGCTCTACACCTTCGCCCGGTTCCTCGAACTCAAACTGCCGAGGGACGAACGCCAGGCTGGGCTCGCAATCGATGATGAAGTGGCGCTCGGCTACTACCGGCTCGACAAGATCTCCGAAGGCAGCATTCTGCTCAAGGGGGCCGAGCCCATCGGCCTTGATGGCCCGACCGAGCTAGGCACTCGCACAGCAAAGCCGAAGGACGTGCCGCTGTCGGAGATTATCGACGTTCTGAACGAGCGATTCGGCACCAACTTCAAGCCGGCCGACCAACTCTTCTTCAACCAGGTCATCGAGGAGGCGAAGGCCGACAAGGCTGTGACCGAGCAGGCCGCTGCCAACCCATTCGATAACTTTTCCTTGGCGCTGAAGTCGAAAATCGAGGGCTGATGCTCGACCGCATGGACAAGAACACCGGCATCGTCACCAAGTACCTCAACGAGCACGATTTCCAGGAAGTGACGTTCCGCGAACTTGCGAAGCGGATCTACGAGGATCTCAAGAAGACAGGGACTGGCTAGCGACTCCACCGCCCTCATGTTTTCTTTCCGCATGGTTACCCAAAGTGAGAAATCTAAGAAGTCCACGCCTCGGGTACCCAATCCAGCTTTTTTTGACAAGCCCACCCAGACCGCCACGACGTTAGATGGAAAACCGTGAAATGATCAGAGTTCTTGCAAGAACATTTAAACAAGGACAAGAAGCAAATCGCTGGAGAGGTTGTTTCGTTGTGGAACTCCAGCCCGCATGGGTGCGGCGCGGTTAGAGTTTGCCCCTAACGGCGCTCGCGCCTAAGTAAGCTTTGGTTGTGATACTCCTTCGTTCGTGCCTATCCGAGGTTACCTTGCCTTACACGGCGTACGTTGGCCAGACGGGGCTGATTCCGTCGAGCTGTTTCCTGGGATAGAAGCGGGTCGCCAGCTTGACCGCCCATTGCCGAAAATTCCAGCAGAGATGCGTCGCTTGCATGGTGAGATGAGCCTGGAGCCATACGATCACCCGAATCTCATCATCTGGACTGAGCGTCCGGGCTCGACGCGAAGCAGGGATCCGATTTTGGACGAAATTGATCGGGAGCTGGACTGGTGCAACGTCACTCTTTCAATGGTTATCTCCTCGGCAACCGTCGTGGGGTTCAGCGTCATCGAGTCCGTTGAATCCAATGGCGAACGAGTTGTTCGCAGGGCGCAAAGTCACGATCCCTGGCGTGCCCAAGGCAGCTCTCTGGCACCAGCTCGCACTGTGGACGTTGCGATGTGGTCTCGACTATCGGCCCGAGTAATCCCGACGCTCCGCGTCTGGAATGGCGAATACGAACAAACGACACACGCAATCCGTTCGTTCTTTCGAGCTTGCCAAATGAACCAGCTGCTGGACGACAGGTATGAGCTTTTTTGCAGGTCTATCGAAACGGTCTTGCAGACCGAGCGCGGGAAAGGTGCCGATCAATTCATCGAGGGCGTCGTTTGCGTTCTTGGCGTAATGCCCGAGGCTCCTTCGGCTGCAGCGCTAAAGGACCACTACGAGCGCCGCAACGCGATAGTCCATGGCCATCGGTTTCTAGATCCGAACAAGGGGGATGATGAGCGGACGGTGTCGGAGATGGAGAATGTTGCTCGCAGTTTCCTGCAGCATTTTCTTTCCGATGACACGACCTTCGATTCCGTCCTGAAGCTTCAGCGCCACCGCGCTGAAGAGAGGTCCGCCCCAAGAAAAACTGGGCAGGGGCCACCCACCGGACTAAATCGTTCGCCCGTCGACCCGTCTAACTGTTGAGGATCCTGAGCGTGTAAGGGTTTCTTTGTGGGTCGTGAGTGTCGGGTGTGGTCGTAGCCGACAGTGGGAAAATCGGTTTGGGCTACGTTCGGAAACCCACGTACAGCCATAGAAAATTCAATGGCTTGCGCAACGGCTCACGTTTAGTAGAGTCCAATAGGGCCTTTAGTGCGGAGAGTGTACGCTAGCTTTCATCGTGGTTAAGATGGCTGCCAATGTATCCCGTAAGCTACCTGATCTCAGAGTTACGTAAGCCGCTCAAGGACGAGATTGCGGATAACCTCGTGAACCAGCTTGCCCGCCGCTCGGGTGCCGCCGATTTGAGCACCTTGGCCCTGGACGAGAGAGAGCCCCTATCTTTGCGAATGGCCATTGCAAGGGCGTTGGTAATTCTCTACGGGAACGGGAAGGGCGACCGTTCGAGCCTTCGGCTTCTTGCCGAAATGGCGAAGAGTAGCCACGCGGGAGTGCGGACCGCCGTCGCTGACGCTCTGTCTGCAGTGCAGACTGACGAGGCAATCGCATTGCTTCACGGCCTAAAGCGGGACGACCACCCGAGCGTGAAACGTGCCGCGTACGAGGCATTAGAGGAAGAGGCTTCTCCTTTCTAGCGGCGTCGGAGCGCGCTTGCGATTCGTACGCTGGGTGATCTCCGCACCGTTCGCCAAGCTAGCTACTGCAGCAACTGCTGATGCCGTTAAGGAAGCGGGAGATTACCTTAACGCGCAAGCGCAAGCTGGAGTACTCTCAATTTATCAGTGTGACGCTCAAGCAGAGCTTGAACTGGTGGCGATAGCGCGTTCCCTTGGCTGCATGAGCGAATGTTCCTTTCGTTTTACTGAGATTTTCGACAGTGACCTTCAGGCAGTCGGACTAACCGCGAAACACACTCCGGGCAGTGGCGTTCTAAAAATTCCAGCCGCCAACCTACTGCACTACTCTCTGCAACTGCCGACGATCAAAGACGCGGAGTCGCTCGTCCTTCAGCTACGGAACACCTGGGACGCGAGTCGTAAATCAAACCAAACTACGCGGCCCACGATCGAGGACAGTATTCCTATGGCCAAGCTCAAGAAAATGGCGCAAACGGACAACCGCTTTTCCCCGTTCATTCCCCCCGGACACTGGCTTCTGAAGAAGAAGAAATAGCCTTAGCGCTAGCGAACACCCGCCGGACATGGGGCTGGATCTGCTTTCCCGAGTTCTCTAACTGCCTTGGAGCTGAAGGAGAAGTGCCGAAGACACCGATCCGCCGCGCCGTCGTTCTCCTTCACATTGTTGATCGAAGCGATCTGATCTGGATTCCTCCGCTCGTTCAGCGCATCAAGGTCGAGGCGTACACAAAGGATCACGGTTTTGAGCTCGTCGAGATCCTGTCCGATGGGTTTGAGAACTCAGAAGATCCGGCCTTCTTCAACAGAGCTTTTCAGATGCTCAAGGACGGAACGGCGGATGTTCTTTTACCGCTCAGGCTCGAAGGCGGACGATTACTGCCGTGGGATCCGAAAGCGGGCTGACTCGGCACAGCTTTAGGTCGTTCATCGGGATTCGACAGTTCTTCCGTATTCAGAGCGGCTCCGCGCGAGGATCTTGACCGTTCTTCCGATCTCCCGCCAAATAGGTGTCGCGCACTGGAGGGGCAATCTGGATCGAGAACTCATCGAACTCGTTGATCGACAATTCGAACTCCTCTTCAATCTTGAGGGAGCGCCATTCGTGCGCCAACTGCAAAGATCCCTCGATCTTCTCTCCAGGGAACCACGGATTCGAGCAATCCTCGACGATATGCAGCGAGAGGCGCACGAGATGGTTGCGGAACTCTGGAAGACGGACGACCAAACGACCAAAGAGGCTACGGAATTGAAGGGGGAGTTCGTCCGCCTATTCCCCGACGCTGACGACTCGAATGCGAAGATCCCAGAAGTCGTGGATCCCGCTTCTTTTGGAACCTTTGCGAATTTCGAACGGCTGCTGAAGAAGTTTCGCCGGGACAAACCAAACACGTATGACCTGAAAGATGAGTCGCTTACAGGAACCTTGCTGCGCATCCTCGACCTGAAGATAAAAGCCCTAGATCCATCCAGAGTCTCGGGAAATGAGGTGGAAGCCTTTCTAAAGAGGTTTCATAATCTATTCAACCGACATCGCCGCGTCCACGCCCGGTTCGTAGATGACAAACTTACTTCAGGCAGTGTGGCCCTTCACGCGATTCGAAACTATCTGTCCGTTGCGCTCGACCCCGTTGGTCATAGTTTGGATTCTTTGCTCGAACGCGCACCGAAATTCTCAACGAGTGTTCCTTACGGAATGCCCGAGTACGACCTTCACGATCGACAGAATATCCGATCAGATTCAGACAAAGCGAAGGCGCTGGCACGCGATGTATCGGAACAAAAAGCGCGCCTACACCAACTCCACGAAGAACTTCGACTGCGAATCGGATCTCGGCTGTCCCTTGTTGGATTGATCAACCGGTTTCAGCATCGTTGCCAGTGGCACGATCGTGATCGCCTCTACAACCTGGCGGAGAACAATTCAAAAAGGGCCGAAGATCTGCTCACCGCCGAGCTCGCTCTATGGCTTTTCGACAACGGCATGTCTCCAGTGCCAAAGCCGATGATGGCAGGACTGCAACCCGACCTGACCGATCCTTCGTTTAAGTTCAACCTTTACGTTGAAGCAAAGCAGTATTCAAAGGGCGCGAAACCGTATCTGATCAAGGGTTTTCACCAGCTTTGGGACACGGTTAGTGGCCTTCAAGGTACGCCCTACGAAGTTCATGAAGCCTTTTACATCGTCTTCCGCCGCGGCGGTCCTCGCTACGTGCTACCTCCATTGCTTCAAGGAGAAGGATGGACAGCACATCTTCGTCTTATCGATATTGCCCCCACGAGCGAGCGGGGCAGCAAAGGTGCTCAAAAGCCGGAAGTGATTTCGGCGGAGGAGCTTTTGCCTAAGAAGAAGACGAAGAAGAAGAAGAAGACGAAGAAGTAAGGGCATCTCGCGGAGAAGAGCCGGGCCGCTATGATTTGGAGCAGCAGTCGAGCTCGTAAATTGTTCCGGGCCATTCTCGGGGACAGAGCATCCTAACGCGCTTCGCAACGCGCCGAACTTCATCCGGTCCGCAGTTCATGATGTAGATTTCCTCAACCGCCGACCCAGCGGGGTTATCCAACCCCATACCAATTGTGTGCGCCAAGGACGCATCCAATGGAGACAGGCTTAGCCCATAGATTACGATTCGCTTCGCCTGACTGATACCTTCCCACTGGCGCTGTGAGCTTGCTATCTGCATCTCCTCCCTCTTCGTCCGGTACGGTTCTTCCGGCGCCTCGCTCGGCAGGAGCATGCGTTTCCAGTTGTCGACGTGACCGTGAAGATGGTGGACATCGCCGCGACTGCCAAATGCTCGGTCCAGTAGTAGATCCCAGTTAGTGGTTACGTACGCAGTCAACCCCCTCCACCGATCGTCCGCTGCACGTCGTATGAACTCAGGGGACAGAGCCATTTCGCCGGAGTCCATTGCTCTGTGGATATGATTGGCGATCGCCTGCTTCAGCTCGTAATATAACTTTCGATTGTCCTTACCCTGCTTAGCAGCATCTCGGCGGAATTTCGGGATGGCCTTTTTCTCAATCCCCTGCAGCATTAAATCCTTATCCGTCGCACGGCCTACGTGTGCCGTGAGTCGCCATACTTGGATGATGCGGGAGAACCAAAAGTTCGCTGCATCTGTATCGTTGCCGATCGTGGGCTCAAGTTCATTGATGGCAGCTAAAACAGGCCCCCAACCATTTTTCAAGGCACCAGTGCCGATGAGAAAGAGGGTTTTGGAAGCTGACTTTTTACTCAAATTTCCTGTTCCGACGCTATTTTGATTCCTGCATTGCGGAAGAATTCAGCGGTAAGGGGTCCGCCCGAGACTTTTCCATCCGATATCCAGAGAAAAAGCATCCCGAGCTCTTTCTCGACGTATTCCGTGAGAGCTGAATCGCGAGGCGGGGAATCAATCGCGATGCACAGGCGCGCGTCGCGAGGACCGATAAAGTATCGGTACTCAAGTAGCTGCCCAACCGCTTCGCGAACGGCATGACCCGGATGGTAGTTGCCCACTCGTTTGACCTCGAAGATTACATAGGCGGGCTCCTACATCAGCAAATCGATCGGATGAGGGTTCGCAATCGAGACCTTGCAGGTTCGAAGATGCTCCGCGAGAAACGTTAATGCGCTCTCGTGGGCGCGTTCCTTTACCTGAACACCTCCACGTAGCACGACTGAGTAGCTGTCTGCGCTCTTCGCAGTAAACGTCTTGCCAGCGGTTGCCGCAGGAGCGTGAACGTAAAAGTCAGTGCGCGATGTGCCTGCGGAGCTGGTCCGCCCACTTCCAAGCCCCGGTGCGTCGCCGGGCTCAAACGCCCCTAATGGCAGATCGGACTCTGCTGACCGCATCAGGGTTAGGAGTTTTGCATCGATATTCCAGAGTCGTACGGTTTGCGCTGAGGTCGCGAGCAGTGGCGCCGCTGGACTGAATGCAATCGCACTTGACCAAAAAAGAAGGCCGTCATTATCCGAAGCCGGATGCTCTCCAATCGTGGCGACAGCTCCCGGTGGATTGAGTTGCCAAATTATAACGCGCTGATCACCGGCCTTTGAAGCCAGGAGACTGCCATCCAATGAGAAGGAAAGGTCCCGAATCGGTCCATTGTGCCCCAGCAAATCACCGCTGGCAGTTCCGATCTCTCGTTGCCCTGACGTCCATATGCGGATTCGCCCATCGTAAGTTCCGGCTGCGATCGTACTACCGTCTCGGGAGACAGTTACACTCGTAACCCCTTCTATGTCGAGGGCCACTCCGCCTCTAGTTTCCAGCGAGTAGCTATGAAGCGAGCCATCCGAAATCAACGCGAGAAAACGATTTGCGTGTGGCCAAACCGTTGTCTTAACCACCGACGCGACATCAGCAACCCGCTCGATTACGTCCGTGCTTTCCTCCAGCACGGCTAAATGTCCTTGGCCGGTCCCGAAAACAAGCTTCGTGCTGTCTGGGGACCAACTCACGGATGTTACAGAGTCGGTCCCGCGTAAGCGCCTCGATCTAGCATTGGCGGAATCGAAGTCGGTGATGTAAAGGGCTTCTTTTGAAGCCCACGCGAGACGACGGGAAAGCAACGACCAAGCGAATGCTCCTCCGACAGAGTCAATTGCCTCGACAACCTGACGTTTACCGATATCCCAGAGCTCAATTAGGCCGGATTCATATCCAACCGCGAGGATCGAACCGTCATGTGCCCAAGCCATTCGAACGATCGCCTGAGGCGTTGCCCTGACCAGCAGGTCGTTAAGAGTTAGCGCCGAGTTATTGGCTTGAAACTGAAGGCCGTCGGTGGCTTCGGTTGGCACCGCACCCCTCTCCGGTTCGAGGCTACACGGATTCCGAGAAAAGCGCTCGGGTCAGACTCTGGCCCGTCTGGAACTGAATCGCCTTCGGGTGGATGCTTAGACAGGGGTGGTCCAGACTAGGGCGCAGCACTTCCCGCCCGTTCGTATTTTGCCAGCCAGCCATTTGCTATCGCGCCACTGATTTGTTCCAGCACGGAACACAGCGCGGCATTGAGTAGCGTCGCGGTCCCCCGGCTAACCGGCAAGGCTTCGCCGCGGGCTTCACGTCGCGGGTGTACCAGATCTCTATGGCTATTCACTAGCTTGACGAGGTCCCCGTGTGTCGATCTGAGCAAAGGGGATAGGTTTTCCCCTAACGGCAACGTTGCCAGTTTAAGCAATTCTGGGAGGCTAGCGGCGTCTGGAAAGCCGTGTCTGCTCTTGCCTTTCCGAAGCGTAACGAACACTGGTTGTACAAGGGCAGGGGAGCGATTTAGCAGATCAACAAGCACGCCTTCGAGGATCCTGCCGCAGAGTATCAAGACTGCTTTGTACGCGCCCGCGTTCGTGCAGAGGCGCACCTCTTTTGCGTCTCGACTTACCATCGCGGCAAAATCACCAGTAAATGCTCCGTTCACGCTCAGCTGTTCGATCAGATCTTCAAGATCGCTGCTTCGCGGCTTGGGCTCTTGCACAGGCGGGGAAGGCGTTTGGTCGGCTGTGAACCCGCCCACGACTTGCTGTCCTCGGCGTAAGCCCTTCTCTGTGACAATGACTCGCCTGTTTTCCGTCAGTTCGGCTTCATCCTTCGAAATCAGGCTGTGAAGCACCACGTCTTGACGGGCATCTTCACCGAGCATGATCGGCGTTGAATGTCGCCGTCCGGTTCGGTCGAAGGCGTCGGCATATCTCCGCAAGATCTTCTTCTCATCCTCTTCAAGTCGATCGCGGTCCTGAGCGGCGAGCACGTCTTCAAGCGTCTCAATTCCATCTAGCAGGCTCGGGTGAAACCAGAGTATGCGGGCGTCCAGAGGGGCCTGTGCATTCGTTGCGCTAATAAACGGCTCCAGCCCGAACAACGCCCATCCAAAACGACGCTGGATCACCGGATCAGCGAGCTTAGGAAACTTTTCTAGAAGAACAGACACGACCTCTTCGAACGTAGCCGTCTTGTCCGATCGGTCCTCATCTTCGAGGATGGTTATCCCAAGGCGGATCACACCTTGTAAAGGGGCAATGGAATCCTCGAAGTCCTCCCGATTGCGAAGCATCATTCGGAGCGATGGGAAAAAGAGTTGTGAACCTATACCTTGCCGCAGCAGCCCTTCTTGGACTAGCGCGTTAACTGTTTCCCACGATTCCCCTCTCACTACGCTGTCAAGCACTGTCCTCGGAGTGCCTTCTCCTTTATCCAAAGCCCGACGCAGCACGTGGACGAGGAGTGCTTCCCCTTTGGATGGTTGCTGGTCCATTACGAAGGCACGGCTCCTACCAAGCTTTTACCAGTCCGCTGCGTTCGTCTGGAAATGCGTGATCAAAGCATGCACGCGTCGAGCGTACTCGATGAAGGTTCGCAAATTTAGAAAGATGGTGTCTTCATCTGCAGCCCCACCCATCTCTGGGTGACCAGCCGAGTTTCGATAACGTCGGATGAGTTCAAACCCAGAGGGCAGCTCAGACTTGATCGTCTCACTGAGTTCCCGCGAAAGTTTCTTCGCCGCTACCATGAGATCGAGACGTTGTTGCAGCGCGCCGTACTTCCGATAGATAAGTCCGTCCGAGTCCTTATCGAATTTTTTCTTCTTGCTGGGGTCCGTGATTTGCTTCGCAAATTGCTCGTGAAGAAGAAGAATTGCCTTCTCCGATGCTGCGCCGATTAGAACAGCAGCGGCGCGGGGGCAATTTGCGTTGAAAGCTCGCACCGCCTCCACCAGATAGTCGCGGACTACCTGATCGGCAGCCGGAATCTGACGGTCGAATTCCTTCAGAAAGCCGTCAGGGTCATAGGGTTGCGGCTTGCCCTTTGCCACCGCTCGCTTCCCGTAGTCCGTCAGGCGAAAGAACGGATAATTGTCATTCGAGTCCCCGCGTCCCCAGCAAGCCACATTCTGCACGAGGAGTTGCCAAAGGATCTGCTGCACTACACTCCGAAGGGGCGCGCGGTCGAAGGATTGGAGTTTATCGCGACGCGGGAGGCCAAGTTGGCCTTGTGACGATGCCTTCTCAACGACAGCCGCGACGAGCTCCTCTAACTGGCCAGACTGATGGTCCTTAAGGCAGTCGAAGACGAGTGCTTGAACAATCTGGTAATTCGGTTGCACGGCTTGGAGTTCATGCCCTCGAAGGACTGAACTTTGCAAATAACACGCCGTTCCGACAGTGCGGCACTTGGACGAAGGTCAGCCAGTCGAACCGCTTGGAGCTGAGGCACCGCGCCCCGAGTCTCCATTTCATTGGTCAGAACGGAACTGGCTGGGTGCTACCGTTGCAGGGCAGTTGCATGTTGCAGGTGCAGTGATGCAGGCGTTCTTGAAGTTGGCGATCTCCTGCTCTAATTGGCGATCTTCTGCTCAACCTGCCCGGAAAATGCGCTGGGCCGACTGTCTCATGAGCCTTCGCAGGTAAATTGTCCTAGGCACGACTGTTGCTAATTATCGACTTCTACCTACCAAAGGAGGCCGTCGCAATGAGGTCACGGACCATCGGAATTGTTCTGTCGCCACTTCTCGCGAGAATTCTGTTCCTCGCTTTGCCCAGTCAAGTGAGCGCCCAACCGGCTCCAAAGAAACCCGCTGCATCAAAGCCATCAACTCCAAAGAAACCCGGACCCCTAGCCACTGCTTCGAAACCGTTTGTCGCGACGGGGTGCGATGTGAACCTTAAGGCGCATGTCTATAAACCTGGGCGATTGCAGGTCATCCAAGAATGTATTGAGGTAACGGGCACGATCCATCACACCAAAAAAGAAGCCGATGGAGACGACCACATTCAGCTCAAAGTCGATTCTCAGTTCTCAAATCTTCTGAATGCCAAGAACACAAGCGTTCAAGCGGGATGCTTGGTCCTTGAACCCATTTGCATGGGACCTGTCACGCAGCCCGATGCAATTAAGCCATGCAAGGATTTCCATTCGCCCGTAAAGGGCGTTCCTCAAGATGGGAGCAAAGTAAAAGTGCTAGGTTCCTACGTCTTGGACACTGAACCGGGTCACGGCTGGACTGAAATTCACCCGGTCACAAGCATCACAGCGATGTAATTGCTTCGTCGCCGTCGCGAACCGCCTGGCCGGACCCGAACTTGAGCGGCGCTCGCCTTCCGGTGATATGGCCTGACTAGCGCTGCTCCGAACGGAGCGTTCGCCTATTTCCTGGGGAGGGAATCCAAAATGAGCTCGCGAAAAATCAGCAACAGGGCACTTCTGTTTTCAGCAGTTGTCTTTTTTATCCCGTTTCTTGCTGCGTACGCGCAAGACGTTGACGTCCAGGGCAATCTGACGATGCACGATTCAACGGACTCCACCGTGGGCAGCATTTTGAAGGAGGGTGTGCCCTTCCTTCACAATTTCGGCCCCAACAACACCTTCCTCGGCAGCGGCGCAGGCAACTTCACCATGACCGGTAGCGACAACACCGCCACTGGGTTCGGCGCGCTGGGAAGCAACGACACTGGCCAGCGCAACACCGCCACTGGGCGGACTTCGCTTTTCAGCAACACTACGGGAACTGAGAACACCGCCACCGGGCACAGCGCGCTCTATTTCAACACAACCGGCAATTTCAACACTGCGAGCGGCGCCAATGCGCTTCGATCCAACACCACAGGAAGCGAAAACACTGCGAATGGGGCCGGTGCGCTCACGAGCAACACCACCGGTATCTACAACACCGCGAGCGGCACCAACGCCCTCTTCAGCAACATCACCGGCACCGCCAACACCGCCATCGGGTGGGATGCGCTCTTCAGCAACACCACGGGCAGCGGCAACACCGCCACTGGTCAAAATGCGCTCTTTGGTAACACGACTGGCCTGCGCAACACCGCCACTGGACAGACTGCGCTTTTAAGCAATACGACCGGCAGCTCTAACACTGCCGCGGGGTTCGAAGCTCTTCGCAGCAACACCACCGGTTACGCGAACACCGCCGCTGGACAAGACGCGCTCTTAAGCAACACCACTGGCAGCTTCAACACCGCTACCGGAGTCAATGCGCTCTTTGCCAACATCACCGGCGACAAGAACACGGCCAGCGGGTTCGGTGCCCTGCAAAGCAACACGACCGGCGAGTCCAACACGGCCACCGGACACAGCGCCCTCTTAAGCAACACCATCGGCAACTTCAACACCGCAAACGGATTTGAGGCGCTCTCCAGCACCACGATTGGCGGGTACAACACCGCCAGCGGGGCGAGCGCGCTCTTACGCAACACCACGGGCACCGTAAACACCGCCAGCAGAGCCTCTGCGCTCCACAACAACACCACTGGCGGCGCCAACACGGCCAGCGGGGGTTTGTCGCTCTATTTCAACACGACGGGCGTCGGAAACGCCGCCAGCGGGGCCTATGCGCTCCATTCAAACACCACCGGTGACTTCAACACCGCCAGCGGGACCAGCGCGCTCGGTAGCAACACCACCGGCATCGAAAACACCGCCAGCGGGGACCGTGCGCTTTACAGCAACACCATTGGCGAGGGTAACACCGCTGGCGGATACAGCGCGCTCTTCAACAACACCCTAGGCTCCTACAACGCCGCCACCGCAGGAAATGCGCTCTATAACAACACCACGGGTAGCTTCAACACTGCCAGCGGACACAATTCGCTCATCAGCAACACCACGGGCGCCAGTAACACCGCCATCGGAGCCGGTGCTGATGTTTCTACCGGTAATTTGACGAACGCCACTGCGATTGGCGCTGGTGCGGTCGCGAACGCCAGCAACAAAATCCGATTCGGCAATACGCAGGTCATAGTCATCGAAGGCCAGGTGCCCTACACGTACGTCTCCGATCGTAATCAAAAAGAGAACTTCCAACCCGTGGAGGGAGAAAAGGCGCTCTCCAAAATTCGGGCTATGAGCCTCACCAGCTGGAACTACAAAGGCCAGGACGCGAAGCAAATCCGTCACTACGGTCCGATGGCTCAGGACTTTTTCGCTGCCTTTGGCCACGATGCCGTTGGAACGATTGGGACACCGACCACCATCACCTCCGGCGACTTCGACGGAATTCTGCTGATCGCAGTCCAAGCACTGGAGAAGCGCACGTTGGAACAGGAAAAGCAGATTGAAGACCTCAAGGCGCGGCTGGAGGCGTTGGAGCGTAGGCTCGGGATGGAGGATAGAGCCGGGCTATAGGCAACACGGGCAGTCCTAAAAGGGCTGTCGAAGTCCGTGGCGTTCGTGTCCCGAAAGTGCCTAATTGGACCGCCCCCGGCTCGACTCCGCGCGAACGTGAGCAATGAGGCGTTTAGCTGTCTGATTTTCTGGGTAACTTTTTGGGACAAAAGGAACTAGGGCGGTCTCTGCAAAAACGGGATCGCCTTTTTCATTTTTTGGGAGTCGGCCCTTTGGTTTTGGCTCCCACCTCATCGCGGGCTTGTAAATACTGATTCGAGAACTTATCGAGCGACCGCGCCAGCGTGTCGCGTATCTGCATCCCGGCCGTGCCGGAAGGGCCGGTAAAAATGATCCCTTCTGTGAATATCTCAACAAGCACGATTTCTCCGCGCACGGTTTCAACGGTTCTTACACGCAGCTCGACGTTGCCAGCAAAGCCCCCGCTTAGCGGTAGACCGTTAGCAACCACAGCGATTATAGCGCTCGTGCGGGAGCTGAGGTTGTAAGGCTGCGCAAGCACTTTGAAACCGCAACGGCGCATCGCAAGTTCGACTTGATTGCGAATAGCCTTTTCGTCCGCATCGTTCTGGACCAGACTAGGATCGACATCGATAGCGATGCCTGCTGAGGGGTCCTTCCTTGCCAAGAGTCGCATCTCGGGTTCGCTCGCTGCTGCGATTCTTCCGGACACGACAACAGCCAGGGCAAGCGTGGTTCTCAGAGCGTTTCGCATTTCGACCCCCTTCGCTCAGCGCCTTTGAACAATAGCCGCCCTTGGACAATAGCGGAACTACGCTGCCAAGGCCCTCGCGACCGTAGACCTCGGGATCTTCAGCGCCGCTGAGATTTGCCGCACGGTTCGACCTTCAAGCTTCATCGCCTTGGCACGGGCGCAATCCGCATCAGATAGCCGCTTAGGTCTTCCCCATTGCCCGCCCTCGGCTTCGATCCGCTCCCGAGCCGCGCTGATCCGCTCGTTGATCGCGAGCCGCTCCATTTTTCGCCCCCACGCCATGACAGCAAGGATAACCTCTGCGGCCGGTCCCTCAAGCGAAAACCCGTCCGTTACGCTCACTACTTCGCAACCGTGGGCGCGTAGCTCTTCGATCACGTCGAACGTGTCGCGGATCCCTGAGCGCGTCAGCCGGTCAAGGCGGAACACGTAGAGCTTGCGGAACTGACCCTGACGAGCGGCTTGGCGTAGCCGATCCAACTCAGGTCGCGCGATCATCCTGCCGCTGCGCTGCTCCGATAACCAGAGGCCAACACCGTTGGTTCACGATGAACGGCCGGAAGCTGCACAGCCTTTGGATGAAGAGAAATCGAATCTTGGACCAAGGGGAGCCGCTGGTTATTTCACCGGAGTCCGGGTCGGCTTGTACCATCATCGGCGTGCGTTTCGGTGAATCGTTCGGGGGACTTGCCGGAGCCTCCGTTATCGGAAGCAATGCCAAAATAGTCCCGTTTAAACGACGCGGTGCCCGAGGATAGTGATCTAATTAGCGCGGCGAGTTGTTCCGCAGTCCGCAGATCCGGGGGTCGGCAATTCACGAGGGACGCCGCATTAGCATTGCTTTCAAGCAGCTCAGAAGGCGAGCTAGACGACTAGGGGCTGTCCCTGATCTCCCGACCAGTTGCCAGAGTTTGCTGCAATAAAATCGATCACTTGAGTGCGTAGCTCATGCCCGCCGGGGTAAAAAATTGCCTGGATCGCATGAGTGTGATCAACGCTGGCAATGCGCCGACATGAATTGAACGATTCAGAGTGGGAACGTATTCGGCCGCTCCTGGGCCGACGATCAGGTCCGCCATCCAAGCGTGGCGACCGCGATTTCATCAATGCTGTCGTTTGGCGGGTGAGAACCGGCGTTCAATGGCGTGACTTACCCGAGCGATTCGGCAGCTGGAAGACTGTCTA
>Ga0137389_10000255_pt1 | contig 27912 bp, 19 predicted proteins | sample 15con2h14BmetaG_FD_104645 | JGI IMG/M metagenome (GOLD analysis project Ga0137389, IMG submission 104645) | Vadose zone soil microbial communities from Angelo Coast Range Reserve, California, USA - 15con2h1.4B metaG | ecosystem: Environmental > Terrestrial > Soil > Vadose zone > Saprolite...
GTAGGATGGCCGAAAGTTTGTGACAAGCCTTCCGCGAGGTTTTGTAGCCATTTCACTAATACGGTCTCCAGCGCTCGCCATGGTACATACCCTCTGGGTGCCTGACACTGCGTTGGAGGTTGCCCGGCTTACCATGCAAGCATACAATTGCGTTGGAATAAGCCCTTCGCGTGACAAGGATTTTGTTCAAGTAACAACATTTGCGTTCTTGCCTAATTCTGAGAATGGAAAGTTGCGGTAATTCGACCGCCCGCGGAGAGCAGCACATGCCGGACCAGCCCAGCCAGCCGCCAAACGATCGGTTTAGAGCGGAGATGCCTGATATACCCGGCCTTTCCGGGACAGCGCCCAAACCCGCTGGAGCCGGCGGCCCCTGGCTGGTAATGGCCGGGCTGCTAGCGGTGCTGATAGCGGTGTTTGTCGGGGGAAGAATCCTCTCGAAAACTCGACGAGCCGAAGCAGTGCCCGTAGCAACCCCTCAGATTGACGTTCCCGCCCCCGTGCCAGACCTGACAGCATCCGTTCCCGTGGCTAGTGAGCAAAACCCTGTTATCGCTGTCGTTTCGGAGCTTAAACCGTGGGGAGCCAAGCAGTTTAATTTTCACAACCGAACGACGGGTGAAAATGTAGCTGCGTTGATCGTTCGGCTGCCGAACGGCTCTTCGGCGCAAGCTTCCGGATATTGGTCGTTTGCGATGAAGCCGGCTTATGGGAACTGCCAACTCGAGTATATTGATGACCTGCAGCGGCTCAGATCCGATTACGGCTACCAACAGGCCAGGCATCCTATGGTTGGCAATCCCTGCAGCCGGTCTCTCTACGATCCGCTGAAGTACGCAGCTATCCCGGGAGGTGTCCTGGCGCGCGGCGCTGTGGTGCAAGGTTCGGACCTTCGGCCGCCGCTGGGCATTGAGGTCAAGTTAAAGAGCAAGCAAATCCTCGCAGTGCGGATGGAATAGCCCAAGCCACCGATCCACAGAGGATCACGCCACAATCGCATCCTATGCGAAGGCGGCCGAGCAGCTCGCACCATGCAGTAAGGCAGCGCAATCATCAAAAAAAACGCCGGAGAGGTTGAACCTCCCCGGCGGCCAAAGCTTCGCAACGCGCTTAGAACGTCAGCCGTAATCCTAACTGAATGTTGCGGCGTTCGTCAGTTGAAGTCCCAGCGGTGCCGGACGGTCCACCCTTTTCTGTTTGAATAAATGGAGTCGAGAGCGAGCTGATATCGAGATTTCCGTTTGTGATGTACTGATTGTGATGGTTGAAGATGTTGTAGAACTCACCGCGGAATTGCAATCCAAACCGCTCCGTGAGCTTGAAGGTCTTGTAGAAGCTCATGTCGAGGTTCCAAAAGCCCGGCCCGAAGAACTGGCTGCGATCTGGGTAGGGGGCGCCACTACTCGAATAGGTGCAGCCTGCATGGTCAAGCCCAGTGCACGACGGAACACCGAGAGCGTCTCCGATATTGGTGAGAGGCAGGGAAATGTAATTGAACAGGTTTGTAGGCTGAGTAGTGTCGGAAAGGGTAGGAGTGCCGGTCCGCGCGATTTTCGTTCCAGCGGCAGGAACATAGTTCGGACATGACGTCCCATTGAAATTAGTGCAGTCGTAAATCGTGAACGGCGACCCGCTACGAATGCTCAGTATCGTCCCGAGACCCCAACCGCCCAAGACGGTCCTTGCGAAAGCGTTGCTTGAATTTTTCATATACGGCACTTCCCAACTCGCAGCCAGGCTCAGTCGATGCCGGATATCAAAATCCGAATTACCGTAGTCCAGCCTGGGATTGAACGCGTCCAAATATCCCAAGTGGTAATTAGATACGTAACCGTCGGAGAATGTCGAAGAAAGGTTATCCAAGGAGTGCGAATAGGTATAGTTCGCAGTGAGGCTCAGCCCGCGATTCGCAAGGTTGTTCACCGCGTACTTAACGTTCATCGCATCATAGCGGCTAAGGCCATTGTCGCTTCGGAAGTTCATGTTGCTGTATTGGTAGTTGAGGCGGTTAGCAGCTCGTGCATCGCCCAGTAGGACGGACCCATATTTTGCGGTATTGACGTTCGCGATGTCATACAAATGTATTCCGTCCGAGCCGGCATATGACACCGAGAACACGCCCTTACCCACTTGGCGCTCCACTGACAAATTCCAGGACTCGGCGTAGGCAGATTTCAGATTTTGGTTAATCGCACGCTGACTAACTGCTGGCAGCGGCTTGGTACCAGAACCGGCCAACGGCCCGGCAGTGTCTGTAAAGACCGGCAAGAACCCGGTGACATCGACATTGGACTGAAGGGCGACGACCGCATAATTGGGAGGATTCTGAATCGCGTTGAACGTTACGTTTCCGAAGTTCCGCTCGTAGCTGATCGCATATCCACCACGAAGCGAGGTCTTCCCATTTCCAAAAACGTCCCAGGCAAAACCCACGCGCGGGCCGAAGTTGTGGTATTGCGGCTTCCAGAATACGCCGCCATCCTTAGCTAGCTTCACGCTTCCGTTCCGAATCTGATCAAAAACAGTGGACCCAGAGCCGAACACGAAGTTTGAGTCGAGAGCCGGGTTCGCATTGTGCTGAACGCCGTAATACTCCCAGCGCAGTCCTGCATTTAGGGTGAGACGGTGCGTGACCTTGAAAGAATCCTGACCATACACGGCGCCGTCATTGTAGCGGTAGTTGCGATTGAAGGCTGGAGGCCCCACCGGCAGGTCCAATGTGCAATCCGGGGTCACCTGTGGAACGCCATTTGCGTTTTTCACACACGGAAATTTACCCTGTGGGTAAACCGCACCTTGGAAAATATAAATGTTGCCGTTTTGGAGATTGGTAATGCCGCTATCCAGGTTCGAACCAAGGTACTCTACTGGTTCCTCGTACGCGCCAAAAACGCGATTGTCGCGCAGTTGGATAAACTGGCCGCCGAACTTCACTTGATGCTTGCCGAGCGTCCAGGAAACGTCATCATAGAATTGGTATAGATTTTGCGGTCCTCCGAACGGAATAGCGCTTCCAGGCGTGAACTCGTTATATCCCGGAAAGATCAGCGAATTGCTGATACCGCCCACCGTAACGCTCGGAAGGGTGCTCGACGTATAAAGCGTCGGACTGATAGGGGCTGTGCTGAGCGGCTGCACAGGGCCGTTGAGGCGGTTGAACGTAGCCTTCGCCGTGTTTACAAATCTTGGCGTGAAAACATGCGAGAGGTTGAAGGAATAATTCTGGTCGTAATTCGTTTGGCCAGTGTTATATCCCGCATAAGGACTGTTGTTCACTACGCCGTCGAAATCGAGTTCCTTATAAGAAGCATAACGTGCAAAGAATGTAGTGCGGTCAGAAATGTTCCAGTCCACCCGCGCTACTTCCATCGTGGTGTTTTCCGGCGCGCCGCCTCCGGCGTCGGCCGGAACGTTATAAGTAACCGCATCGCAAATCGGACTATTCGCCACGGAGGCGCAAGGACCGCTGGCGAGCGTTTGCACCCCAGGTGCTAACTTGCCGTAAGCGGCAAAAAATGCTTGGCTCGCAGGCGCAAGCCCCGCGACAGACGCGGGATCAATGATCGTGGCACTGGTTGGGGAAGAACTTCGCACGCGAATCCATTCCGTATTATTAAAAAAGAAGAGCTTGTTCTTGATGGCAGGGCCACCAACAGAGAATCCGAAATCATTGCGCGTAAATACGCCTTTTGGAGTATCCGTTACGTCGTTATTGAACGTATTCGCGGACAGCGCAGAGACGCGGTTATATTCGTAAGCGGAGCCATGGAAGGAATTGGTTCCGGACTTTGTAACTAGGTTGATCACGCCGCCGCTGGCACGTCCATACTCCGCAGTGAAGTTATTGGTCAGCACGCTAAATTCCTGAACGGAATCAAGCGGCACGGTCTGGCCTACACTAGCGGTAAAGTTGTCAACATTTTCGGCACCGTCGAGCAAGATGTCCGTAGAGGCCGAACGCTGCCCATTGATCGCGAAACCGGCACCGCGATTGCTTGTCATGTCTTCAGCCACATTGCCCGAGATCCCGACCAGGGCGTAAGGATTACGCGTTGGCGACGTCGGAAGCATCTCCATCTCTCGCGACGTAATCGTTTCCGAGAGAGTCTGATTTTCCGTGTTTACCACAACATCGGTCGTCCCGGTTACCTCGATTGTTTCAGACTTTGAACCAACGGTCAGTGATGCTGAGGCTTCCGCGATCGAACCGACCGATACGTTCACGCGTCGTACGAATCTCTGAAATCCAGTCGCTTCGACGCTGACTTCGTAAACGTCTGGCTTGAGGCCAGAAATCGAATAATATCCCGTCGAACTGGTGGTTATCTCGCGGGTAAAACCAGTATTTGGTGACTTGACCTCGACTTTAGCGTCCGCGATCGCCGAACCGCTGGCGTCCGTGACTGTGCCGCTAATTTGACCGGTTTCAGTTTGCGCCGAAGCTGATGGCACTAGCAGAGCGATTGCTACAAGAGTAGCCACACTGACAAACACGAAAAATCTCTTGAAAGCCTGTTTCACTTAAGCCTCCTGATTTTTGCGGGGGAACGCCCCAAGAACCGAACCACACCCAAACAAGCAACAGACGGCAATAGACCGATACAACCGTAGCAAGCAATCGGAACACCAAATTGCTCCTTCCGCTTAGTCACAGCTAACTCCATTTTTATCTTCTAGTTATGTATCGCTTATGCCCGAGCAATGAAGCGCAGAATTAGGTTCTCTCCAGTGATTCGTAATTCATATGAAAATCGGTATGAATAGCGGTGTGTTAATAAATCCAAGAATAGGCAGCCCTTCGCGATGCTTAGGGCTCTCTGCGGACCATTCGAGCCCTTATATTGAACCGCTTGACACTTCAGCGCTATCGTCTCAAGCTTTCGGCACCGTGAACGATCCCAAGAATTCATTCTACAGCCGCCCAAGCCGTCGGCAACTGCTTCAATCGACGGCGGGTCTGGCCGGATTGGTGCCCTTTTCAATGCTTGCGCAGGAGAAACGCGATGGGTCTCTGCCCGCAGGCTTCGCCGACCTAAGGCCGCTCGGTTCCCGCGTCAAGCCAATCACTTCGGAGGAGTGCCGGGCGCGTGTTGCTAGTGCGCAGCGGCTCCTCGTCCAGCAGAAGCCACAAATGGACGCCCTGTTTGTCGCGCCGGGAACCTCGCTCTACTACTTCACTGGAGTGCGCTGGTGGCCTTCTGAGCGCCTCCTGGGATTGCTGATCCCTCAGAAGGGCGAGCCGCTCGTGGTGTGCCCTGCGTTCGAAGAGGCTCGCTTCCGCGAACAGCTGCGCATCCCCGCCGAGGTCCGCGTATGGCAGGAAGATGAAAGCCCCACCAAGCTCGCGGCATCTGCGCTGGCTGATCGCGGCCTGCGCACTGGGCGCATTGGCGTAGAAGAAGCAACCATGTTCACGTTCTACGACCACCTACGACAGGCCGCACCCCGCTTGGAATTCACGTCGGCCGATCCGGTAACCATTGCTTGCCGCAGCGTCAAGTCGGCCCACGAACTGGAATTGCTGCGTCTGGCATGTGAAGCCACTTGCGACGTTTATCGCGCGGTATTCGCTTCGTTAAAGGAAGGCATGTCGCAGAGCGATGTCTCCGCGCTCGTTGAAGCCGGCTACGCGAAGATGGGTTTGCGTGGCGATGCCATGGTGCTGTTCGGAGCCGCAGCGGCGCTTCCGCACGGCACCACTAAGCCGCAAACCTTGCGTGACGGCGATTTGGTTCTGATCGACGACGGCTGCAAAGTCGAGGGCTACTGCTCTGATGTCACTCGAACGGGAATCTTTGGCAAGCCATCCGAGAAAATTCAGCGCGCCTTTGAAATCGTCAGGAAAGCACAGGACGCTGCACTCGACGCCGCACGAAAAGGAAGACTATCTGGAACGGTGGATGACGCTGCGCGCGGAGTGATCACTGCGGCCGGCTACGGACCGGACTACAAATTCTTCACGCACCGCCTGGGTCACGGTATCGGCCTGGACGGCCATGAGCATCCCTATCTTGTGCGCGGCAGCAAGACCACTCTTATGCCCGGCATGACCTTTTCCAATGAGCCGGGTATATACATTCCCGGCGAATTCGGCGTCCGCTGCGAAGATTTGATGGTCATTGCTGAGGATGGCGCGGCGCAACTGCTCACGCCCAGATTTCAGGTTTCGCTCGAAAACCCCCTGGGCTGATTTTTCAGGCGCCACCCCAAACACCAGATCCGTCATTCCGAGCGAAGCGAGGAAACTCTCCGCTCTTTGGTTTGTGCGAGCGCCACGTCAAACAAGCCCGGCACAAAATTCCACCACGCGCTGCTCCGCCCAGAATCGGCCGCTGCTGTTCTCATTCGAAATAAATCCGCAATGCCCGCCCTGTTTCGTTGCGACGAACTCGATCGCAGGGTTTTTCTCCGGGCCACTGGCGCGAATCGCTTCGAACGGCACGAACGGATCGTTCTGAGCCGTAATTAGCAGCAGCGGCACGCGAACTTTGTCCACCAAGCGCTTGGCTCCCGCCGCTTCATAATATTCCTGGGCATCGCGATAACCAAATTGCGGCGCGGTGATAGCGTCATCAAATTCACGAACACTTCGAATCGGACCAAAACCGTTGCGCGAATAACGTTCCGGAAATAGTTCAACTTTTCGCGCATACCGCGCGTTGAGGCCCAGAACAAAGCGCCGCTGGTAGAAATAGTTGTCGCGTCGCTCGAGAGCGTCCGCGCACGCACTCAAATCCAGAGACGGACAAACCGCAGCAACCCCGCGCAGAGCTGAAGGAACCGCCTCGCCGCACTCACCTGCCATTTTCGTAACCAGATTGCCGCCCATTGAATACCCGGCAAAAAATATGCATGAAAATCCATCGCCAGCCGACAGCTCGTCGAAAATCGCGCGGTAATCCGCGCTCATTCCAGAATTATAGAGAGTCGGCGTCAACCGTTCCGTGCCGCCGCAGTTGCGCTGATTCATGCGCACTACGTGAAACCCGCGCTGCCAGGCTTTTTCCGCGATCCCCAGCATGTACTTCGAATCGCTCGACCCTTCGAGGCCATGAACAAGTACCAATAGGGGCGCGCTCCTGTCTTTTCCCTGCTGCCAGTGGCAGTGCCCCAAAAGTCTGGAGTCCGCATCAACCTGAAAATGCCGATCCTCGGCGCGCGGCAAGGCGAACCGCCGCAGCCAGAAGTGGGCCGCAATGGTCATCGCGTGGCCGTTCTTGAGCAGAGCGTGTGGCACGAACGGCTTTCCTGCATCGAGCGGCATCTTTCCAATCTAAGCGAGCCAGCAGCCCAGAACAAGTTGACTCCAGGGAATCATGCAGCAGTATTGTTAACAGTCGTCGCGCGGAAAGCGTCTCTCCATGTGCAAGGCATGTAAGCCCTCAATTCGAATGGCAGCCGGACAGACATGGCAATCACCGCAGGAGCGCGATTCGAACCTTTGGAATGGCCATCCGTGAACGCCGCTGCCAGTAAAGACACCGGTGACGAACCGCTGGTCAAAGCTGCACAGGGCGGCGATCGCGCCGCTTTCGGCCAGTTGTACCAGCGCTACGTCCGGATGGTGCACGGAATTTTGCTGGCGAGGGTTCCCAGCGCAGCTGCCGAGGATCTGGTCCATGACGTTTTCCTGCAGGCCTTGCCAAAGCTTGCGGCGCTTCGCGATGTTTCGCGTTTCGGCCCATGGCTGGCGGCGATCGCACGTAACCGTGCAACCGATTTTCACCGTCGCACGAAGCCGGATTGTTCTCTCGACGATCAGGCTGGAGTAGCCGAAGCGCCAGAGAATCCGGAACGGGAAGTCGCCATCGAAGACAGCATCGCGTTGCTGAATGCGGTACGCGAATTGCCGGAAGTCTATCGCGAGCCACTGATCCTGCGTTTTGTTGAAGGCATGACTGGACCGGAAATCGCGGCTCGTACCGGGCTGACGCACGGTTCCGTGCGCGTAAATCTTTATCGCGGAATGCAGTTGCTCCGCGAAAAATGGCAGCGCCATGCGCCTCAAGCAGAAAAAGAGAAGGGTTTATGAAAAACGACTATTTGTGGGACGGCTCCGGCGAGCCTGATCCGGAACTTCGGCGTATCGAAAAGTCGCTGGTGCGGTTTCGCCACCGTGGGGAAATGCCCGATTTCCCTGCCATTGATTTCTTGCCGTCAAAGCCATCCCGTTTTGCTTTCTTCACTTCTGGATGGACTCCGCGATTCGCCGCCGCGACCTTACTGCTTCTGGCCCTGACGGTTTCAGGTTTGCTCTTGCGCCTCGCGCCTGTGGAATTATCGAACGCGCCAGCGTGGGACGTGGCGCGACTCTCTGGTGCGCCACGCGTCGGAAACTTTTTTCTCGCCAGCGATTCGAGCAAAGCACAGTTGCGAGTCGGCCAGCTAATGGTCACCGACAATTCATCGCGAGCGTCTCTAACTGTCGCAGCGGTGGGCGAAATCTATGTGGATCCCGATTCTCGGGTCCGCCTGGTCGAATCCGGTTCCAATCACAGCCGGCTCGCGCTCGAATTGGGAACCATTCACGCGGCAATCTGGGCTCCTCCGGGAGAGTTCGTTGTGGATACCCCTTCCGCCAGCGCTGTGGATCTCGGTTGCGCGTACACACTTCACGTAAATGAAGATGGATCCGGCACGCTTCGAACCACGCTCGGCTGGGTCGGCTTTCACAAAGACGGCCACGATTCGTTCATTCCCGCTGGCGCGATGTGCGTGACACGTCCTGTGCAAGGACCGGGCACGCCGTATTTTGAAGACGCTTCAGAAGAATTACGCAGCGCATTGCACGCATTTGACTTCGAATCTTTGTCCGCCTCCGATCGGCAACAAGCGCTGCGCATTGTTCTTGCGCAGGCCCGGCGCCGCGACGCTTTCACGTTGTGGCATTTGTTGTTTCGCGTGAACGACGAAGAGCGCCCGCTGCTCTATGACCGGCTGGCGTCCCTGGTGCCACCGCCCGCAGGCGTGACCCGCGAAGGAACGCTCGCTCTCAACTCTCCGATGATGGACGCCTGGTGGAACGCGTTCGATCTTGGCGACATTTCCGTCTGGCGTTTCTGGGAACAGAAGCAGGCGCCGCCTCTTCTCAAGAAAGCCGCTCGTTAACACCTTCGCCCGCGCGCACGTCTTGTCAATCGTAAGTGCAACTCACGTGCAGGGAGGAAAAACAAGATGCGCTTTAAATTGACTCGCTTCGTTCGTTACACACTCAGCTCAATCGCAACCTTCTTCGTTCTGGCCAGTGCTGTTGTCGCTGGCCCGCCGCTGATTTGCCATCCCTTCGATATTGGAAACGCAAAATCGCTGCCGTGGATCAGCCACGATTGGAATCTGTCCGGCGCAGAGAATTACGATACACACGATCTGTCTGGCGATACGCTAGCCATTCTTAACTCGAGCCAAGTTCCTCTGATTCACATGGAAACCCTTCGCCGCGCTACGCTGTACGCGCGAAAAGATCCTGTAGCAGCGAAACAGCTTCTGTTGCAACTCGTCACCCGCGCCAAAAGCGCCGAAGCCTCATCCAACCCCGACGCGTTCGCTCTCTTTGACGCTGCTTATCTCACCGAAGCCTACAAACAATGGCTGGGGGAAAGAAACGAAAATCCCGCGAACGGCCTCGACGGTTTGCCGTGGATCAAACACGCCATGCAACTGCGTCCCAACGATCCGCAGATTGCGTTCGCCGCCGCGCTAATTACTCTTCGCGGCCCTGAGGCTGATCATCGCGAGTACGCGCTGCTGGCAGCTGCCGGCGCAAAGAACGATGCGCTGCTCAAGCGCAATCTGGCAACCCACTTTCTGGGCGCAGAGAGCCAGACCATGTCGGAAATGATTCTCAAGAACAATGAAACGAAGGTGGCGCGGCAATGAAGTCGCAGCTTTCGCGTCATTCCTCTTTATTCACGCGCATGCCCGCTGGCGGTTCGTTCCGGCGGGCCTGGGTATTTTTCTCGGCTTTTCTTTTCTGCGCATCGCTCGCCGGTAATGCGCAGAAAGTGGACATCGATAGCGGCCTAATTGCGCACGAATGGGGCACCTTCACATCAATCGCGGGAGAAACCGGCCAGGCGGTCGAATGGCTTCCCTTGAACAGTCCCAGCGATCTTCCGAACTTCGTCGAACACTTCCGCGGCACCGGCTTCAAAGTTGGGCTGGGCGGAACGATTCGCATGGAAACGCCGGTGCTCTATTTTTATTCCACGCACGACACTACGGTTGACGTCAGCGTTTCCTTTTTTCGCGGATTGATCACCGAATGGTATCCCCGCGCCACGCACATCGAACCGTCATCGTCGCTTGAGAACGTGGTGCTCTTTCAACAACAGTCGAGCGGAAGCATCTTGTGGAAATCGGTCAGCGTGCAACCTTCGGCTAGCCTGGCGTTTCCCCAGGAAGCTCAACCAAGCCACTACTACGCAGCCCGCGACGTCGCGTCATCTCCGCTGCGAGTTGCCACAAAAAACGGCAACGAAAACGAAAAATTTCTTTTCTACCGCGGCGTTTCAGTTGCCTCGGCGCCACTCTCTGCTCTGGTGCTGCCCGGCAGTCAAATCGAAGCCATGAACCAGAGCTCCGGCGAAATTCCAAAGCTTGTGCTCTTCGAACGACGCGGCGAACAAGTCGGCTTTCGCGAAGCGCGCGCTGTGCGTGAAGGAATGATTCTCGATCCGCCGGTTCTGGATGCGTCTCTCGATTCCCTGCTCCCCGATCTCGAGGCGTCTCTTGTTTCCAGCGGGCTTTATCCCGAAGAAGCCCATGCCATGCTCGAATCCTGGAAAGATTCCTGGTTCGAAGAAGGCTCGCGCCTGATTTATATCGTGCCCAATTCGTTCGTGGAAAAAATCCTGCCGCTCTCCATCGAGCCACAGCCCGCCACCATCCATCGCGTCTTCGTTGGCCGCATGGAACTTCTCACGCCCGCCACGCAAAGCGCCATCGAAACCGCCGTCGTCACCCACGACAAAGCCACTCTCGCCAAATACGGCCGCTTCGTCGCTCCAATGATCGAATCAATCCTTCACAAGGATCCAAATTCCGCGCACGCAACAATCTTGGGCCGGGAACTGAATGAGATCTACGTCTCCTATATCGCGCAAAACGTCGGACGCTAACGCCAATGCCGCTGGCGAATTGCCGTCTTGCGGCAAAATCGCGTATCGCAACCTGGCTTCAGCGAAGCATTTAGTCGATGTACCGTAAAAACTGTATTCAAGCCCGAAAGCAGTCAGTTTCGTCGTTTTCAGGCCATTTTTGCTTATTTTTCACTTGACATTCGAAACGTCCTCCGAGTATCAGTCACTACCAACCGTTGGCAATTCTCTCCGCGATTGCCGTGCACGGCTTCGAACGACGAGTGCACTAATACTCTCAGAACTCTTAGTTCGTTCGAAGGCGACCAAGCATTTCGCGTCCCAGGAAGGTCTTATGAAACTCTCCCTCTTGAAGTTGCGCCTAATCGCATCGTCGGTAGCGGTCTTCTGTACGGCTAGCATTGGTGGGCATTCGTCTAGAGCGCAAGGGAGCGGCCCATTCGTCTATATCTCGAATAACAGCCAAGATACGGTAATAGTGATCGATACCTCGACGAACACTGTGGTAACAACGATCGCGCTGCCGCCACCTGCGTCTTGCACAGCAAGTTGTCTTGCGCGATCACCCGAGGGTCTAGCCGTCACGCCGGGCGGGAAGTTCGTTTATGTGGCAAACCATGGTAATGGAACAGTCAGTGTGATCGCCACCGCGACCAACACGGTTGTCGCCACGATCAGTCTGACCTTCGTTTGCGAATGCTCATCGCAACCAGCGGGGGTCGCGATAACACCCGACGGGTCGCGGGTCTATGTGACCGACGTCGGTCAGAATGTGATTGAGGTGATCAGCACGGCAACCAACACCGTGATATTCCCTTCGACCACTGAGGGGGACGTTTCCAGCCTCAATGGGCCAATCGCCATAACTCCCGACGGGTCTGCGGCTTTTTATACGTTCGGCACGGGGTCTGTGGGTCGCTTCGACACTAGCACAAACAACCATACAGCCACCCTGACGGTAGGGAGCACCCCAGCGGGTATTGCAGTAACTCCGAACGGTGCCTTCATATACGTCGCGAATACCGGAAATAGTACTGTGTCGGTGATCCCAAACACCCCAAACGCAGTCCTGCCGGCCATGCCCTTCAACCCTATTACGACTATTTCGTTACCGGAGGGCTCGGCTCCATCTTCAATAGCCATCACGCCGGACGGCAAACTGGCGTATGTGGTAAACGAAAACGGAACATTCTCGGTAATTAGCACGGCATTGAATACAGTAACAACCACGGGTTCTCTGCCTGCCACTCCTCTCGATCAGATCGCAATCACCTCGGACGGGTCTCAGGCCTATGTTGCGGATTCGGAGATCGGCGAAGTCGATGTCATCATTACAGCGAGCAACATGCTACTAGCAACACCCATTTCGACAGGGCCTAACAGCAGCCCCTTCGGCGTGGCCGCTTCCGGATCGCAGACCAAGACATTGGGGCCGCCAGGTACCACCACCATCTTCACCTTTAACACCGACACCTACAAAATCACCGGTGTGACCGACACCGGCGGCGAGCAAGTAACAGTTGAGGCATTCCTCGTACCCGCGAGCCAGTTTCCAACATTGACCGGATTCCCGAACGAGAAATGTATCCCGTACGGTGATTACAGTTCCGGGGGCGTGGATACCTGCGTCGAGTTCCAGGTGCATTGTCAGATTTCAGCCACTGATACAACACCATGCAACTTCATTTATTTGGTGGCCACGGGCTTCGATCTGCCGGCCGACCTTTCAGGTGGGATCGGTGGTGTTGATTTCTTGGTCGCCCACGGCGTGGACTGCCGGCTGACCTCTACCAGCGTGGTGCAAAGCATCTTCCTTGCCTATGAGGCAACCATCAAGGACCCCACCATAAGGGGTGGAAGCCGGGGGCCATCCTGCTTTGTGGGCACCTATACGCCTGGTGCCGCGCCGATAACCACAGGCACCTCAACCCGACTCGTGGGGTGGGGATCGCCCGTGGTTAACAGTGACTTGAACCAGGTCAAGGCGGGATCAACGCGGCCGCTGTCGTTTCAGTTTTTCGACACCCTTGGCAATCCAGTCACAAACCTCTCTTTGTGCAACTCATTTGCCACGATGAACGGGGTCAATGTTTGCAATGACGTCCCGGCGGTACCCACGCCCTGGGTAAACATAGCGTCTTACGCTGTCGCTTGTCCGAACGGCCCCGCTGTTAACGCGACTACGGACAGCACAGCGGATTTCGCGGGTAATTCGGGCCTCCAGAACTTGGGGGCGGGAAATTACCAGCTTAACTGGAAAACACAGAAGAGTTGGAAGGGGTCGTGTGCCAATGTCGTGGTTACTTTTGATTCCACCTTGACAGTGGTTCCGGCGGTCCAAGGCTTCCAATTTAATTAATAGTCGCAAAAGGACGAAGGGTGCAGACTACAAGCCTGCACCCTATTTTTTGGCGCGTTCCAGTTTCGATGAGAGATTCGGTCATGGTTGGAACGATTCCCGCCAGGCCACCCTTTCTGCTACTTCCAACGGAATTTCACTATATGGTCCGCGGAGCAAACCAATCAGTTCTGCGCGGTTTTAACCCAGCGGCTCGATTCGTCGTAGATCCCTTTCAGATCCGAGCGCTGGAGGATTTTCTCCGCACCAGTTTCCTTGCGCATCGCGTCGAGCAACTGGAGTGAGTTCTGGTAGTGCTGCTGAGCCTCCGCGAGGTTTCCGGACGTACGTAGGGCGGTCGCCAAAAGATAGTGAGCTTTGGCCCCCAACGGCCGCAAACCAAGTTTTTCGGTTTGCAGTATCGCGCGGTCCAGTTCCTGGCGCGCGTGCGGACCATCCTGGTTGCGCATCATCGCATCGCCCATGTAGATCGAACACTCTACGGCCATGAACACAAATCCTTGGTCTTCGGACTGTTTTGCGACTGACCGCAGGCTAGTGATTGCAGCTCCGTGTTTTCCCGCATCGATGTCCGTCTTGGCCAAACCGGTTTTGGCGATCAACAGTTTGTCGGGTTCCTTGCTCTGCGCCGCGGCCTGCGCCGCTCGTTCATAATACGAACGAGCCGATTTCAAATCACCGCGATAGTAGGCTGTGTCGCCCTGAAACGCCAATGTTTGCGCGACGAGTCCATCGTTCTTCAGTTCGCGAGACAGATTCAGGGCCTCCTCCAAATAGGCTTGTGACTCGTCGCCCCGACCGGCAAGCGTGAGTGCCTCTCCGTATCCTCCCAGGATCTCGGCCGCCCAGAAGGTGCGTTCCTTCAGGTCGCGAAAGGCCTTAAGTGCGTCTTGCTTGGAATTGATTGCCGCGCCGAAGCGGCCCTGATAATCGAACAGTGTTCCCATGCTGTAGGACTCAATGGCCGCACCACGCGCGTCGCCGGTGCTGCGCCTCAGCTCCAAAGCCCGCATGTACTGTGAAACTGCATGGTCGTATTGACCCATCCGCGCGGATGTCTCGGCCACATTGTGGACAGTCTCAGCAATTTCCTGCGGCACTTTTGACTTTTCTCGCAGCTGTAAGGCCTGCTGGAAGTAGGTGAGGGCATCTTGGTACTCGCCCTTTGAAAAATATACGCTGCCGATGTTGTTCAGGCAGACTGCCTGCATACCTTCGTCGCCGATATCCCGCTCAATCTGCAGTGATCCTTTATAAAAAGTTAGCGAACGGTCGTGGTCGCCACCGTCGTCGTAGAAGTTGCCCAGATCAAGCAAATTGTCGCCTTGTCCGCGTTTATCACCGATATCGCGGGTAACCTGTAAAGCCTCCTCGAAGTGGGCCGAGGCAGCTTTGTTTTTTCCCAACGAAGCTTCGATTCGCGCCATTTTGTTAAGACTTTTCGCGATACCGCGCTTGTCACCAATGCGGCGCCGGATCTCTAACGCTTGCTCGTAATTGCGCAGAGCTTCCTCGTTCTTGCTTAGCAGTTCGTATGCGTAACCGATGTCGTGCAGGCTTGTGGCTTTTTCCTCATCGTTGCCGATTTGAATCGAGAGACTGAGAGCGCGATTGAGCGGCTCCAGACTTCCTTGCGCGTTGCCCGCTTTAAGGGCGATACGTCCAATCGCCAGCGTAGCCAGTAGATCTTTGGGGTTCGCCGCCAGGATTTTTTGTCCGTATTCGGTTGCTCTGGCAAAGTCGCCGCTGTCTTCATACAAGCCGGCCAGTGCTAACTGCACATCAGCATTGTCAGGCGACGCCTTGGCCAGGGTTTCATACGCCTTAATCGCCTCGGGATAGTTCTTCGTTACCTGGGCGCGCGCCGCGATAATCAAATACTTTTCTGCCTGGGGGAGGTTCTCACTCAGAGCCACGGCCCTCTGCGCCGCTCGCTCGGCTTGACTGTCGTAGCCCAAATTGCCGTAGGTCTGGGCTAGCTTGGAAAAAGCCAAAGCAAACGTCGCATCCTCTTTCGTCGCGGCCTCGAGAAGTTTTTGCGCCTCCAGGTTCTTGCCATCGCGAATCAACTGCAGGCTCCGGTTGTAATCCCGCAGCGCGGGCAACGATCGCGAGGTCGGCTGGAAGGAACTGGCCCGCAACTCTGCCATTACGTCGCTCGACATTCCAAGGTTTTGCCGTATAGAATCGGCCAACCGATCCACACCGCCAGGCACGTCTTTCTCGCTGGGCACGTCAATTGTTATAGGTATGTGGCCGTCGTGTTTCAGGTCGCGAAGTGTTGCGTCAATGCGGATCAGCTCGCCGAACTTGGCGTATTGGCCCGAGACTACAGTGTCGGCATTGCTGAACTCGGCGATACGCCCCACCATCGTGGAATCTATGTCACTGCCGGGCGAAATCTGTAAATCTGAGAGCACTTGATGCAAGCGGTCCGGCGAAATTGTGCGTAGGTGCGCCGACTGCCCTACGTCGGTGTTCAACATGTCCGCTAAATACGGCCCGAGCCAATCGAGTTTGCTGTCCCCGGAACCATTGCGAAACGGCAAAATCGCTAGCGACACCTCGGGGCCAGCTGCTGCCTTGCTCGCTGGCTTGGAAGTGAGCTTGCCCCTTAGGGCCCACCCGCCGATGGCCACGGCTGCAGCCAATGTTCCCACTGAAATCCACTTCCATGGTAAAGCGCGATTCGGAAGCGGTGCTGCAGCCACTACGGAAGCCGCGATGGGACGTTTCCCCTGCCATGCGTCCAGATCCGCTAGGATTTCTTGCGCACTCTGGTAGCGCAAATCGAGATCGCGCTCCAGGCACTTGCTCACGATGTCGCTTAGCCCCTTGGGAACCGACGCGTCGATTTCGGCCGCAGGAAGAGCGCGCTCCTGGTTCCGCTTCAACAAGCTGGCCATCGCAGTGTCGGCCTTGTACGGAATCTTGCCGGTCAGCAGCTCGTAAAAAATCAGCCCAACGCTGAATAAATCGGAACGTGCATCGAGATGTTTGCCTATCGCCTGCTCCGGTGACATGTACTCGATGGTGCCCAGCAGCGCGCCGGTCTGCGTCATGCCGTCGGATTCCAGCGAACGAGCCAAACCAAAATCCATCACCAGGATGCGGCCGCCCTTTTCCCGCATGATATTCTGTGGTTTCAAATCACGGTGGATAACGCCTGCACCATGGGCTGCCTCCAGGGCCAGACAAACCTGGCGGATGATCTCGACGGCCTGTTCGGGAGGCAGCTTGCTGTTATCGAGCAAGAGCTTGCGCAGATCGCAGCCTTCGACAAATTCCATGGTGATGAATTTCACGCCATCGACTTCGGAAAGATCGTAAATGCGGATGGCATTGCGGTGAGTCACTTGACGCGCGGTAAGCAATTCCTGCTTGAAGCGCGCCAAAACCACCGAATGATTGGCCATCTCGGTGCGAATAAGTTTTAGGGCTACAAGGTGATCCACTTCGCGGTCCAGCGCTTTGTAAACCGTGCCCATGCCGCCTTCGCCCAGCACGTTCCAGATCTCGTAACGGCTGCCAAGAACATCGCCTGGCTGAAGGTGATCTCGATTCGGAGCAGCACTTGATTGCCGTGCTCTCCCAGGTGTTGCTGCCGGGGAAGCGTCTACAAACGTTACGTCACCCCCGGAACTTTCGGAGACGGGTTGCGAAGTGGAGGGGTTCTTGCCGGCACTTTCCTTTTCGCGTGGAATATCCCCGCCAGAACTGTCACCCTTAGCTGGAGTCCGCAGACCGGAGGGCCCGCCAACATTGGCATTCTCAGGGCTGGTCTTGTTTGGCTTGGCGTCGTCCATATAATTACTGTACGCTAAACTAACACAGCAACAACTTTAGCTAATCGCCTGAAGGGAAATTGCTATTCTGTTTCCGCAAGTATATACCGCACAGAACGCCCGCCACACATCCGTTTCGAACCTCTCACCTCCCCGCTAGCCTCAAAAGCCAACGCTTTCTCGCGCTGATTGAACCGCAAGAATCCGTTGCTAGCATCCAATTGCCCGGCACGTTCGCGAGGAACTCACGACCTCAACTTGACCCAACCTGCCTCTACCTCTAAACTGGTAATTCCACAGTGATTCATTTTTTCGATGCGATGAATTTTTCCTACGGCCCGGCGGCCATCCGCTGGGCTGCGCTGTTTTAGGGCGCAAGGTTTTTAGCTCAGGGTTTGCAAAACGACTTGTTTTCTAAGGACTTGTAAAACAAGTCCTTAAACCCTGAAACCGTTTTTTAGCTCAGGGTTTGTAAGTACAACTTGTTTTCCTAAGGGTTTGTAAAACACCCTTAAACCCTGAAACCCGATTGCGAGGCTGGAATGATTGAGGGTCCCATTCAGGAAGGTCTTACTTTCGACGACGTTTTGCTGGTGCCGGGGAAAAGCTCGGTGCTTCCCGTCGAAGTGGAAACGCAGACAAATTTCACGCGCAAGCTGAAAATCAACGTGCCACTGGTTTCGGCAGCCATGGACACGGTAACGGAGTCGCGTCTGGCCATCGCCATGGCGCGGCAGGGGGGCATCGGGTTGATTCATCGCAACATGCCAATTGACCGGCAAGCCGAGGAAGTGGACCGCGTGAAGCGCTCCGAGTCCGGCATGATTGTGGACCCGGTGACGATTTCGCCGGACATTACTTTGCGCCAGGCCCTGGAAATCATGACCAAGTACCGGATTTCTGGGCTTCCTGTGACGCGCGGAACTCGCCTCACCGGAATTCTCACTAACCGCGATTTGCGTTTTGAAAAAGATCATACTCAACTGGTTAGCGCGGTCATGACCAAAGCGAATCTGGTCACTGTTCCAGTAGGCACGACGCTCGAAGGGGCGGAAAAAATCCTGCAGAAGCATCGCATCGAAAAACTCCTGGTCGTGGATCAGGATTTCAATCTGAAAGGCTTGATCACGGTAAAAGACATTCAGAAAAAATTGGAATATCCGCGCGCTTCGAAAGACAGTCAAGGCCGTTTGATTACCGGAGCTGCGGTCGGCGCAACCGGAGATTTTCTGGAACGCGCCATCGAAATGTCGAAAGCCAAAGCGGATGTACTGGCCATCGACACCGCTCATGGCCACACCACAAAAGTAATGGACGCGATCAAAACCATTCGCCAGCGCTTGCCGGAAATGCAAATCGTCGCCGGCAACGTCGCCACCTACGAAGCGGCGAAAGACTTGATCGCGCTGGGAATCGACGGCTTGAAAGTCGGCATCGGACCGGGGTCGATTTGCACCACGCGTGTGGTTACCGGCGCTGGAGTACCGCAGCTCACTGCGATTATCGAAGCTTCTCGCGCGACGCGCGACACGGAAGTGCCCATCATCGCCGATGGCGGCATCAAATATTCCGGCGACATCACCAAAGCTCTCGCTGCAGGAGCGTCCTGCGTAATGATCGGCAGTCTTTTTGCCGGCACTGAAGAATCTCCCGGTGAAACAATTTTGTTTCAGGGACGCACTTTCAAATCGTATCGCGGCATGGGTTCGATTGGGGCCATGGCTGCGGGTTCCGACCGCTACAGCGTGGTGCAGGAAATGGGCGACAGCGGCAAATCCGTTCCGGAAGGCGTTGAAGGCCGCGTCGCCTACAAAGGTCCGCTCGGCGCGTTGACCGATCAACTGGTCGGCGGATTGAAGAGCGGCATGGGCTACGTCGGCGCGCGCACGCTGCAAGAATTAAGCGAGAAGGGCCGCTTTGTACGCATCACCGCAGCCGGCCTGCGCGAATCGCATGTGCACGACGTCGTGATCACGCGCGAAGCGCCGAACTATAGAATGGAATAGAGCGCGTGCGAGTGCGAAGTTTTCACGAGCCGTTTCACGAAGATGCGAGGCAAGAGCGGGCACGGCCCCGAGAGGTCCGGGGTAAACATGCCGTGGCCCTACGGAAAATTCGCGCAGTGGCCCAGGGAGAATAGAAAATTGCCTGAACAACCGTGGCGCAACCCGCGTCCCGCGCCGAACCTACACGAAATCCGTCAGCGGGTGCCGGCCAAGAATTTCCTTCCGCAGTTTTTGCGTTCCTGGTGGCCGGCATTATTGTGGGCGGGAATTATTTTTTCTCTTTCCACCGATTCGTTCTCGTCCGAGCATACTGCCACCATTTTTTTCCCGTTTTTCCACTGGATGATGCCGGCGCTCACTCTTGATCAGTTCGAGCCGATTCATTTTTTCATCCGCAAGTCGGCGCATTTTACGGAATATTTCGTTTTCTGCGTACTGCTGTTTCGCGGAGTTCGGGCCGAGCGCATCGGCTGGCGCTGGACCTGGGCGCTCGCTGCACTGTCGATCGCAGCAGGTTATTCCGCTCTCGATGAAGTTCATCAAGCCTTTGTAGCATCGCGCACCGCTTCGCCGTGGGATTCCCTGCTCGATTCGACCGGCGCGTTCATCGCCACTGTGGCGCTGTTTCTGTGGTTCCGATTTCGTCGCACTGCCCCGTCCGCTGCCGCTCCCGCAGACTAACTTAAGTTTTCCCGCGTTTCGAATTCCTTGCAAGAACTCGGATGGCCGCCGGGGAGCGCAGCCATCCGTCTCGGAGTCGTACTTCTTGCAGCAGTCAAAGTCAGCCGTTGCTGACGCGCTTCAGAGTATGTCCGAGAGCTTGGTGTCAACCGTGATGCGCGTCGCCTTCACTTCCCCGACGATGTGCACCAACAGGTTTCCGGAGGTATCATACTGATCGATCGAAAATGTTCCTGTATAGCTTGTCCCATGCACATCCAGCGTCACATTTTCGCGAATGTTCGCCGGGCCGATCATGTTGCCGTTCAAGTCGGAACTGAGAGCGAAATGATTCAGTTTGTAGGTGGAAGGTCCGGTCTTCTCCCAGACGCCCAGGCAGAAATTACTGGTTGCCGGGGGCCGCGAAGAGTTCAGGATTTCGGTTCCATCCGAATGCCACTGAGAGAAGCCCTGGTCGATGATCGTGCCATCCGGGATGAAGCCGGTACCTTTCGAGATAAATTTGACGTGCCAGAAACCGACAATCGGCGCGCCGACCGGTGCTACCTGTGGAATTGCGGTCGCTTGCGCGCTGGCGGTAGCCGTTGTTGCCTTCACCGGCGCCGAATGCATGAGCAGCGCAGTGGCGGTATTGGAGGTCAGCGGTCCATCCGACGCTCCGCACTGCGCACCTGCGCTGACAGCCAGCAGACTGGCCAACACCAGCGTTCCAAACATTGTTGCAATTGCTCTAACTATCCCTTTCATAGGATCTCCCCTTCGGCTGGCACCGAGTCTCAGGATTCGCTTGCAAAACCCGATCTGGATTGCCGCCGTGGGAAAGTAGTCAAAGCTCGTGGTTTCAGGCAATGGAGGACCTCCCAAGCTGTGGTAAAGGTTTGGTGAAGGCGCAAGACACTGAAAACACTGCTGTTGCTTTGAACGAGCCAGGTTGGATGCTATACTGCCCGGAAATTAGGTCTCTCAGGTCCCATCCGCCGTGTGCCCAGCACTTCTAAAATTCGCCGACTTTGAGTTTGACTGCTCCCGCTATGAGCTGCGCCGCGCCGGTCATCCCGTTAAGCTGGAGAAGATTCCCATGGGCTGTTGCAGCTGTTGGCTGAATCCAATGGCCGCCTGGTGAGCCGCGAGAAAATTGAGCAGCGTCTCTGGGGAAAAGATGTCTTTGTCGACGCGGAGCACGGTATTAACACCGCAATAGGAAAGATTCGCCAAGCGCTCGGCGACGACCCGGACGCACCGCGTTTCGTGCAGACGGTTCAACGCAAAGGCTATCGGTTTATCGCGGACGTCAGCTCCTTTCCAACGGTCCTTGCGAACGGTTCGCCTGAGGGGGCCCGGGGGCCTGCAAGGGAATCGCAAAGAAATGCGGTGAGTCCAATCCCTCCGTCGGCTGCCATTCCAGGTCCAGGCGAGAAGAGAACTTCCCGGCGCAGAACAGTTCTAGCCGTTGCCGCGGCTGCCGCGCTGCTGGCGTGGCCTACGTACAAACTTGCGCTTTCGCGCACGGCACACTCCACTCCGGGCGCGCCGGTGATCCGCTCCATCGCCGTGTTGCCTCTTGCGAATCTCTCAGGCGACTCCGCCGATGAATACTTCGCGGATGGCATGACCGATGAACTGATCACCAATCTCGCCAAGGTTAGTTCCCTTCGCGTCATTTCGCGTACTTCGGTAATGCGTTATCGCGACCCTCACAAGTCCGCGCCCGAAATCGCTCGCGAACTCGGGGTGGACGCCTTGATTGAAGGTACGGTGCTTCGCACCGACGGCAAGGTGCGCATCACCGCGCAACTCATTAACGGCGCGACCGACCGCCACCTGTGGGCGGAGGAATACCGCCGCGATGCCCGCGACGTGCTGACGCTGCAGAACGAGATCGCGCGCATTATCGCCGGCAGCGTCAATGCTCGCCTTACCGCGCAAGAACAGTCGGCGCTTTCTTTGCAGCGCCCCGTCGATCCGGACGTGGAAGATCTCTACTGGAAAGGTGTTTATTTCCTGAGTAAAACCACCATTCCCGATTTCAAGCACGCCGAAACTTATTTTGACCAGATGGTACAAGCCGAGCCCTCCAGCGCACGCGCTTGGACAGGCATCGCCATGGCAAATCACTATCGAGGAATGTTTGGCGACCCCAGCGCTCTTCCCCGTGCCAAGGCCGTCGCGCAGGACGATTCCCTCGCCGAAGCTCACGCAGAACTCGCCATGCTGTCCTTCGTCTACGACTGGAATATCCCGAAGGCCGAGGAAGAATTCCAGCGGGCTTTTGCCCTAGCGCCAAGAAACTACTCGCGCACCCATGTCTACTACGCTTTGATGCTCGCCCACATCGGGCGGGCGGACGAGGCACTCGCGGAAATCGAGCGCGCCCGGCACTTGGATCCACCCTCACCGTTTACCGCGGTACGGCAGGCAACGTCTACTATTGCGCCCGGCAATATGACGACTCGATTCGCGTTCTAAAATTCGCGCTGGAGCTGGACCCCGCACACGCGTGGGCTCATCACCGACTTGGAATGAGTTGGGAATTCCACGGTGACTACCAAAAGGCCCGCGAAGAGTTTCGACTGGCTTCTGAACCGGACGACGCCGCGGCTCTGCGTGGAATCCACCGTCTGAAGCAAGCATACGAATCGGGAGGCAAGAGCGGCTACTGGCACGAGTCTCTGGCCATCGCTCTCGAAGGCCCGAAAAGGGGCGCTAGTGGGCGTCGTGGCGGAAGCACGGAGATTGCCAGAATTTACATGCACCTCGGCGATCGCGAACGTGCCATCGCCGAGCTGGAAAAGGCTTACGCCGTCCGTGACCTGGACCTCAATTGGTGGATTCGCGTCCATCCGGAATTCGATTCCATTCGCTCCGATCCCCGCGTGGTAAAACTCCTTCAGGACCTCAATGGCCCTGCAACCTCCTAGTGTTCGCCGAGGCGAGGGTTCCTCCCGACTCGCGCGAAGCGTCTCAGCTGCCACACAGCTTCAGAACAGCGTGCCAAAAAACAAAAGCCCGCCCTGTTTTCACGGGATGGCCGGCTAAAATGATTGGACTAGAGCGACAGTATTAGCTGGCGGCTTCTACCGGTTCTTCCTTCTTGGTTTTTTCTTTCTTTCTTTCTTTCTTTCTTTTTTCTTGAATTCGTAACTGCGATCTGCCTGTCCCGGGTCTCTCAAAAAGCGAACTCTGTGGCAAGCAGCGAGAAGACTGGAAACCGAAGACCGAGGAAAGGTTCCGTCTAATGCCGTCCAATGCCTCGACGTTATCAAGCTTTTTTCTCGGCTGGGCTCTGTGTTATTTGCACTTGGCGACCAGCATGGTGATGTCGTCCTGCTGTTCGTGAGGGCTGAAGCTGCGAACGGTGTCCACGAGCGAGGCAAGCAGGTTGGACAGCGGCAAGTTGCGATGGCGGCGTAAGGCTTCGACCAACCGAGATTCACCGAATTCTTCGCCGTCCCGGTTAAACGACTCGGTTACACCGTCGGTGTAGAACGCGACGGTGTCACCTGGAGAAAGATTCCACTCACCCGCGCAGCAATCCCATCCTTTGAAGAGTCCCAAGACGGTGCAAGTGGGCTCGAGGCGCTCGAGTCGGTCGTTTTGGCGAAGGAGAAGGGCGGGAAGATGACCGCAGTTAGCGTAGCGGAGGCGGCGGGACTTATCGTTGTACTCCGCAAAGAAGAGGGTAGCAAACGCGCTGTCGGCGGTATTCTCGTAGAAAAGTCGATTTACCGAGAGCAGGAAGCGCTGGGGTTGTTCCAAAACAAACGGCACGTAGGGGCGGCTTGAGTAGCTGGCGCACTGGCTTCGGAGATGCGCCTGGAGATTGGCCATCAAGAGGGCTGCCGCGACTCCTTTCCCGCAAACATCGCCGACCACCAGCCCCAGCTGATCCCGGCCGAGCTCGAGAAAATCGTAGTAATCGCCACCTACGTGGCGGGCCTGGATGCAAACGGCTGCGTATTCCAGGGTCGAAAGAGCGGGGTGCGTCTGTGGGAAGAGCCTTGACTGGACGTGCCTTGCGAGTTCCAGCTCCTGGCTTAAGCGATGTTCGGATTCAGACCTTTCGGCATGGTCGCGGCGCTGTGCCTCGAGCTCGCGGTTGATGGCGTCATAACCCAAAAGCGTAAAGGAGTTTCCATCCAGGTCTTCGAAGCTAGTGGAGACTGCACCCCAGGACTGCACCTGCGGAGGATGGTGAAAACGAACACCGCGGGTGCTCCATTCCTCGAACTTGGCGAAGACGTTTTCGGTCAAGAAGATGATTTGAGTAGGGCGGCCGATAAGCTGGCATTCATCGGAGCCGGCTTTCGGAGCAATGAGCGAGAGCACAGCAGTGCCATCGGGGGGAGTGACGGCGAGCGAATTTTCGACGGATGGGAGCGGGACATCAAGGGCCAGGCGGAATCCCAGTTGATCCACGTAGAATCGCCGGCTTCGCTCTTGGTCGCGAACGAAAACGGCAATGGTTCCGAGGCGGAGGTAGGGGTCGTGGCGATCCGGGCGAAAACTGCACCGGTGCGCAAGCAAGGGTGAAGGGTGAGCAGCCATCAGGAGCAGTATAGCGCAGGGGACGTCCGAAAGAGGTCGAGACGCCTATTCGTAGCGGAGGCAGGTGATGGGGTCGAGGTTGGCGGCGAGATTGGCGGGATAATAGCCGAAGAAGAGACCGACGCCTACGGACATGGCGAAGCCTATCGAAACCCACCAGTAGGAGAGGGTGGCCGGAATCGACGGGGCCACGGCGCGGACCGCGGCGGAAACGCCAGCGCCAATCAGAATGCCGATAGTGCCGCCGATCAGAGTCAGAACCACCGCTTCAAACAGGAACTGCGCCCGCACATCGGCCTTGCGGGCGCCGATGGCCTTGCGTACGCCAATTTCCTGAGTGCGCTCGGTGACCGAGATGAGCATGATGTTCATAACGCCGACGCCGCCGACCAGCAGCCCAATGGAACTGATGACCGAAGTGAGGATGACCAAGGCGCCGGTGAGCTGGTTCCAGAGATTGCTGAGAAAATCGGGCGAGCTCAGCTCAAAATCATTTTCCTTGTCGGCCGGGATCTTGCGAATGCGGCGCATGGCCTGGATGACTTCGGCTTGCGCAGCCTCCACGTTCACGTCCTTGGGAACGGTGAAAAGCATGATCAGCTCTTTCGCTTCGGGATACTGCTTTTTGAAATTGCTGAGCGGGATGATGGCAAAAATATCCACGCCGGGGCCGAGGAACAGTCCTTGATCGTGGGAAAAGACGCCGATGACTTCGTAGATCGCGCCGTTGAGCCGCACGGTCTGGCCGAGCGGGTCGCGGTCGGGGAACAGGGACTCGGCAATGGCGGCGCCAAGCACGACCACGGGGCGCGCGTGTTCCTGGTCAAAAGCGCTAATGAAGCGCCCCTGTTCGATGTTGAAAAGCGGAAGCGCCGTAGTGTATTCGGGTTCGGCGCCGCGCACGATGACCTTTTCGACGGTATGGTCACCGCTGACGATGCGGTTGGAATCGCCGAAGAAGAAGCCGCGGGTGCCGACGGTATTCACGTTTTCCACGTGGGGAGCCGCGGCGCGAAGAATTTCAGCATAGTCATATCCGATGTAGCGGCGGACGCGAATTTTGTCGGGCATGCGCGCAGGGTCGGTACCGGGCGGGAATCGGGTCAGGAAATAGGTGCGAGAACCGAGCGATTCCACGCGGTCCTGCACAAATTTGTTCAGCCCCTGAATGATGGCAGCCATGGAAATGACCGAGGAAACGCCGATGACGATGCCAAGCACGGTCAGGGCCGAGCGCACCTTGGAGGAGAGCAGGGTCTGCATGGCCGCGGCGAAATTTTCGCGAGCCTGGGCCAGGGTCATGAATGTCATTGGTCTGACCTCATTTGAAAAGCAGCTTCCTCGCTTCGCTCGGAATGACAATTAAAAAACTTTTTCGGTGGACTCACTAGTCCGACCTCAGGGCGACTACCGGATCGAGGCGCGAAGCGCGCACCGCCGGGTAGATGCCGAAAAACAAGCCGACCACCGAACTCATCACCAGGCCCATGACGGCGACCCAGGTGCGGACCGACGCGGGGAACGGCGAAAAGGTGCGAAGCAGCAGGGCGACGAGAAATCCCAAGCCGATGCCGAGGATTCCGCCGACTAGGCACTGGATCAGGCTTTCGGACATGAATTGATTGAGGATGTCGCGCTGGGTGGCGCCAACCGCGCGGCGCACGCCGATTTCTCTCTTACGCAACGTGACGCTGACCAGCATGACGTTCATGATGACAATTCCGCCGATGACCACGGAGATGGCGCTGACCAGAATGAAAACGCCGAAAAAAGCTCCGCTGATGCTGCGCCACAAAGCCATGTAGCTTTCTTTGGTGCCGATAAAAAAATCATTTTCCATCTGGCCGCTGAGATGGCGGCGCGCGCGCAAAACCAATTGCGCCTGGTCTTGCGCCGCTTCAAAGATGCCTTCACGCGCTTTCACGTTAATGGTCAGACTGGAGTGGATGCCTTGAATGCGGAGGAACACGGAGAGCGGCACGGTGACGAAGTTATCCTGGTCCTGACCAAGAACGCTGCCAATTTTCTCCATGATGCCGATAACGACGAACTCGTCGTTGCCGATGCGGATGCTTCGGCCGATGGGGTCGACGCCGACAAAGAGTTTCTGCACCAGGGAATCACCGATCAGGCAAACGTTGCTGCGGTGCTCGGATTCGGCAGCGCTGAAATAACGGCCGAACTCCACGGCGCGAGTGTCGATATCCGCCATGCTGGGGGTCTGGCCGTAAAAACTGACGTCCTGTGCTTCCTTGTCGCCATAACGGGCGCGCACGGTAGCGCTGGCGGTGGCGCCCACTTCCTGGCAAGCGGGGCATCCTTCGGCCACGGCACGCATGTCATCCAGCTCGATTTTTTTGTACTTGAGCGCTTTGATGATGATGTTGAAATCGGTGACTGCAAAAGGAGTGCGGGCAACCTGGAACACGTTGGTGCCGAGATTGGCAATCTTGCTTTCCACGTAGAGATTCGCGCCTTGCACGATGGTCATTACGGTGATGAGCGTGGCCACACCCATGGTCAGGCCAATCATGGTGAGCGAAGAACGCAGTTTATGAGCGCGCATAGCGCTCAGGCTCTGCGCGAGATTGTCTTGCAGGGCGAGCACTGGGCTGAGACCTTTGCTACTACTTTACCGAATCCGGCGAGAGAAAGGAGCGTGAGTCTCGCAGGAAGCGGTCTAAATAGATTACGAGGAATGGGAGGCGGAAGTTACGGCGGCGGCCACAGACCGCTGGACAGCCACGAGTAGCGCCGGCAAGATTCAACCTCGATGCCGCTGCGACCGCGCACAGCCTGAAGGCTGCTACCGGAGAGAAATGCGCCGGTCTGAAGACCGGTCATCACTACAACAACACATCGCCCGCAGTGCTTTTGCAGGCGGGCGACCAGAGTTACTAAGCAGTTTGCGAGCTGGAGCTAACTGGCGGCTTCTACTGGTTCTTCCTTTTTGGTCTTTTCTTTGGCTTTCTTTTCTTTGGCTTTAAATTCGTAGCCTACGAGTTCGAGGATGGCGACTTTGGCGCCGTCACCGACGCGGTTGCCCGCGGAGATGATGCGGGTGTAGCCGCCGGCGCGGTCGGCGAATTTGGGCGCAATTTCGCTGAAGAGTTTTTTGGTGACAGCGGGGGTCATGATGTAGGCGGCGGCCTGACGGCGCGATTGCAGCGTGTCGCGCTTGCCGAAGGTGATCATTTTTTCGGCTACGGGACGCGCGGCTTTGGCGCGGGTTAGAGTGGTGGTGATGCGGCCGTGTTCAAACAAGTTGGTGACTAGGTTGCGCAAGGTCGCGCGGCGGTGCCACGGATTGCGGCCAAGTTTTGAGCCTGATTTCAGGTGTCGCATGTTTGATTCTTCTCCATGACAGGTTGCCAAAAAAGCTTTTGAGCTGTCATCCCGAGTGCAACGAGGGATCTGCTTTCTGCGTACATCCAAACGGA